>Ga0307964_1000231_pt1 | contig 33465 bp, 31 predicted proteins | sample OrgLakmetagen596_FD_201823 | JGI IMG/M metagenome (GOLD analysis project Ga0307964, IMG submission 201823) | Saline water microbial communities from Organic Lake, Antarctica - #596 | ecosystem: Environmental > Aquatic > Non-marine Saline and Alkaline > Saline | place: Antarctica: Organic Lake... | reverse complement strand
GACGAGCCGCTTCAGCACCATGCACTTGGATGGTTTCACCACGGTCTTTCGCAATCACCTCGACCACGCGAGAAACAGCCGGCATGACATTACCTACAAACCGACTTTGTTTGGGTCTGACGAAAACGCCACGTGCAATCCGCTGGATAGCACCCTCTTCTACGAGCCTGGACAGTGTTTTGTCGACGGCAGCACGCGACCCCAACCGAAGGAAATAGCTGTTGGTAAAGGGTTCACCTAGTGGAAATTTGGCAATCTGGTGCTGGACAGTCTCTTTAACGGACATGGCACGTATCTCCAATTTATGTCAGAAAAACTATCACTTTTTCTGACATAGTTCAAGATGTGATCAATTTCTGCCCAATAAGGAGGGCAACGCATAGTGCAAAGCAGCGCGCGAATCGCGACGCTCATCCAGTCAAGCCAAATGGGCACTCAGGGCTCCTCTCCTTACCGTCTCATTAGCATGCTACAGACCTTCAGCCAAAATGAGGAAAAGCCAATGTTTTACAAAGTCACTGAAGTCAGTATGCACTTCAAGGTTTCTCCCGCAACGATATGGCGTTGGACCAGAGAGGGTCGATTCCCTCAACCCGTCAAACTCGGTTCAGGTACAACTCGCTGGAGAGAAGATGACCTTCAAACCTTTGAGAAAAAGCTCAAATGAACCTGCAAAAGTAGTGGAACAGAGAGCTTAATGGACGAAGTAGCTTCCGAGCCTTAACATGAGCCCCATTCGAATAGCTCCAGCCAAGGATAACCTATGACTTCAGTTGTCAGCCTACCCAAGACGCCCCACCAGCTTCCTGGAAACCTGCCCCTTTCAGAAATATTCACTGACAATGATGCTTCGCTGCCCGTTGCTAAGGAATACCTTTCGCGTCTAGCAAAGCCGGCAGTGATTGCCGGTTCAGCCGAAACTCCGGCGAATTGGTGGTTGGCAGCCCAAATAGAATTTCCAGATGTGGAGAAGCTTCTTTATCAGGCGGATGGAAGTTGGATTAAAATCCTCCCCAATGGCTCAGATACAATCAGCCATGGGCCAACAGCGGAGCACCGTAAAACTTCAGATAACCTAAATCACAAACCGGCAACAATCACGGATGCCGGCAGCATCAAAGCCGAAAAATTTCGTGAAAACTCAACAGCAAACAATAAGACTCCCTCCGAGTTAGTGCGAGATACGTATTTAAATTTCGCTTGGTGCCTCCCCAAAGCAGAAAGTGTGTATGAGCGCCATTTACGACAAGCAGAATCCAACAGTCCTTCAGACCGACAGTTAATATCGCGCATAAAAAAAGCTGCCAAGGACGGTAAGCGTGCTGGCGATTTAACGAATACACTCAAGAAAAAGCTAAATTATGGTGAAAGTGCAGATGAAGTCCGAGCATGGATAGATTCAATTTCCGAGTCTGAACCAGACCGCATAATCAATTCACTTAACAGAGCCCTTCAAAAAGACACTGACTTCAAGGCCAAAAAAAGGTCGCACCGGGGCAAAAACCAAAGCTTCAAGATTGAACTGCCTCACATCCAACTAATTAACGGTCGTCATCCCCAAAGCTTACGGGAGCTCACCCCCTCCAAGAGCTGGGAGATTTATATTGATGAAACGGGAAACATATTTGATGCCGGTGCGCAGTTTCTGAATGAATCGGATAAAGACCTGGGACGCATTATTGCTGTGGCAATGCCAGCAGGTCATGGAATGCCGGAACTTCCAACTGGAACACACGCAGCTGACTTACCCTTGGCGGATATTCAGTCGTTACTACAAACCCTATCAACCAGCAATATTGGCATTCTCGGTGCAACCCTAAAATCAGATATCAGGAGCCAAACTTGGATCGCCGCCATTACTAAAATGGTTCGCTGGACGCTCGTTATGCTTCCAATATCTGGCCCTACACGAGTTATATTTAAAATAGAAAGAAAGGACCACTTTCAGGAATCCGCAACGCTTTTAGCGCTTGAAGATACTCTAGCAGATGAGCTTACTCAGCTAGCGCCAAAGCGTTTCAAAAACCTCGACCTATCCCTGGAAATCATGTCCAAAGAAGACCCCCTCAACGGTTATGTTGATGTCATAGCTAATTGCTGGGGAAGTCGAGATTCTGCCAAAGCCAAACTGATGAAACACACGCGCTGGCGCGGGCACTGCTTGATTGAAACTCACGATTTAGCAGAAATCGATCGCCTGTATCAGAAAGCCGACGAGCACATGGATAGCAATACCTGGTTCAGCATATGTGACGCTGTGGCAAAAGAGACGGGGCATTCCATTTTCCATGACCTACTCACAGAGCTCGGCGAACGCACCCAAAAAGATACAAAACTCTGGCAGAAATATCTTCATGAGATTCGTCAGCGTATAGCCTTGAAAGACTTCAATACTGGCAGCCTCAATCGAGCGATTGAGTGGTTAAACTTATACCGGCCGGAAACAGCAAGTTTGCCCGGATTAATAAAGTTGCAGTTAAAATCCGCGCAGCTTGCTGCAGCAAATCATTTGGGGAAATGTGATATCACACAAATGGCTGAAGTGATGGCCTTAGCCAATAATCTTATGGACGAGTCAGCACCAGATGCCTGTCAAGCTGCATTACGAATTGCCATCAGCGCAACCAACAGCTTCGATTTCAACAGTGTTGTACCTTACATCCAAGACTTGGCATCCCAACCCATTTCCATACCCGGCCGCCTAAACCATGGAAAACTCCTATCTACCCTAGGTCAGCTTGCAGCATTCCGTGGAGAACACGAGCAAGCTCTAAAATACATCGATCAAGCGTTAATACAGTTTGAGCGGCTCTCCGACTCCTCGCAGGCCACAGGAAATCTAAGGCAGACCGGCAGCTACCGCGCAATTGTGCAAATAGATATGGATGCTACTGGAACCGCCGAGGCGGTACGGAAAATAGCAGACGAATCCACCAAAAAAACCGGCGTACAAAGTATTCGACGATTAGCCCGTAGCGGCTCTCTACTGAGATTCGAGCACTATTTGCTATTGCGCTGGCTAACTCATCGTCCCGAGGAGGCCCAGCTGCGCAAAGACTACCTCGAAACCATCGAGGAATGGCAGTTTGGCGAAGGTCATCCCTGGATGCTTATCAACGCCTACCGGGCCTGGCTGCTTGCTGATTCTGAGCGAGCGGATGAAGCAGCCAGCTACCTGCAGAAAGCGATTGACGTGTGTGAAGAGGCCGAGAGCAACGCCATTCTCCATTGGATGGCGCACTGCCTCCATGCTCTGGGTGGAAGCCTTGGCCTCGTACTAGATCAACCGGCACGGAAATGCCCCACAGCTCCTTTTCCCGCAGAAGAATTAGTCAAATTACGCAAAGCCAACACTACTGGGGAACGAGTTACGGCTCTCAACACGCTACTTCCCTTCAACTTCCATTGATGACGATCTATTGATTTGACGTCCGCCCGAGCTATCTGACAAATCACATTAGATAGGTACCCGAGCCGCAATACTCGGGTACCACTTCATGACTGCGGGCAACCGCCTTCGAAACAGACCAAATCTAAGTTGAGACGTTACTCGGAGAGAACTAATTAGTCGAAGACGTTTAAATATAATTTTGCGTTGACAACTCGAATGTCGATAGTTACTCTACCTTAGCTCACTGAGCAACCTCAATCTTGAGCCGGAAAATATCTGGTTCACCAAAATTCGATTCCTAGTTACGCTGGGTATCGCACAAATCGAAATTTGTGGTGTATGTATGAACGAGATTTCGTTCGTCATACGTTTTTTTGTCTGGATTGGAGATGCCGATGAAGCTTTCTACTGTAACCTCTTCCATTGATTCCGCCCTAGAGACAGTTATCGAGCGAGAGGGACTGATCAAAACCCTTCCTATCGACGGCACTGTGTCGGTAGAGCTCTTTGCATCAATAAAACAGATCAGCATTAAGACTGCTGGCAGAGTTTTCTTGGGCAACCTCGATTCCAAGTTGATTCACCAACTCGGCAGCAAAATCTGGAAAAATCTGGATCGCGAATCGACCATAGAGCTATGGAACGAACACATTAATTCAGGTTTAGCTCACCGCCTTGAGCGCGCACTATCTCGGTCAGGAACTGTACTTCGGTACGCTGAGTCCGGCGCTGTCTGCAGTATTTATGGTGTTACCTCACCCCACTTCATTGAAATGAATCAACGCGTATTTAGAAATACGCTAATCGAGTCGCTAAGTCCGATAGGCATCACCCCCAATGGGAAAATTTTTAAAACACCATTTAACGAGGTTGTCGAGGAATTCTCCGTGCCGGGGCAAGAGGGGCAAGTTGGTTTAACCTGTAAGGTAGTGTATGGCTTGAACAATGGCTATAGCTCCTACCGGCTCAACTGGGGACGAATTGTGCTCGTGTGCACCAACGGGCTTACTACATTCAGAAATGCGGGGCGCGATCGCTGGATACACACCGAGCAAGTGGATATTCGCGACTTCGCAATAAAATCTGTCGAATCAGCGTACAGCCATCTTTCTGATGTCGAGAGACAGATTTTGGCCGCGAGAGAACGCACCATCAACTATTCACTACTTGATCAATTTATGACTCGCTTAGCACTAGCGAACGCAACCAAAGAGCGCGTTTCCGCTCGTCTCGATCATGAACTCCGCGATACAGGCCCCAATGAATGGTCCGTGGGCCAAGCTCTAACGTTTTTAGGCGAACATGAAAAGGCAATAGCCCCTCGGGTAAGAGACAACCTAACGCGACTGGGCTCTAGTTTGCTCGAAAAGTCTCTGGAGCAGGTAGTTTCAGCACCCCCCACCTTAACCTCAGCCGGCTTTTACGACATTCTTCGATAGTTGCTGGCCATCAGCGCACCTGAGAATTTTTCTGCCTGATTGATATTGCAGGTGACTAGTTCAGAAGTACTGAGCTAGCGCTGTCAGTTAGGTTTCAAAAACAGCAAGGAGAACAATGCATGCCTCTACCAATTATTGCTGTAATTTCAGCTCTAGCAACTGGCGGCACGCTGGTTCCTCATGCTGCTGGCGGTATGATTGTTACTTCTGCATCCGGATATGTTGCGGGAACATTCTTAAGCACCGCGGCCATTAGCGGCCTGCTTACCGCTGCTTCAGCAACGCTTGGGGGTGGCGCCATTTACCTTTCCGGTGCTGCAAGTAGCATTATCGGTGGCGCAGGGATATTTGGAACAAAGATAGGGGCTTCTGGTATCACTGGCGCTCTCATCTCAGCTGGGATTATTTCCTCAACCCCATTATGGGTACCTCTTTCAGCTGGCGGAGCAACCATTGTAGGTGCTGCAGCACTCGGCTACGGCGGCTACCGCTTAAGCAAACTTAAACGGAAAGTTAGTGGCGCCAAAGAGGGTAAAGAAACCCAATTTACAGAAAGTGAAGCGAAACTTATTGAGAGGATCATCAGACGGTTAAGGAAGAAGAAATAGTTCAAACGCTGCAGCCTAACGGCGTTGCCAAAGTAAACAAAAGCCGAGCGGCTAAGCGATTCAACAGCTTTTTCTCGTCGTTTCTGGATAACTGAAAGGTTCAAGCATGAACGGATTTGAATTTGCAAGTGAAGCCCTATCACTAAAAAGATATGAGCTAGACACCATCGTGGATCTCACCGAGAAGTCGGAGGTCGACTGGCTCGAATTTAAAGCTGCGATTAGGCCTCAAAATCCGCAAGAGGCTTCTGATAGTAACGATGCCGACTACATTTTTAACCTAGTCAAAGCTCTCGTTAGCATGGCAAATGGTAGCGGTGGCCTAGTCGTGCTTGGCATTGACGATGACGGAAATGCAGTGGGGCTTGAGAAAAGTGGCTTCAATGGCGACAGGGATCACTTCACTCGCCATATCTCCGACAAAGTGCTTCTTAAAGAAGGTTGGCGCACTCAGGGCCATGGCCATTGGCGCTGGAAAGACACCTCTGATCAACTATTCTTCCATCCCCAGTGGGCCAAGTATCAAGGCATGGATGTTCTCGCTTTCGCGGTTCCCCCTCGTGAAGCCTCGCTCGGACCACTAGTTCTTTCACATGCAAAGAACAAAAACGCAGAGCTGGAAGAGGTAGCGTTTATCCGGGCAGGTGGCGATAGAGGAAAAGTAGTTCGATGGTCTCGCGACGACGCAGATAACTGGTGGGCGCAACGTGATCTGACGTTCTTCAGCACGAAGTTCAAAACTTGGATCACAGAGCTAAAGAAAACCGATCCCGCCATTTTTCGCTCCACTGTAGACGCTTACTGCCAAGAATTGGTTGGCGATACGGCTGAACTTGATCACCTTTATGTCCCTCTTGAATCAGATGTTCGAATCATCAGCAAAGGCTCAGGGCGACGCAGACATCAGACCGATGACAGCTACCTTTCTTCTGAAAATCCGGTTAGTGAACCGAGCAGTTGGCGGGGTGAGTTTCAAGAGGATATTAAAAGCGTTTACCCATCTTTTCTGATTGGCGAGCCAGGCTCTGGAAAAAGCACAAGCCTCTTGAAGCTGGCTCGCGACACCAATAGCGGAACCACCAGTGATCCGGCGATCTGGAGCTTGTACATTCCGCTCTCTGGCTTTACCGCATCAGGATTAAGGGACCTAATTTGCCGGGAGGTTGAACCTCTCAATTGGGCTGATATTGTTTTGGAACTGGAATTCGGCCGGTTGATCTTGATCTTGGACGGCCTGAACGAGTGTCCATCGGTACGCTATGACCAATGTGTGAGCGAGCTTAGTGATTTGTTAAAGGAACACGCCGAATCAAAGGTTATCGTTTCCACACGATCATCACACCTTCCTGCCTTCGCTCATAAAGTGATTGAGTTGCGGTCTATGGGCAGATCTCGGCAGCAACTCCTCGTTAAGAACTATTTGAGCGATAGGCCGGAATCAGTGGGGGCGTTCTGGGAAAACCTAAACCAGAAACCGACCGCAAAGATGATTGCACGAAGCCCAATCTTGCTTCGAATGGCACTTTGGGTATGGAAAGAGACCGGTGAACTCCCAGGAGGACTAGCGGAACTCTACAGCGCCTTTTTTGATGGGTGGATTCGCCGAGAAGTGTTAAAGGACTTATCTGCTGGCGCAACAGCCATCTGGACAGAGGACGAAACGAGAGAAGCTCTGGCTGTGCTCGCATATTCGATGCGTTGTGACGGAATCGTTGCCTGCTCGAAAACCGAAGCTGCGGAGCGGCTGCGCATTGCAATGGGTGACAGGTCCAAATCCTTCATTGCTCGAACTGTTCAAGGGTTGCTAATTGAAACGGCCCGAGATGGTTTCACGGTTCGCTTCCGACACGAAACTATACAAGAGTTCCTGGTAGCAGTTTTTCTGACAAGCCATTCAGAACACAGGTTGCTTCAGGCAGGCCAACAGTTCGACAGTCGTCGCTGGTCTATGCCAATAGTTTTTGCTTTCGAACTGTTTGACCAGCCTCCTGAGCACTTTGTGCAAACTGCCTGGAAGATAGCCCCCTTACTAGTTTGTGCAGCAATCCGCGATGAGGAAAGGTTAACACTGCTAACAGAGCCCGAAGGCCGGCATTTCGCTCCCCAGAATGATCTCTGGGTTAGAGGGGTCATCCGATGTATGCGCGGAGAAAATGTGATCGAGGCTACGCGTGGTCTGGCTTATCTTGGTCGCACGCCCTCTCCTGGCCGTTACTTTCAAAAACATCCTTTGCCCGATGAGCTCACCTCCGCTCTGGAAGGAATCGCATTCTGGTACGCATTGAGTAGCCATGACAGCGGACGGGGCAGGATTGAGCGATTACAACATCTCCTTATTGATCGCCGAAATTTATGGCTTGAGTTACTGCCACATGCAATCGTTGGGCAACCAGACTGGGTAATACACCTCACGGAGGCTCAGAAACTACTCGTGGGTGAGCTCGAAGAAAGCAGGCGTGCAGGGGCATTAGCCAGCGCTTCCGTCGTTGAACTTTGCTACATGGTTCGAAATGGAATCATTAATGATTCCGAGTTCCGAGAAAACTGGAAGCGGGCACTCAACGTGGCGAACACCGAACCATTGGAGCTAGAAATTCTGGCGCTGCTCGCCTCCAAAAAGATTCAAACATCCCAGTTCAACGGCTTACAGCGCTCAACACTCAAGGATATCAGTCAAAACAAAAACTTATCGCCCCGGATTATTCATGTACTCGTTAAAGATAACGTCGTAAAGGCAGACGAGATCCGCAGAGACCGACAATGTATAAAAGATCTTGTCGCCCGAGTTTCTCCCATACGAGCAAAGCAGCTTATAAAAGATCACGTGCTGAGGCGAGACGACTTTAATGAACAACAGATAAGGGCTCTTCTTGATCGGATCGAAACAGAAAAGGATATTGGATTCATCTTGGACGCCGGATTGGTCAAAAGCCGTCAAGACATACCAAAGGCCATTCGGGATCATGTCCACGAACATAGAAATCCGAAGGATAAAAAACCTCAAAGAGCAATCGAGCCTATTGCTCGCTCAGACCAGTCAGACAGTGCGTCAACTGCCGAGGAATTGATCTCAGACGTTTATTTATCCAAAGAGCAAAAACAGCTCAAGATACTTCAGCGTGATGCTCTCGATCCCAAGAATTTCGAACCTGGTAGTGGGTTCCAGCGTGTACTCGCTGACAATGTGACTGCGAGCACGAATTGGCCGATACCGGAGCGGGATATGCTAATAGATTTGGCGGAAGCGTTTTATCATGAGCATGCGGGCAAAAAACGTAAAAAGGAATACCGCGATCTGATTCGATCTGCCAGAGACGCTGTCGAGAATGGCCGTTTACATAAACCAGACATCTAAGCACGGATCGAGGCCGGGCCTTTCGCGTAGTACTGATCCGAGATCTGTAGTGCGCGATTCTCGACCAGTTCCCAGGCATCAGCTAAGTCGTACTCATAAATATGTGCAGATGCGATATAACCTTTCATGGAGCCAATCCCACAGCCAATTCGGCGAGCTAAATTCTCGTGTAGATCGGCTAGCGCAATGAGATTAGCGTACTGACGGCCGAAAATATTCTGGCTACGAAAAAAGAACTGTAAATGAAGCTCACGATTTCGGATTTTGGCGTCAAGAACACTTAAGCAAGGAAGGTTGAGTGCATCTACCCCTGGAGTCATCAGCGAAATTGTCGCTGACTTCGTTTCTGGTTTGTGTTGCAGTCGCTGTAGTATCCACTCGAACTGATCGACGCCATTCATATCGTAGATCAATTGTCCGTACGTGAAAGGGCGATCCTCCATGACGACGCCCTTCGAGAATTTTCTCAGCATCTTGTCGATAACTTTCGAATCCCCGACCTTTTCGATGAAGCTGTCCACTGAGGAAGGATGCGTTATCTCAATAGAAAGGCCTAGCACTTCGCAGATGGCAACATCTTCATCGTTATGCGAAAGCCCGTGCTCAAGCACGTGTTGAACGCATTTTTGCCAACACTCCCCTAATGTCTGGGCGGTTACTCTAGTCATAGCAAAACTTCCAGATACATCGAATTGGTCGCAAATTATTCGAACAACTCTTGAGGATCGCTTAAAAACTCAAAGTAGCTCTTCCCATCGGCAGGGTTAGTAAAGCTGTCGTGTTCTATTTGACGTACTTTTCTCCGCTTTCCCCCTAATGTTTTAATCCAGATTCCGCCGGTGTCAGTAATCTCACCAACCACGGTAAGCAGCGTCTCACTGCCTTCGCAGATGGCACCTAATGCGTGAAGCTCACTCTTTGGGACGCAATATAGGAACCGCCAATCCCCGCCAGCCATTGAAAGCTGAAGAGGTGTAAGTGACAACGAACTGGCAAGGTCTCTGAGTTCCGGATGGACTGGTATGTTCTCCTCGCTCAACTCAACACCCAGACCGGTTTCTGCGATCATGTTGCGGCAAGCAGCCGGCAGGCCATCACTAATGTCTGTGCAGGCACTGGCTACACGAGCATTACTCATCGCTAGACCCAATCGATAAGGTGGCCGCTGGCAAATCAACGCTTGATCAATGACTTGCTGAACCGAACTCGATACCTTATGTCCCCGCTTATGAACAACCGAACCGAGCAACATTGAGCCAAGCTCTCCTGAAACAACCAATTGATCACCCACTTTTGGGGTATTCCGAAATAAGAGGTTACTCTCAGGGGCTCTGCCGAGCGCAGTGACGACCAACGAAAGAACTTCTGCTTTTTTAGTATCGCCCCCCGTGATGGTTACACCAAAATCGGAACATGCTTGCTGTATTCCGTCGATTATTTCATCAACTAAACTAACCGTTGTGTCTCCTGGCAATTGCATTGCAATAGAGACTGCGAAAGGAACGCCCCCAGTCGCTAGGATGTCGCTAACTGCGTGCGAAACCGCGAAATCCCCAATACATTCGCCGCCAGCGAGGCCAAGATTATACGCCTTACTCACCCCAGATCTGTCCGTGTTTATGAGCAGTGTATCGTCAGCTTTGAGAGGGTTGCGCAGCACGCCTGCATCGTGCCCCAGGCCCCCAAGCAAAGCCTGATTCGTTTCTGCGTATTTTTGTAGGCGAGCGATGATTCGCTTCTTTATATATCGCTCTCCGACGACCTGTAAAGTTCTGGTGTCATTTTGCTGCTTGGGAGTCGTCATCTTGATGGGCTCAAAAGTTGTAATTTGTGAGTTATGTTACCGTCTTTCTTTCGCTATTTTGAAACGACGTGTAGCTTTCATGCTGGGTATGAATGCTACACCGCATGACAAAATTGCGAAACTTCTCGGTCTAATCAAAACCACATCAAACCACGCTTAGTCTTGAGCGGGTTTACTCAAGTTCTTTTTTGAAATATCTGACTCTTCCGCAACCGCAGGGTAGGTAGCCCAGATATTTTCGCACTCATCATCTACCTCGACGCTGTGCTGATTGGCCGTTGGTAATTTGACCAGCCTACCATTGAGATATGGAGCGCCAATGGGGGCTCTTTGCTGAAGTATTCGCAGTAACGGGGGGTAGAACCCCTTGCATCAGTCGAATCACTTTTGTGGAGGGAGCACGGTAATTAGGTCGAGCGGTGCTTCATTATTGATGCAGCTCTGTCTCGCCAGCACAAACCGTAGGCCGGCGTATGACACGATAACTCGGGTTTCTTCCGGAGTTTGTTTGAACAAGTTTTCACGGACCGGCCAAGGTAATTGTCGCGCTATAACAAACCCCGTCACAGCTCGGTTTTTCATGCATTTTCCCTGAGAAGGCGACACCGTGGGTATCCTGCCCCATGACGATCCGCGAGAGGCAAACCCATGGGTTGATATTGTCATTGCTACTGGCATGAATCACGCCCGCAACGCTTTGGTCGCCAACGCGGACGCCGTCATCGCCATTGGAGGCGGCGCTGGCACCCTCTCCGAGATAGCCTTCGCGTGGACGTTACGCCGACTCATCGTTGCGCTGGAAATACCTGGATGGGCAGAGAGGCTTGCCGGTGCACCACTGGACCAGAGAGCGCGCTACACCAACATTCCAGACGACCAGATATTCAGTGCACCGACACCTGGCGCTGCAGTCACGCTCATCAACGACCGGTTGCCTCAGTACACAAACTGGGGACGCCAGTTTCCAATACGGAAACCCGCAGCTGATGTAGGTTAGAGCCAGTCTTGAATTAGCTACTCCCCCAACCCTCGCCTGGCTAAACCCGCTTTCGAATCCTCCGCCAAATATGCGATCTCAGCGGCAGTTTCCCCTGCTTTTGTCGCTGCCTGGCCAATATTTCGACGGCGGTTTCTGCATTCACCGGGTCGCCCGTTGACGGGTCCACGTACACCGGATACAGAATCAGCGCCGCTGCTACCAGCTCGTCCAGTGTTCGCCGGCGGGTGCGCCGGGGGCAACTGAGCTGGTCTTGGGTCAGGCTCCATCCGGCGTAGAACGGCAGGCCCCAGGTCACAACCGGCAGTCCACGTATCAATGCTTCAAAACCGGTGAGCGAGGTGAGCGTGTGAACTTCATCAACCTGCTCCAGCAGGTCTGGCATAGCGATATCGCGCACTTCCAGGTCGACATACTCATGCCCCTCCAGGCTGCCGACACGCGCGCCAGAAACGACATCCGGGTGGGGCTTATAAATAATGAAACCATGGGGGCGTGCCTGCCGAACGGCTTTCAACAGTTCAAGGTTTGTGCGCAAGTCGGGGCAACCGGTGCGGATGGAGGCATCGGTCTCTACCTGCCCCGGTACCAGAACAATTTTCTGATCGGAAGGTGGCTCAAGGGTGCCCTGCACACCCACGTTGTATTTGGATAACCGTTGGTTCACCAACGTCTGGCGCAGCCTTTGCGCCCGTGCGATAACATCGGGCGTTATCTCGGCCTGGTTCAGCATCACTTCCAGATCACTGGGCTGGGTCGCGTCGTAATAGATACCGCGCGAATCCATCACCAGTGACAGCGGCTCAATCAGATCCGCTCCCAGGCCGGCGGAACGGATAAAACCATCCTCAACGCGCCATAACGCTTTTTGTTCCAACCGGCAACGCTCAGCCAGACTCGCCGTCAGTTTGGACGCCCACACCAAAACCTGCGATTCCTGAATGGCTTGACCAGAAGAACGCCAGGTAAGGCTCGCTTTCGCCCCAAGAAACTTGCCCATGAAGTTCCGCTTCCAACCCGCAAAATCCAGAGCAGCCCAACGCCCGGCGTATCGGTCGCGCACCCGCTTTTGATCCGCGATCAGGTCAACTGTCTCTTCGAACCGACAACGTTGCCCGGTATAGGGATTGATATAACGGCAGTAATCCAGATAGGCGGCATGAAAAACGGCTTCAAGGCTGCGGTTCACGCCCCGGCGCTCGGGTTGAACACGGTCTTCCGTCAAACCCCAGCCGGCATAAAATGGCACACCAAAACAATGCACCTGCTTGCCAGCCAGCAGCGCTTCAAAGCCCAGTTGACTGGTCACCACATAAACCTGATCAACCAGGTCCAGCAACACCCATGGGTTGATGTCCTCAGTTACCAGTCGGCAGCCTCTGCGCTGGGCCAGCTCCAACAAGTGCCCCTGTTTTTTACCGGCGACCACATCCGGGTGCACTTTCACCAGAATCTCGGCACCGGGGTTCTCGGCAATTGCGGCATCCAGCATAGAGGCAAACACTTCAGGCGACGCCAAACCATAGAGGATGGAAGCATCACCGGCCGTCTGATCAACCACCAACACACGTGAAGCCGTTGATTCCAGGCCCACTGGGATAAAATCCGGTGCGTGGTTGTACTTGGACAGCCGATAACGCTGCAGCAACGCCATTCCGGCCCGTGCGCGCGATTGTTGGTCGGCGTTAAGTGACTGCTCGGCAATCCGTGTTTCAAGGTCAGACGGGCGGGTAGCGTCGTAGTAGATACCACTGTGATCGACGATCAGGCTATGCAAAGGTGAGCCCGTTACACCCAGGCCCAGCGAACGCAAAAAGCCATCTTCCAGCGACAGATACGGCAACCCTTTGGCCGCTGCAAACCGCCGTGCTTTCTTCGCTGTTGGCTTTAGCCCCCAACCGGCCACATGAGTCAAACCCGAAGCAGGCGAAAAAGCCGACACACGGTGGGCTTCAGCCTTCAGGAACACATCCAGCCACGGCGTCTGCCCCAGGCCGTTCAAAAAATACCCGACACGCATACTCAGACGTCTACTCCCACGTCACGATCAAAGCCACCCGAATGATTGCGCTGAGCGCCTGTTGGGATTTTCTTATTGTCCTGCTTTTCCAGCTCGCGCTTCCATACGGTTTCAAAAAGCCTGGCGGTCGCGCGTGGAAAAGGGCTAAACAGAGGGTTGAACGGGTTATCCCGCGCCTGCATCCAGATCGTCATGCGGCGGCTGGGCTCGGTGGCCTCGCCACGACGATGAAAGCCATGCACATTGCCGATCAACAGAGTATTTTCCGGTACGTGCAGGGCCGTAGGCCTCAGACCCATGGCATCCAGATCCGCGTCTGAGACTCTGAAAGAGCCGTCCCAGTAGCGGCCCGGCTGGCGCTGATCACCGTGCTTGCAGGCTTCAAGGCTTTCCCGATATTCCCACTTGAGGCGCTTCCAGGTCAGCCGATGTGAACCGGGCACATAAACATGAGGGCCGTTGCGGTCATCGGCCCCATCGATAAAAAGCCAACCCTTTACGCAAGGGTGAAACGTATCGGAATGAAAATCCCGCTGCGGGTCCGGCTGTGGCACCACGTTGGCATGGTTGCACAGATTTTCGATGAAGAAAAACGGCGGACGATTTTTGGAAGAACACCAACGCATTAGCCGATCCAGACGAGAACCATCGGTAAACGCGCGGATCGCAGGTAACCGGGCACGCTCCTGCTGGGTAAGAAAGGCCCGTTGCGTGAGGGTTGTGCCCTCAACAAATTCACGAACCAGCCCCTGATACCCCTCAGCCTCGGCTTTCAAGCGGGCAAAATCATCCGCTGATAGAACGTTACGCTTCAGAATAAAACCGTTACGCAAAAATTCCCGCCGGTCCGCCGCTGGCAACAAAGGCGCAAGCAACAACAGCCGAAAGTGGAACAGCCCATGAGCAATCGCAACCCTGGCAACGTGCAAGCCGCAACGGTTCAGCCAATAACTGCCAATCAACGGGTTTTGCCTGAAGCTTTTGGCCCAGGTGAACAGCTCCACAAACCAGTAGGGATAGTACAAGGCACGGGTGAACGACTTTGGTAGCGGCATAAAGCGGCCTCTTTGGATCAACAAACGGTTACTCTTCGACAGAGCTCAGCCGGGGTTTATTAGCCTGGCCTAATGCCCCCACACCACAAAATATGGGTTAAGTTTCTCACTGGGGTTAGCGTAGCTGAGCGCTGAGCCTTCCAGGGTTTCTACCCGGCCACCGGCTTGCGTCACTATCGCATGGGCAGCGCCGGTGTCCCATAAGCAGGTGGGGCCTAAACGCGGATAGGCATCGGCGCAACCCTCGGCAATTAAGCACAGCTTCAACGAGCTTCCCATGGGCAGCAATGTGTGCCCACCCAGCTTATCCAGCCAGGCGGCCAAATCAGGGCTTGGGTGCGAACGGCTGCCCACCACACGCCATGTTGCCTCCGCTTTAGGCTCGCCGGCGACGGCAATCGCCTTACGTTGGCCATCAGCTTCAACCTTAAACGCGCCAAGGCCTTGCGCCGCCAAGTAGCCAATCTTAAGCGCCGGAGCGGTCACCACACCCAGCACCGGCTTGCCATTCTCAATCAGGGCAATGTTAACGGTGAACTCGCCGTTGCGCTTGATAAACTCTTTAGTGCCATCCAGCGGGTCTACCAACCAATAGCGGCCTTTGGCGTCGGCACCTGCAAAACCCTCGACATCCTCTTCAGAGAGGATTGGAATCTTTACAGGTAACGCCTGTAAACCGCGCATAATAACGTTGTGCGCTGCCTTATCGGCCTCAGTTAACGGGCTTTTGTCCGCTTTCTCTTCAACGCTGAACTCGCGCGCGTAAACGCTCATAATGGCATTGCCTGCCTCAAGAGCGATACGTTCAACGGCACTCAACAGTGCTTGGTCAATCAAAGTCATCGTTTTATTCCTTTCATGAGGAGAAACTTTTTGTTCAAAATTTTGGCAAGATTCGACGAGGGTTGCAGGGTTTGCTATGTTATGAAGAAGCGTTGTGGGATGTCATCCCAAAAGACCTCTAGGAGCCTTTAATATGAAAGTTCGTATTCGGTCGTCACGTAGGGTTCGCGCGGCAGCTTCAGTAATGGAGTTTTGGCCGACAGGAAACTATATCGAGTACATGCCGAAAGGCACACCTGAGCAGCGTTTGGGGAAGTGCTGGTTGCGAGTTGGGGATCAGGTTGCCAAATCTCTTAAAACGTATGAACAGGCTAATTATGACTGATGTTACGTCGCCACCGGAAGGCGATAACGGTGCTAGTACAAAAGGTGAGTCATCGGAAGGCTCTGAGTCGATTCATGAGTACCTGGAACCCGACGTAGACACTGAAAGTCTTGTCCAAGGCCTCAAAAGCGGCCAGTTGACTCCATCCCAGCAAGAAAATTTGGCTGATCATCTGGTAGACGACGACGCCCCTCAGCACGTCATGGCGATACATCGTCAGCAAACGACGATGTACAGTGGAAACTTACCCCATCCAGAACAGTTTAATGCTTACGATGACAACACCCGAACCACCATTCTGCAGATGGCGGTAGACGATCAGAAGCACACTCACGAAATGCAAAAAACGGGATTGGTTGGGGCTATCGAGAAAGATAAGCGCGGTCAACGATACGGGCTTACTATTGCGTTAGGTGGCTTTGTTGCCGCCGCTGCCATTGCGCCGTTTAGTCCGGTTGTAGCGGGTATCATTGGCGCGCTGGATATTTTTGGCATGGTTGCTCTGTTCGTGGCCCCCAGAGTTTTGGAAGGGCGAACCGGTAAATCCCAGGCTGGCAAGGATTAAAAGTTACACTCATAGATAGTTTTGACAGGCATTCCATGTGGCGGCTGCATGGCTACATTATGGTCACCCGGTTCACACTGATTCGCCTTTTCTCAGTTCATGACATCTGCGGTAAAACTTTCCAAACCTATGCTCCAAAAAACTCCACCCTGGCTCAACCCCCACTGGTACCTGCACCAATACCCGGACATAGCCCAAGCGGGCATTGACCCCCTCAAGCACTACCTGAACCACGGCATAAAAAAGCTGCCAAGTTGCGGCCAATCTCACCGCACCCTGGCAGCTGGAGCATCCAGTTTAATCGATCATTCCACGTTCACGCAGTGCTGCAATAACGGCATCAGCGGCTGCTTCCAAGTCCATGTCAGATGTCTTCAAGTGAACATCCGGCGCTTCAGGCGTCTCATAAGCGGAATCAATCCCGGTGAAGTTCTTAAGCTCTCCCCGGCGGGCCTTTTTGTAGAGCCCTTTCGAGTCACGCGCCTCAACAACATCCAGCGGTGCATCGACAAAAATCTCGATGAATTCGCCTTCTTCCAACAGATCCCGCGCCAACTGGCGCTCGCTGCGAAAAGGCGAAATAAACGCCGATATCACAATCAACCCGGCATCCACCATCAACTTGGCCATTTCAGCCACGCGGCGCACGTTTTCAACGCGATCAGCGTCGGTAAAGCCCAAATCACGACTTAAACCATGGCGCACATTATCGCCATCCAGCAAATAGGTATGCTGGCCGTGGGCAAACAGTTTTTTCTCGACCAGGTTAGCAATGGTCGACTTACCCGCCCCGGAAAGCCCGGTAAACCACAGCAGCGCGGGCTTCTGGCCTTTTGCCAGCGCACGCGCCTGCTTGTCAATATCCACAGGCTGGATATGAATATTCTGGCTACGCCGCAAGGCGAAGCGCAGCATGCCCGCGCCAACCGTGTTGTTCGTCATACGGTCGATCAGAATAAAGCCACCGGTATCCTGGTTGTCTTTATAAGCATCAAAGGCCACCGCACGATTAAGGCTCAGTGTGCAGATACCAATGCCGTTCAGATCTAGCTGCTTGGCCGCCGTGTGTTCCAGAGTATTCACATTGACTTGATATTTAATATCCATCACGGTCGCCGACACCGTTTGCGTTCCCAACTTCATCAAGTAAGGGCGGCCCGGCAACAGCGGCGCTTCGTGCATCCATACCAGCGTTGCTTCAAACTGATCAGCGGTGTGGGCCGGCTCATCTACCCCTGAAATAACATCGCCCCGTGAAATGTCGATTTCGTCTTCTAGCAGCAGCGTAATTGACTGCCCGGCAACGGCCTCTTCCAAGTCACCGTCCATGGTGTAGATCCGCGAGACAGTGCTGGTTTTGCCAGAAGGCTGCACGCGGATTGGGTCACCAGGGCGCACCACGCCGCTTGCCAGCATGCCGGTAAAACCGCGGAAATCCAGGTTAGGGCGATTGACCCACTGCACCGGCATACGGAAGGGGGAGCGCTGAAGATGCTCCGCATCCAGCTCGACCGTTTCCAGGTATCCCAACAGCGTGGTGCCGTGGTACCAGGGCATTTTGGCACTGTGCTCGATGATGTTGTCGCCTTTCAACGCCGACATGGGAATAAACGTGATGTTCTCCAAGCCCAGCTGTTTGGCAAAGGTACGGTACTCCTCAGCAACTTCATCAAAACGCGCTTTTGAGTAGTCGACCAGATCCATCTTGTTAATGGCCACCACCAAATGGCGCATGCCCATGACCGACATCAAAAAACTATGGCGCCGGGTTTGCGTCAAAATGCCGTGGCGCGCATCCACCAGTAAAATGGCGGCGTCGGCAGTGGACGCCCCGGTGACCATGTTGCGGGTGTACTGCTCGTGCCCTGGGGTATCCGCCACGATGAACTTGCGTTTTTCGGTCGAGAAGAACCGGTACGCCACGTCAATGGTGATGCCCTGCTCGCGTTCAGCGGCCAGGCCATCCACCAGCAGCGCAAAATCGATCTCGCCGCCCTGAGTGCCGTATTTTTTGGAGTCCGCCTCGATGGCCGCTAATTGATCCTCAAACAGCAACTTAGACTCAAACAGCAAACGCCCAATTAACGTACTTTTGCCGTCGTCGACGCTTCCGCAGGTAATAAAACGCAGCAAGCCTTTATGCTCGTGGGCTTTCAGATAACCCTCAATATCGCCAGCAATCAGGTCCGATGAATGAGACATTAAAAATACCCCTCCTGCTTTTTCTTCTCCATGGAGGCCGCGCTGTCGTTATCAATCACTCGACCCTGGCGTTCCGACGTTTTGGTCAGCAGCATTTCTTGAATAATGGCAGGCAAGGTATCCGCTTCCGACTCAATCGCGCCACTCAGCGGGTAACAACCCAGGGTACGGAAGCGAACTTTACGCATCATAGGCACCTCGCCTGGCGCCAGTGGCATGCGCCCGTCATCCACCATGATCAGCGACCCATCACGCTCAACCACTGGCCGCTCGGCGGCGTAGTACAGCGGCACGATCGGAATGTTCTGCAAATAGATGTATTGCCATATGTCCAGCTCGGTCCAGTTGGAGATCGGGAACACGCGAATCGACTCTTTCGCATGCTTGCGGGTGTTATACAGTTTCCATAACTCCGGGCGCTGGTTTTTCGGGTCCCAACGATGCTGCGCCGTGCGGAACGAGAAAATACGCTCTTTCGCCCGAGATTTCTCTTCATCGCGCCGAGCACCGCCAAAAGCCGCATCAAAGCCGTATTTATCCAGCGCCTGCTTCAAGCCTTCGGTTTTCATTATGTGAGTATGAAGAGCCGAGCCATGGGTAAACGGATTGATGTCTTTTTCGATGCCTTCCGGGTTGATATGAACCAGCAGTTTCATACCGATCTCGTCCGCGATCTTGTCGCGAAACTCATACATGGCCCGAAACTTCCAGCGCGTATCAATATGCATCAGCGGGAACGGCGGTGGCGCAGGCGCAAACGCCTTGCGCGCCAGGTGCAGCATGACCGCAGAGTCTTTGCCAACGGAATACAGCATGACCGGGTTTTCAGTCTCGGCGACCACTTCGCGCATGATCTGAATACTTTCCGCTTCAAGCCGCTGTAAATGAGTAAGTGATGTCATCATCTGCCCCAACGTTAGGTGAAAAATGTGTTTTCAAGTGCTAGTTGACCAAACCAATATCAGCCGGCACCGGCACTAACCAAAACATCGTTTGTTGTGCTAACCAGGCCGTAACGTCCGGGCTGGCCGAAAACCAGGCGCCATGAAACACCAGAGCGACCGGCCCTGTACGACCCAGCGCTTGCAGTGCGGCCAGATAATCCTGCGCCAAAGGCGGCTGCTTAAAACAGCGCGTCCACAGTCGCCCACGCGAACCGTGCAAATAGACCTGATAAACCGGCCGTTGGGGGTGCGCCACACAGCGTACACCGCCCTGCCAAAGCTGGCCGGCTTCCTCCAACCTGAAAAACAGCGGCGCAACGGCCTGGCGATACCATCGCCCCAGCTGCGAGCGCTGCTTCGCCAGCGCAGATAATGGCCAGGGCTCATGCTTCAAGCCTTCGCTTTCCAACCAGTGCTCGATGGCGCGCTGCGTTAACTCAACGCCGTGTTCATCGTGTAAAAGGGCAGAAAGTGCAGCGCTGCTCCAGCCTGGCTGTTCAGCATCGGGCACGGAATAGAGCACCTCCCAAAGCCGCTGCCGGATAGAAGCATCCAATACGTTGGCCTGCCCCTTTAAACGGCCACGGGGGCGCACCGGAACGGCCGTCCAACCACCCTCACGGAATGCTTTCCATGCAGCTGACACCGTAGGCGCGGACAGCCCGGTTTGCTGGCTCACCAACGCGACCGTAAAACCGTCCAAACGTAACTTTACGGCTTGCACGCGGCGCTCATTAAGAATTTCAGGCGATAAATGTTTAATGCTCGACATTACATTCAACCAACTGTATTTAGTGACTTTTTAATAAATAAAGACGCCCTAAAAACACAATCATTAGACACCATCATAAAAGCTTGCGTAAAATCCAGCAAGTGAACTTCGCATTTAACGTTTTGCAAGGACCCACCATGACCCCTTGGGCCGTTCTGTTTTCCATTGCGCTTTTGCTGGCGCTGTTAGTCAGTGGGCGTGTAAAACCCGCCATAGCCTTCGTCACCTTGGCCGGTATTTTTCTACTACTGGGGCTTGTCGACACCTCAACCTTGCTCGCTCAATACACCAACCCGGCGCTTGCCACTCTGTTGCTCTTACTGTTGGTATCGCTGGCCCTTGAACGCTCGCCCCTGCTGGACTGGTTATCGCGCTATTTATTGAAGGGCCACCCCCGGCTTGCTACAGCAAGACTGATGGGCAGTACGGCGCTGCTGTCCGCATTTTTGAACAACACCGCGGTGGTGGCTGCTTTCCTGGGGGTTATTTCGCGCCAGCAGCATATCGCACCCTCACGGCTGTTAATTCCGCTCTCTTACGCCTCAATATTAGGCGGCATTACTACCCTGGTGGGCACCTCCACCAACTTGGTCGTGAATTCGTTTAATTTAAGCGCCAGTGGCAGCGAGTTGGGTATGTTCCAATTCAGTTTGGTAGGGATACCGGTGGCGTTGATGACGCTGTGCGTGCTGATGTGGCGCGCAAATTCCCTGCCGCACCACCAACCGGAAGGCACCCACGAAAAACTCGCCTACTTTCTGGCGGCTGACCTTAAAGCCGACTCACCCATGATTGGGAAAAGCATTGAAGAAAACGGCCTACGCAGCTTGAACGGGCTTTATTTAATGGAAATAGAGCGGCAAGGGCGGCTGATCAGCCCGGTCGCACCGGATGAGCAACTTCAAATCAATGACACGCTGGTATTCACGGGAGAAGTCGGCAAGGTGCAAGCCCTGCAGCGTTTCCCGGGGCTGCAGCTATTTGGCCATCAAGCCGATAACCTCCTCTCAACCAACCTGGTAGAAGTGGTGATTTCCCACGAATCCGGGCTTCCAGGGAAAACCCTGCAGGATGTGGATTTTCGTAGCATGTTCAGCGCAGGGGTGGTGGGTATAAGGCGAGGGGAAAAACGCTTGGAGGGGCAACTGGGGAAAATACCGCTTCGCGTAGGTGACTGTTTACTGCTCGCGGTGAGCGCTGACTTCCGTCAGCACCGCAACCTGGACCGCAACTTCCACCTACTGAGTGGCAGTTTCACCCGGCCACAGCTGAGCAACAAAGAAAGCCTGTTCACCGTGGGCGGGTTTGCAACGGTCATCGCCCTGGCCACCGCCAATGTGCTCCCACTATTCCACGGATTACTGATACTGCTGGGCGGATTGCTGCTGATGAAAGTGATCAGCCTGGCGGAACTTCGCCGCCGTTTTCCGTTTGAACTGTGGTTGATTATTGGCTCGGCGCTAGCCATCGCCCAAGCGTTAGAAAACTCAGGTGCGGCCGGCTTATTAGCAACCGGCATGCAGAGCCTGTTCAGTGGCTACGGTGTTTATGCCGCGTTCATTGGCTGCTACTTACTCACGCTTATGCTCACCGAAACCATTACCAATAACGCCGCCGCCGCGCTGGCATTTCCGGTCGCCTGGAGCACCGCCAATGCCTTTGGCGCTGACCCGCTGCCGTTTGTGATGGCCGTGGCGTACGGCGCCAGCGCCTGCTTTTTAATCCCGTTTGGCTACCAAACCCACTTAATGGTGTATTCACCCGGGCGTTACCGCATTGCGGACTTTCTAAAAATTGGACTGCCCGTCAGCGTGACCTATTCGACCGCGGTGCTGGTGATTACGCCGCTGGTATTTCCGTTTTGATGGAAACAGGAGGGTCTTCATCGGCAAAAGAATGACGAGGTGCGGGATTCGAGTATCTCTGAATTGAAGAAAAATCCAATGGCGGTCGTGGGCGCCAGAGAAGGTTTTCCGATCGTCGTTCTAAACCGAAATAAACCAGCATTCTACTGCGTGCCAGCGGATGTCTACGAGGCCATGCTGGAGCGATTAGACGATCAAGAACTGACTCGTCTGGTGGAGTCTCGTCGATCTGAGCGTGGTATTCCAGTGACCTTGGATGCACTCTAAGTATGCCCTGGAGTTCAAACCATCTGCGCTGAAAGAGTGGCAGACGTTAGCGCCGGTGCTGCAAGAGCAGTTCAAGAAAAAGCTGAAACAGCGGCTCGACGATCCCCACGTCCAGTCTGACGCCTTATCCGGCCTGGTAAACTGCTACAAAATTAAACTGCGCAGCGCAGGTTACCGGTTGGTCTATGAAGTCGAAGACGACCGCATAGTGGTCACTGTGGTCGCTATTGGTAAGCGAGAGAGTGGTGAGGTTTAAAGCCGGGCTCACCGGCGAATGTGAGCGTCCGGTCGAGCCAACATAATGGGTATTATGCGCAGTTGATGTCTGTCAGCGTTGGCGTACCGGTGGCGAGCGAGACCACTTCTATTTTATGAGTATCTGAACGCTGAGCCTAAAAACGTTTTCATGGAGCTCACCCATCCAAGCGAGTTCTCCATTAGAAAAGAAATAGCACGGGACGGCGCCATAGAAAGCTTGGTTGTGGAATTTCCTACTGAAGTGATGAACGATATAGCGAGTGCGTGAATCAAGAAGCGGAAAATCTAATGCGTAGTCGACGGCGCCTAGACAATGAATTTGGAAGTCCTGACCGGCCCAGGGGGTGATTTCTCCACTGAAAGATAAGATCCGTTAAAATAACATTATTACGGATTTTAATTGCGTACTCTCCTTCTATGCTCGCGCTTTTCTAGGAGCTTCCTTTAATGAGTAAAACCGGCCAGGCACGCGTACCCCGACGGTTCTCAGTAATAAATTGTGCGGAAGCTTCTAATTCCGCCTGGAAATCCCTCACAACTTTACGCTCCTGACATGGCACACTGGATTTCTTAAGGCGACCAAAGCTCAGTGCCTGCTCCGCTTGGATCGATCACCAACCTAGGCACTAAAGATTTGCCATGGAAATCGTATATCCAGACCGGTGAATGATTGCGGTCGATCGACATGCCGACAAGCACAGAGGCGCAGTTTGAGGCGCAAATAAACAGATGAATCTTCGCCATCCCTTTATCGGTGAGCTGGTGGAAAAGAGATTGCAACTCCTTGACTAACCTCTTTCCCTCGTCAGGATGGGCTATAGCGCCATTTCCCTCAAATTCCTGTGGCACAGTTACCTCGACAACTGGAAGGTCAAGCAACTTAGAAGTCTTGTAAAATAGCTCAGGGCGTGCGGTCAAAGAAATTGCGACGATAACCTCATCTTTTGCGTTAACCAGCTCGTCTCCACGAATAATTGGCTTCTCATATCGCGGCTTTTCCGCTGGCCAAGCCCAGTTTCCTGTGTCTCGTGAACGAAGCATAGGAATAAACTGAGCTTTGTTTCCAAGCAGTGCACCTAAGCCGATTAGTTGGGGCATAAGCCCGAATGCAAAGATCGCAGCACGGTGTTGGCTCCCTTGTGTTTGCATTTTAATTCGATCAGCTGCACGTTCAATTAGCCGGGGCATGCTTTTCCACATTGACTCGTCTCTCTGCAGCAAACTCTCATCATTGTCCGTAACGACATTGAGTTGGCCATTTGGACGGGATTTGATCACCTGTAGAGATTGAGAAATCTGAAATGGTGTTGGTTGCGCGATTACGCTGCCGCCAACGGGCCAAAGCACCGAAAAACATGGGATGGGCTCGCGCCCTAGTCCGTCCAATAATTCGGTCGCAACTTTTTTAAATGATCGCCGCATTGCAGATAGACGGCAAGCCGGAAAATCTGCCCCAGCAATCTTGTCGATCAAACGATGGTGTTTATCGCAGAGCAGCAATATGTTGGAGGGATCGTCTGATTTTTTTTCAGAAATTAAACGCCCTCCTCGCTCTCCTTTTTCGGCAGAAGCGACATTGTGTGCGAGATAGGAAAAATTGCCTTCATAGCCAGTTATTTGATCTATCCCTAGATCCAGCCCACAACCTTCAAACATGCAGCGGCCATGGCTGAAAAGAAGTACTTTACGCTTTGTTTCAGCGCTTATTGGTCGATTTCGGCCTTTCCTGCTGGAGTCACTCTCAATTAACTGATAGTAATTCAAAATGTCCTGCGAATCACATTCAACTATTTGGTCCGAGATCCTGTTCCAAATGTTTGTGAGTGTAACTAAAGAGCATATCTCTTCTTTGCTCAGAATAAATCCTTGATAGTACCCATAGAGGAATTTTGTGCGGTGAGATGGAAGCAAGAGCTGAAGCGCATCTACACTCTCGGAGGGAGAAAGATTGAGTCGAAGAACAGCAACGACCTCATTTTTTTGGAGCAAAATGACGATGGTATTCTCGTTATTCTGGTCCGCGACTATTCCGACTTCATTCCAAGCGATGTTGCCTACGAAATATTTAGCTAAAGACTCAACTAAGCTCAGTTCGTCAAGGGGGGCGTGGTTTGTCTGAATGGCTAGCTGGGGCATACGTCTGTTCCCTCAAATATGATGAGTCATTTTCATGCGCTTGAATTTTCCACCGTGCATCTTGAAGAATCGAAATTCACGCGTTCCGACAATACAGAAAAAAATCTGACGATCATCGTTTCTGGCCAAGCACTTCTTCCAGTCTCGCCGGTCAACGGTCGACGGCTCCGGAAACGGCTCCGGATGGGTATGCCAAGTGCCCAAATACGCGAGGTGACCCTGAGATTCTTTGAACTTTTGGTCCACAATCGACTGGTGAGCTGGATCTTCAAGCGTAAAACTCGTAAAGCTCGATTTGTCCCCAGGACAGGGTTTGGTGAGATGCTCAATCCAATAGCATTCTTTGTCTTTGTCTTTGTCTTTGTCTTTGTCTTTGTCTTTCGAGCCGATAATGACCCCAAATCGTTCGTTCTCGTTCTTTTTTTGCCGAGCTAGTTGAAACGCCGCCACGACATCCTTATGGACATAGATCTGTGTGCTCTCAAGCGAGAAGGAAAAGGGGAACGTAGTTTTAACACACATCACAAGCCTCATGACGCAATGGCTGCGCCTGCATCGATCTTTCAAAATGGTAGTAACGGTGTGTTAAGTTGATGCCCGCTTGCATGGCTTCATCTGCGCTACCCTTCCAGCTCATTGACGAAGATTCTGTTAGTCTCCCTCGCAAATAATCAAGAGCTAAACTGGAGGCAACAATTGCAGTCTTCGAGGCAGACAAGCTGTCGTAAGGAAGAAAGAGATCTCCACACCCAGCAATGTTCCTGGTCACATCCTGATTCTTATCAATAAAGTTTAGATTGGAAACAAGCCCCCTATCGAAGGTGCTATTATCAACATAAGAACAATTTAGACAGCCAGGTTGTTCAGGAATGCTAAGCGTGGCGTGGCCACCGACTCCGAAACCTTCCACCCAACTGTTTACGACTGCAGGAGTGTTCTCGTTGTCCTGAATAAAGGAGGCGAATAGTCTCTCATGTGTCGGCGAGCCTATAGCAACAACGATCAGGTCATATGCTTTCAAGTGCTCGATATCCCGATATTCGAGAAGTCGTCGGGTACCCCACGTGCATTTTATCCAAGGGTATTGACCTCTCAGATGCACAGCAAGCGCTCCAGCCTTTTCACACCCAACGAAGATGGTTGGGAGAACATGCCTGTAAGTATTACTCCACGAAAGTATGTCAGGATCCGCTAAGTCAATTTCACCGATTCCGGAAGCACCTAACTTCATTGCGATCTCTGCCCCAACAGACCCGCATCCCACCATAAGAACTTTTTTATGGGATAAAGCTGGCTCTGCCCCGCTACGCGGCATAAAAATGCTTTTGTCGAAAACCCGAACTACGAAAGGGGTAATGTTCCAAGCACCTAGGGACGCACTCTCCATTGGCAGAAACTTCTTTGAATCGGAAGACAACTTTACTCCAAACCAACCAGTTCCAGATGGGGTCTCACCGTTGAGTATCACCCAGAAAGTCTTTTGCCGGATTCCCTTCGCAATTTCCCTTAATTTCGACGATACATCTTCATTTATCCCGGCAAGTGCTGCGGCAAGCCATTGACGAACTTGGTTGTTTTCATTCGGAGGTGGGCCAAGCTGCCCAAGTGGTATAACAACGCCATTCGGCTGACTTTGATTTTTGGAATCTTCCTGCCTCCGTCGAATGGCTGCGGGTAAGTCCTGAAGCCCTGAATCGGAAGGATAACCGATATACGAACCATCTATTCCAAAATCTCTTCGATCGGCAGGTTTTATAACCTGTAAAAGGGCGCATGCCGAAGTTGGAGCTGCGCAGATAAATTCGTTTATTTTGGAGTCGCAGAGAAAACTCCAGTTTGCTTGGAATTCTCTCGTTAACTCCAGCGCGTTCCAGGCTAGATCAGTAATTGCCTTGGTCAGAAGTTCTATGTGGCGCAATAACGATGCCTCGAACGCCAGTTTCGGGACGTCGAAATTCACCGACACGGCATCAGAAGTCGTCACACAAATGAGCGAAAGATCGCTTCCTTTGCTCGGCATTACATGTGCCAGTTGTAATTTACTCTCCAATTTCTCCAGGTAGAATGTCGGAAGCGCACTCAATTCTTGGAGACAAAAATGCAGCAGTGTGTATGAATCTCCGTTTATCGAAATTCTTACACGAAGGCAGTGGTGTGTATCATTCCATTTTTCGTGAAATGCGGCGTACCCATTATTTTGGAGATACTGAGTAATTTCCTGATAATTCATGCGCCTTGCGAAGTTCCAACATAGCCGGCGGTGGCAAAAGCCGCTTTCCTGCTTTTCAATTCGCTTGTTTGCTCAGGAATCTCAAATTCGTCGCCGAATACCTCGTTCAAGATACGGCACTGCTTGATCTCATCGTCCTCAGCAAGTGCCTGATTAATTTTATTCCTGAACCGCGACATTTTATTGAAAAGTTGCGTTCCGGTATTCACACTACTTCCATCAAATATGTCCCGCCATGGGATTACCGGAAGGCCTACTTTGACCCTGTAGCACCCCTCTTCCAGTTGCTGAACGAAGTAACCACGAGAAAGAATGTTGGTCAGTGTTTGGCTCAGCGCAGTGGCATCGCATGGTTTACCATTTTCATCGAAGCTTGGAGAGACACACTCTTTGATCATCACCGTGAGACCTATTGAATATACCTTTCTGGCTACATCCTCGCCAAACTGGTGATCTCTCCACCGCTTCACATACCGAACCAGCCTTCTTAACTGATCATGCTTATCACGCTTGGAACCGATGTATGAAGAGTCGTCATTGATCCAAGCCTCTAGCCGTTTTGGATCCGCTCTAGCCCATTCTTTATTGTCTTCCGATGAGCCAGCTTTGCCTACCGCTAACCTGTAGTCAGTTCCTGAGCGCTTGTAGACGGGAAAGTCTATGTGTAGGTCTAGTGTCTTGTAGTCGGCGGTGACACAAGGTTTCTTTATGCGCACATTTGAAAAACCCCGCTTATCAAGAACCTCTTTGATTCTTCTTTTGGGTTCGATCGGGTCATCTGGTGCGTCCGCTGTATCAATGACGATCGCACGATCAATATCAAAATCTGTATCGCGACTTTTGATCCCCGTGTGAACTGCGAGCGAACCTTGTATAAAGTCCTCGACCACTGGATATCCACTCTCGTCGAAGGCTTTTTTGATCGCTTTTTTTATGCTGTCGTCTTTCTCTCGTGCCAAAGAATAGGCGTCATCCTTCCTTCCGAGCTTGATTGTGTCGTGGAACGCTTTGAAATGTTTCTGGATACCCATTGCTCTTCCTCACATACCTACTCTTCCACAAAATTTGATTCTACGACTCACCCCTTAGGCGGATAAGGATCATTTCCGTAAGAATCGCGTTCACGAATCCGTCCGTCACGACCGTGAATCAACAACTCACTTTTCTGGTTACGGGCGGTCCCCCGAGCCACTGCGGCCGCTTCTGCTTGGGTGGAGTGATGTGATGTATCCCTACTGTTGCCCTCGCCTCTTACAGCCCATCCGTTTTCGCGCTGCACGACATGTTGGTTTATACCTGACATATTAATGACCCCTATATTTACACGACATGACACTATAAGCATATCTTGTTAAAAATACAACATATGGTGGTTTTAGACTCGAAGAGGCGTATATATGGGATGCTAGGGGAACGATTGACTCAGTGGAAGTCGACACCTTCGAGAAAATAGGTTCTATCGAAGGTCAGTGCATTCATGTAGACCTCAGTCGACTCCACACTGCGATGACCAAGCAGTTGGCTCACAAACTTCAATGGTCGACCGTGTAACAACAGATGTACGGCAAAGCTGTGCCGAAAGGTGTGGCAACCAAGCTTAAACGGCGGTTCTCCCCCAACCTGCTCCATTAGCCGGTTGACGCTCGCGCTGACGGCTTGGCGCGTGATCGGAAAGATCAGCTCGTTCTTCCGAAACTTTTCCATCCACAGGTAGCTCTGAATCCGGGTCTGGAAGTCGCGATCAAGAATCGGGATGAAGCGTATAGGTGAGCGGTGGAGGCTGCGTTTGCTCGGCCGCCCTGCCCGTTGTTTCAGCGTTTGAGCCAGACTCCAAAGTCATGACCGTCATCGACAAAACTGGCCGGCGTGATCGCCAAGATCTCTGAAACCCGCGCACCGGTCGGCCACATCAGATCCAGGATCAGCCGGTGCATGGGGTGGGTTTCGCTATCCAGCCGTCTGAGGATTTCGGGTTTGAGCAGATACTTGGGCAATGGCATCCTGGAGTGGTCAAGCGTTTCGTAACATGCATTTATAAGGATGCTATGTACAGACACCGAAAGGTCAATCTGGAGGTGATACGTGGGGAAATTGCGAGGGAAGCCCCCAATTCATCAACGAGCGGAATCGTAGTGAGATGCTCAGGCAAGCGCACTCGAGGACCTAACGGGGCCGGCTTACCATAACCGCGATTATGCGCAGTGCGTTATTGTGCTCAGCTCACACAGAGGCGGGACGCTTCTTGAGGCTTTTCTCAGAATTGTCTATTTCTCGAAAAACTTGATTTTCGAGCTGACGAATTTGTGTGCGAACCGCTGTGCTATCTGTAATTTTCTCTGCGAGCCGTAGGTATTTGAAGAAGCCGAGCCTGGGGGCTCCTTTGGGCAGAATCTTGCCTTCAATCTGATCATAAATGCCCTTGCCGTAAGCTTTCCCATATCCGAGCGAAGTGAGACGAGCGTACAGCTGACGCTTCTTTAACCTGCGCTCTCCGTTCTCAGCAGCTGCGATTCTGGCTCGTTCTATTGCCCGTTTAGCTTTGATCATAAATCGCGAGATAGTCGAATCCCGAACTCTGATGTCCCGACCGTCAAAGGTAAATCCGAGGTAGGCAACCGGACTCAAGCCTTGCTCTTTGAAGTATTGATCCACCGATAGGGATCGCAACGCTCCGTTCGTGATGCTGAACCGGCATCGCACCGTTTTAACTGAGTTGACCTGGAGCCGAATTTTGTCCAATTCGGCCTGAACGATCGATTCCGCTGTAGCCCCTTGTCCTTTCGGGACAATAATCAGGATATCGTCACTGTACCTGCGGTAACTCCCTCCACGGGTGCGGATAGCCTCCTGAATCGCCAGATCAGCATCATACATATAGAGGTTCGCAAGAACGGCACTGATAGGCAGCCCCTGAGGAATGCCCGCCGGATGTCCTTTGAGATAAGCCGGGACAGGTTTTCTTTTTACTGCCCAAACGAGCTCATGCCGAGAGCGAAGATGAGGCTTTACAAGGGTCCTGAACTCCTTTGGGGTACAGATAGCCTCGCCAGATCTTCCGGCACGCCGTGAAATCTCACCCCCAAATGTGTCTCGCAAGGTGGGAACCGTTACTGCTGTGTCTCGGGTACAGGCTTTGAAAACGGCATAATGATCATCAGGCAACTGGTTTTTACAGAGCAGCCGCGTCCAGGCGTCCTTCAAGTTCTGGTGGTCAAGTGCATCAAAGAAGCCCTCAACGTCTATGGCAACGACATCACAGGACTCCCTCGTCTTGATTTCCTGGAAGGCCTCAAGAGCAAAATGCACATTACAGCGTGATGGGTCGAAACGTCGGTAGGCTAAAACATGCTCGCCACTGTGGAGAGCATATCTGTCTTCTAAACATTTCCCCAAGTATTTGGCGTAATAAGCGTATATGTGGGCGTCGCTGTGTGCGGCAAAGACAATGGGACGGATTTTCGTTTTCCACACCCGGCGCCCATAATCGTCCTTAATGGACAGGGATTTTTGAGGATTGAGTATTACCGGCCAAAAAGCATGGCGAGATACCTGGTTTGGATTGGTAACCAGTTTCTTTGCTTGTGTTTCAGACATGGGGTGGTCGAAGTGGGCGTAGCTGCGGCGGCGGTACCAACCTTCGTATTCATCCATAACGCCTAGTTCCTTTGGATCCGGTGACTACAAGCACGTTGCGGCCGCTTGTCTGTATTGTCACCGTCGAGCGACACCTTACGATGCCACCTGACCACCGAGAAAACCCGACGATCTACTATCTTGCCCATCAACGAGTGGTGGGTAGAAAGCCGCATATATACCTTGATGTATCATCTGATTGGAGGTGTGCTGTGAATAAACACTCGAAACACACTGGTCAAGTTGTGCCGAACGTGCTGCGGACCGGTGCCGACCAGGCGGCGGTCTGCTGGCTTGTTCAAACTATGCTTGACACGGGATTAACCAATCGGCCAGTCACTCATTAGTGAAAGTAGTGCCAGACTATCGCTACAGGCCCCCGAGGTCAATTCGGGGCATAATTCAGTATACTTTTCAGCTTTTACCTGCGTACGCTCTCTACCATGACCCAATAATGACCAGTGTGTGACCGGTCCTGACAAAGCTATTGTCAGTGCTCATGAAGATCTGTTGCAGGGTAATGCTTTTGCCAGGTTTGTATAAGAAAGAGCGCCGCTGTAATTGCACTGTGAACTGCGAGTCCAGCGACTCTACTGTCTATCCGAACGAACCCTTTTTCTCGCCCGTGTGCATCGCCTGCATGGGTACGAAGTGCGCCCACGCCTTCGACGAGCGTGCCGAGTCCGGTCAGTATTTTTTGAACATCACCCAAGATATCCGGGTGCATGTCTGTGCGGGCAGGCGACAGCTTTAAAGGCTCCCTCACGGCACGAAAAAGACTGCTGATATCTCTCTTTTTGGGGAGCTCTAACCCCAGTTCGAGAAGAACTGAACGGCAGACGCTTTCGAGGGTCGAGCAAGCAGATGTGATTGCACTCTCGGGATCCGACTGGGCCGTTTCTAATGTTCTGTTCAAATCGCGAGTGACCGTGTCAAAGTCAAGAATCTTGGCCGTTGAGACAAGGCTTTGAACCAACGGTGCGGATCCACTGGTCTGCAAGTGGGCAATCAACCCCTGTATCCAGAGGTCGTCCTCGTCAGCGACAGGCGCTTTACCTTTGCTTGCCAGCCTCCACAGCCACAACTTTTGAACGACTGATGCAACGACTGGTCCCTCTTCTGCCTCGATCAGTGCTCGTAGCCGTTTCGCCTTGGAACCTCCATGGAGATCATACTTTTCGTGATAAATGTCGAAACCGAACTCGTCTTCAAAAAATTCAGAAAAAGTCCGATTTGAAAAATCCAAGACATAGCCTTCTCGCATTTCCAGTAATTTATCGAGTCTCCGGATTTGAGATTGTTTAAGTTTTGGCAAAGTCGGCACCATTGGAATCTTTGTGTTTCGGGGTCAGTAAGCACAAGTAGCGAGGAGCAAAGTCTCTTATCAGACTAGGAACGCCGGTCAGCAGTTGTAGCCCACCTCCGGGACGTTTGACCGGTAGGCCCGAATCTACATCTAAGGCTGACAGCTCTGCTCCTGCGCAGGACTGCGACGCCCAAAGAATCAGTTTCCTCACAGGATAGTCCTTCCTAGTTGCCTCTGGTAGCCGGGCAAAGTCTACATTGACTAGATCCATGTTCGGGCTGCCAAAGTAGCGATAACTGCCGATGCTGTCCTTGCCGATGTATTTCTTTCCTGTTGGATAGATGATCATGTAGACCTCCTGCTTTACCGACCGCTCCCTTCCACTATTGGCGTCTACTCCGTATTAAGTGCAGCGCGCGACTTTAAGTGTCGCACTAACTGTTGATAATGGTGGCGGAGAACCCAGGCTTCTGACAAATGATTGCATCTTGCGAGATGATGCATAAAAAGCTAAGTTACCTTTAATTTTATGCATCATTGAGAATACTGCATGAATCAGCAGGCAAACGAAAGGCATCTCCTCCGCCAACTGGCCACCATCCAGCCTGGCTATCCCTTCAGAGGGAAGCTCCCTCTGGACGGCAATGGCGATGCCTTCGTGGTCCAGTTTCGGCACATCGTCTTAGGCGAACGACTCAGAGATAATGAAGGCAGAACCCTCGATCGAGTCAAACTCCCTGGTCGTAAGCGCCCCAACTACTTATGGCCTGGCGACTTGGTGTTTATGGCCAAGGGTACGCGTAATGATGCCGCCGTCATTGGGGATGTGCCCGTCAACACCGTTTGCACCCCGAACTTCTATCACATTCGGCTCAAGCCAGAGGCTTATAGGCTGATGCCTGAATTCCTGGACTGGCAACTCAACTATGTGGATGCCCAACGGTATTTCGCCATGTGCTCCCAGGGATCCGCTGCGCCCAGCATCACCAAGTCCCAGTTGGGCAACCTGCCCGTCGTGATTCCGTCATTTGATAAGCAGAAGCTGATGGTCAAGCTGGCTGACGCAGCCACCCATGAACAGAATCTACTGATTCAGTTAATCGAAAATCGGCAACGCATGATCGATGCGGTTGGCCGCCAACTACTTCGTCCTGATCCGACTACAGGGAACCAATATGAGTAACGATACAATCAAACAGGAACAGATCAACAAAGCGGTCTGGAGCGCCTGTGACACCTTCCGGGGCACGGTAGATCCGAGCATCTACAAGGATTATGTCTTGACCATGCTATTCGTGAAGTACCTATCCGACGTTTGGCAGGACCATTACGACACGTATAAGACGGAATATGGGGACTCCCCGGAGCTGATCGAGGAGTTGATGAAGAACGAGCGGTTCGTACTGCCCCGAAGTGCCACCTTCTATTCGCTGCACGACCAGCGTCATGA
>Ga0307964_1000216_pt1 | contig 34376 bp, 36 predicted proteins | sample OrgLakmetagen596_FD_201823 | JGI IMG/M metagenome (GOLD analysis project Ga0307964, IMG submission 201823) | Saline water microbial communities from Organic Lake, Antarctica - #596 | ecosystem: Environmental > Aquatic > Non-marine Saline and Alkaline > Saline | place: Antarctica: Organic Lake... | reverse complement strand
TTGCCATTACTTCCCTGTCGTACCGGCTCGAACAAAAGAAAATCACCAGACCGATCCCAGGCTGATCTATTTGCTTATGCAAGTCCCGAACCGCCGCATCAGGGTCGGATAAAGATGATTGGCCAAGTTTCACACAACGCGTCAATAGGAGCCCTCCGAGAACTGGTTTCCGAGCCATACACCTGCGCTGGGGGCCAGCATCAGACAGCCAGTGAGGAGATACTAATGCCGGTACCCACTCTGTGAACCCGACCGATCTTATTATGCTCAAATATATTCTAGCATAGTCCAGATGTTTTCAGTCGGCCAGGCCACGGTCCAGGTCGCGCTTGCACAAAATCACGGCGTACTGCTGATAACCGCTGACCGCCCAGCTCGGTAGACTGCCAGCATCGTCCGGTCAAGGCACCGGGAAGCCGCCCTCATTAGTTGGAGAACTGCATGAATATAGACACTTTTTTTGACCACCTGTGGCAGGACTATATCAGCATGACGCCTCAGGCCGAGGCCATCGCCAATGCCCTCATCGCTCAGGGTGAAACCGTAAAAAATGATCACGTCGCCTTTCGCACGTTCAACATTGGCCCCATTCAGCTTAAACAACTTGAACCCTTTATTCTGGACATGGGTTATCAGCGCTATGAACCCTATCAGTTTCCCTCTAAAAAACTGGATGCCTTTGGCTATATTCCGCCGAGCCCGGACATGCCGCGCATTTTTCTCAGTGAATTGCGCGTGGAAGAACTGACCGATTCGGCACAGGCCATCATTTACCGACTGGTCGATCAGATAAACCCAGACGATGTCGACGATGCATCCATTTTCTGGCGCGGTCCGCTCTGGGCAGTGCCTTCCTATGAAGACTATGAACAGCTTGCCAGCGAATCCGACTATGCCGCCTGGCTTAGCCTGATTGGCCTGCGTTGCAACCATTTCACCATCAACGTTAATGCGCTGAACGGCATCAACGACATAGAACAAATGAATCAGTTGATTGAAGAATTGGGATTCAGCATCAACGAGGCAGGCGGTCGTGTTAAGGGCTCGCCGTCGGTTTTGCTCGAACAGGGTTCAACCAAGGCCAGCTTCCAACCCTTTACCTTTGCTGATGGCAAGCGGCATGACGTGACCACATGCTACTACGAATTTGCCAAACGCTACCTCGACGAAGACGGTAATTTCTACCAGGGCTTTGTAGCGGCCAGCGCCGACAAAATTTTTGAATCAACCGATAGGCGCGGCAACTGAAGCCGACAAGGGCCCTCCTGGCCAACCGCCAGCCACAAGCGGGGGCAGAAGACTGTCGACCACCTCCCGGTGGTGCGAAGACTGTCGGCCACCCCCCGGTGGTGCTACACTTTAGCAGGTTGTTGAAAAAGGCTTCCTGCCTTTTCCAAAACCCGAAAAGCAAACATGGTGATTTTTACTTTTCTTGCAAAATCAATGACTTAGCCGTCATTGATTTTTCCAGTATATCCATATACCGGTAACAGGCCGCCGAAATTCTTAGAATTTCAACCGTCTGTTAGACGTTTGAAAGGCTGACAGGTCGGGCACAAGGATGAAAGGAACAACGCTGTTAACGCTCACACTGGTTACACTGGCCATCACGGCACTTTATCTGGCGTTTGGGCAACCTGAAGTGACCCCAGGCAGTTACTATTTCACCCAGATAACGGCTGAAGAGAGTGTACATCACAGGCCGACCTGGGTTGATCAAATTCGGCACAACCTGGCAACCTGGCTGTAGACACAGACCCTATCTGGGTTAGGACACGCCGTTCAAACCTTAGCTCCGCCACGACCGGATCTTTCACCTTATGACCTCATTAGCAATGCGCTCCAACCCTCTGGTTTGGCTCGACATTCCGGTACTGGATCTGGATCGGGCCATTCAATTCTATCAACAGGTGCTTGACTGGCCCCTTGATGACCAGCGACCTCATGCCAACATGGCCGTTTTCCGCCACCATAAAGGCATTGTCGCCGCCGCGCTGGTGCACCAGCTTTCCGTTCCCGACGGTGTCGGTCCACTGCCCTACCTCAATTGTCACCACCGCCTGACGCTAGCACTGGAACAAGTACTCGAGTGCGGTGGCACGGTAGAGCAGCCGGTGCATCCACTGGCACCCTTCGGATACCGCGCGGTCATTCTTGACAGCGAGGGCAACCGAATCGCATTGCACAGCATGGAGATGGTCTGACTATGTGTCTCAGCGTTTTTAACCATCGACCGGGTCATGACTGGCCTTTATTATTGGTTGCCAACAGGGACGAATTTCGTGACCGACCGACAGAAACCATGCATTGGTGGGCAGCCGACACCGCACAAGCCAACCCCATTCTGGCAGGGCGGGATCAACTGGCTGGAGGTACCTGGCTTGGCGTCGATCGTACCGGTCGTCTGGCAATGCTGACCAATATTCGACCCGGCTATGTTGGTCGCACCGGACAGCGCAGCCGGGGTGAGTTGCCTCTGGCATTTTTACGAGAATCACACAGTATTGAAACGTTCCATCAGATGATCCGGCCGCAGATAACCGACTACGCAGGGTTTAATCTGGTATTGTTCGACAAACAGGGGTTATTCTGGTTCAGTTCGGACCATCCCGACGGCCAATGGCTGAGTGAGGGAACTCATGCTCTAAGCAACGATGCGATTAATACGCCCTGGCCCAAAGTCAGCCAAGCGCGTGATCAGATGGTCAGTCATCACAAAAAACTTGAGATTACTCCCTGGCAGCCTGCCGATCTCACCAACCTGCCCATTCTAACGGACCCGGTAACCCGGAATGACAATCAACTACCCGACACCGGAGTCCCGTTGGACTGGGAGCGCCGGTTGTCGGCCCAGACTATTACCGGTGACCGTTACGGCACCCGTTGCCGAACGTGGCTCGCGCTGCATGGCAGTGGTCACATTCAGGTCGCAGAGGCACAACTCAGAAGTGATGGTTCGCAGATCGAACCCGGTGTATTTACCTGGCAGACCAGCCCGTAAGCATCGCCGATATTGTTAACCGGTGTAAGGTTAAAGCCGACGGTGTTCATGCGTAGGCATTTTTAACCGCACCGCATCTACGCGCTCGCGTTCAGTCGTTACGGTCATACCTTGCTCACCCTCACCGGTACAATCCATCACGCCCCAGGGGTCGACCATCGTACTGTGGCCCCAGGTACGGCGCTTCTCGTCGTGTTGCCCGCCCTGGTTGGCTGCCACCAGATAACAGGCGTTTTCAATCGCCCGGGCACGACATAGGACCTCCCAGTGAGCCTGCCCTGTCGTCCAGGTGAACGCGGAAGGCACCACAAAAGTATCGACGCCACGAATACGCTGCAAACGATACAATTCCGGGAACCGAAGATCGTAACAAACACTCAATCCCCAATGGCCCCAGGGCGTTTTGACTGTCACCACATCATTGCCTGCCTGATAGTGATCAGACTCGCGATAGCGGCCCTGCGCATCACTTACAGCCGCGTCAAACAAATGTATTTTGTCGTAGTGAGCACGAACCTCACCCCGGTCATCCAGCACATGCAGACGCGCTCTGGGTTTGCGCTCACCGGCTAGCTGCACAGGTACAGTGCCAGCCACGATCCAGAGCCCATATCGACAGGCTGCCTCGCGTAATCGCTGTCCGACTGGTCCGGTAAAGTCAGCTTCATGGGCGGCAAGATCCATTGCCACTCCACCACCAAAGGTAGCAAACATTTCAGGCAGTTGAATCACATCGGCACCGGCTTCAGCAGCAGCACGCAGATGATGATCAACCTGATCCAGGTTGTCGTTGAGGTGCTGGCTACTGATCATCTGAGCGAGATACCATTGCATAAAATACATCTCCGGGGTTAACAACCCATGCTTCAATCAAGTCTTCACGGCGAGCCAGGATTGTCTGGATTGGTCGGTACAACGTTGCGCAAGCGATCACCGACAGTGGGGTTCACAGCACTGCCAGTATTATTATCGAATACGCGATAGAACCGCAGCTCAGGCGCCTCCAGTGAACCTTCAACGTGCATTCGCACCGAGCTTAGCCGTTCCAGCTCGTTATTGAATACCCGCTCAGTTACATAGATGGCTGCAGCAGCCTGAGGTGTTACCCCGGCGAGCAAGGCAACCAGCGGGAAGGTGCTCGATAGCGGTACGGTCATTACCATATCAACATCGAGCACATCGCGCACCAGATCAACGTCACCGCTGAAACGAAACTTGGTTGACGGCCCGTCTATCAACAAACGGTCACCCACCCGGGCAAAGCCGCGATCAAACAATAACTCTCCTTCAATCACATCGAAACTGATTCCTTCACGAATCAGGTCGGAGAAATCAAGTGCCAGACGACGTAAAACCCGAGTGAAGTTCAACAACCCGACTAGCTTGACGCCTTCGTACTCATCCAACTCCAGAATTGAACCATTGGTCAGCCGCAGCTCTGCACTGCCGCGCAAACGAGTGTAGTCAAAAAAAACCGGGGTACCCGGCCAGGCAAAATCCAGGTCGAACTGACCGGTTTGGCTTTCCAGTACCGGTGCATAGTCCCATTGCTGCAAAACATTCAATATATTGCCGGTCAACACCCTGCCTTTGAATTGTGAGCGATGCTGATTATTCAGGTAGCGCCAAGTCAACTCGCCTTTAAGACGAGCATCCGGCATGTCACCGCTAAGGTTTCTCACGGTCACAGTATCATCACTGCGCCGGACCTCGCCACGCCATGAACCTATGTCTTTCCCATCAACCGACAGACTCGCAATTTGAATATTCGTATCCGAAACCTGATTCGGTCGCATAGCCAACATCGGGTCAGTCACGGGCTCAGCAGATTTAGCAGGATCGTCAGCAAGCGATCGATTTACATTCACAAAGTCAAAATCGGCAAAATGAGGGTCACCATTAAAAGGTAACAACACCCGACCACGCAGTTCACTGGCATCGAGCGTTACCAACCAGCCCACATCGCTGCTCAAGACCTTCACTTGTGGCTCGATCCAGTCAAAACCATAGCCTCGCCACACATCGCCAACAAGGTTTACTTCACGCACTATATAGGGCGCCGCACCAGTATCGGCGCCAACCGCTGCGGTCATTGCATCCGAATAATAAAACTGCAATGCCCGCAATACTTTGCGCCACTCGTCGATATCGGCTTCTGCCAAAAAGGCATCCAGATACAAACCAGGCTGGTCTCTGTGTAGCAGTGGAGTAAACATGGCTACCGTCCCTCCCTCCAGCTGAAGCTGCGGGGACCAATCCAGCGCCCATTTCACATCGCGCTGATATTGCCCGGTAACGGCAAGCCCCGCGCCATCGGTGAAAACCAGATTAAGTATCAGCGGGCGTTTTTGCTGCGCTGTCTTTCCCAGCGGTAACGGCAAAGCCAGCGGCAGATTCACCAGATCGGACTGAATCGCAATGCGCGTTTGGTCGGATAAGAAATCCAGCCTCGCCTTGGCTGCCACCTGATATGGCTGATCTGAAAGCCAGGGATCCCCCAGCCATTGACCCCACTGCGCCAATGGTGTTTCGCCTTCTACGCTGAGGGTGACCGAGGTTTCAGTTCCAGTCAGTTCAGAACGCAAGCTGGCCCGGTGTGGCGATCCGAACAAATCCCCATCCAGTCGATCAGCATACAGACCTCGATTGGCGGTATAACCGATATCTCCACGAAGGTCCGACAACGACAGATCAAGGTCATTAATATCCAGCGTGCCATTCATCAACCTTGCCGACAGTGTTACTTCGAGGGGGTCATCATTCAGCGGAACAGTCAGACTCAGGTTGGCCCTGGTTCGTCCCGTCATGCTCCAGTCTTCAAGCACCTCACCTGCCAGATAATCGAGCGGCCCATCGGGCTGAAACATTGCCAGAGCGACATCCGCAGGAGCATCCAAACCCAGATCGATTTCCAGTCGCGGTCGGGAGAAAGGCAGCTGCAAGCGACCGGATTGCAGGCTGACTCCCGCCATATTGCCGGCACTGGCATCGACCGCAAGATCAGTCAGTGACACAGTCAATCGGCCTGAGCCACCGGTTATATCTGGCCAGGCATCATTAAACCGAATCACGGCATCATCAAAATTCACAGACAGTGCCAGACCGGAATCCATCAGTTGCCCACCGCTAAACCCGGACACAAACGAAAAAGCCAGATCTGAAAATTGACCTGACCGGATATTGTCGGCAACCCAGGGTTTGACCTGCCCGGGAATGCGGTTATCCGGGGTCAGGCGTTTGACCCAGCTAGCGTTCGTTGCCTGGCTGTCCACCGACAACCGGAACCCGATCTCGCGATCGGTATCACGGGACACATCAACCCGCCATAGGCCATTCACCGGTTGTGCGGTTAGGCCCTGAGCAAGCTGAGACACAGTGGGCGCAACCACAGCCTGATGCCTGCCTTCCAATTGAATGCCTGCACCTGCGGCCCACCTGATATCGAGGGTTCCGCTAATCTGCTCGAACAGGAATGGCTGCTGGTATATACCCGGCAGGCTGAAACCGACATCGGTGTTGTCAAAGGTTAACCGAGCGACTGAGCCCTCCGCGCGCAGATTGCCGTTGACACCCGAGACCCCTGGAATACCTGCGTGAGGCAGGATTGACAAATCGTTTACCTGCGCCGTCAGACGCAGGGAGTCGGGTTTATCAATGCGGTATGATAACTTTCCCTGGCTAACATCAGCGTTCGGAAAGGCCGTGCGCCAATAGCCAGAAGCGTCATTGAGAGCCAGAAAAGCACTGATCGGAGCGAATGGCAACTGGTCCCACTGCAATTTCCATTGGGATTGGCGCAGGCTGGCCCGCGCTGCGAACTCACCCTGAGACCGCGTTGTTTCGGCTCCACTGCGGTCCATATCATGTCGGACATGCGTCATCCACAGATCCATACCCTCGGCCGTACGCTCTGCAAACAACTCAGTTTCAAGGTTGTTCAGGGCCAGCTCATTGACGCGACCGCTGAACTCAATAGCCGGACTTTGCAGTCGAACCTGGATGGATTGCCACTGATCCCGAGTCAGACTGACCCAATACTCTGCCGCCAGAGTGGCTTTTTGCAGATTTGGTAAGCGTTTTTGCAACCACGGAGCCACGTCGAATTCACCGTGACGGGCATAAACATCGACCTCATACTGGTTGTTTAACCGGGTACTCTCTAGCTGCAATTCGATGGGTACCGTTAGACCGTCATAAATCACATTGGCTTGGGCGCGCATCCAATTGTCATCACCAAACCCGGTCAACAGGCCCGACTCCATGGTGACCGTCATGCCAGGCAACAGACTTGGTTCTATATTCACGGCCAGATCGGTGAAGTTAACCTCTCGTTGCTGGCGAATCAGAGCAATTAACTGTTCAAGTGTCATCGCCGGCGTACCGGCTCCCATGCCAGACAGCGCCCAACCCGCCTCGGTTTGCACCAGACTGGCTTTAAAGCCGGACAATTCAAACCGTTTAAATACCGGAGACAGCGTCACCAGTGACTGCATCAATGACGGTTCCAGCAAGACTCTTTCAACACTGAGGGTATCACTGATGCGGACATCTTCAGCGATTAAAATCGGGTTGAATTGTCGCCACTGGCCAGCCAGGCTGCCAATGCTGACTTGAACACCAAGTTGATCACTGAGCAGTGTGGCGAGTTCAACATCATAACGCTCAACGGCCGGGAAAAACTGACGACCCAGCGCCAGATAAGTAGCCACCAGTAAAATCCAGAATGCAGCGACCTTGAGCAGTACAGTGCCAAAGGCTTTTATCAGTCGGGGCATTGCCATAATTCAGCCCGGCAGTGCGAAGTTCGCAGCATTGCAGCGCATCCCCAATACCCCGGCCAGGCGGAGCATGGTCTTGACACTACTGTAAAATGACATCGAACTGCTCCTGATGATACATAGGCTCAACCTGAAACCGGACTGGCTTACCAATAAAGTCCTCCAGGTCGGCCAGATTTGAGGACTCTTCATCCAGCAGACGATCAACGACTTCCTGCGATGCCAGAACCAGGTACTGATCATTATTGTAGGCCCGTTCCTCGCGCAAAATCTCGCGAAATACCTCATAACAAACCGTTTGTGCCGTTTTAACCCGGCCACGACCACTGCAAACCGGACAGGTACCGGTCATCATGTGTTCCAGGCTTTCACGGGTTCGCTTTCGCGTCATTTCAACCAGACCGAGATCGGATACTCCGGTCAACTTGCTTTTGGCATGATCTTTTTCAAGGTATTTTTCCAGCATACGCAGTACCTGACGCTTATGTTCGGCATCGTCCATATCGATAAAATCGATAATGATGATACCGCCCAGATTGCGCAAGCGCAGTTGCCGGACAATAGCGGTAACGGCCTCAAGATTGGTCTTGAAGATGGTTTCTTCCAGATTGCGGTGCCCCACGAAAGCACCGGTATTTACATCAACCGTGGTCATCGCTTCCGTCTGATCAATAATCAGGTAACCGCCGGACTTCAGTTCAACCTTACGTCCCAGCGCCCGACGAATTTCATCTTCAACGGCAAACAAATCGAATATCGGCCGTTCGCCCGGATAGTACTCAAAAACAGGCTCCACTTCGGGGGTGTATTTGCGTACAAAGTCGATCACTTTGGAGAAGGTTTCCTTGGAATCAATGCGGATTTTCTCGACGTCAGCGCGAACCAAGTCCCGGGCAACACGCAGATACAACGGCAAATCCTCATAGATGGTGAGCGGCCCTGGGGTTTCCAGAATACGCTCTCCCAGGACACGGAACACTCGCTTCAGATAGTTAAGATCCGACTGAATTTCAGGCTCTCCGATGCCCTCGGCAGCCGTTCGCAATATGTAGCCACCTTTCTCAATACCCTCATCTGCTTTTACCTTTAGCACCAAAGCACGCAAACGTTCTCGCTCTTCTTCTCCGTCAATGCGCTGAGATACACCAATGTGGTTTGAATCGGGCATGTAAACTAGATAACGAGACGGTATGGACAAGTGGGTAGTCAGGCGCGCGCCTTTGGTACCAATCGGATCTTTTATCACCTGAACGGTGATCGACTGACCTTCCCGCACCAGTGTCTGGATGGATTTTTGAGTCTCACCCTCACCTTTGGGCTGATCAAAATCAGAGGCGTGAATGAACGCAGCCCGGTCCAGGCCAATATCAACAAAAGCAGCCTGCATGCCAGGAAGAACCCGCACGACCTTGCCACGATAAATATTGCCGACGATGCCGCGTGTTTGTGCACGCTCTATGAAAATTTCCTGCACGGCGCCATTCTCAACGACGGCCACCCGGGTTTCCATAGGTGTTACATTAACCAATATCTCTGAATTCATACTTGGGCCTGTTCATGCTACTTGTTTAAAGCACCGGCGCAGTAGCGCTGGCCCATGCTTTTGAAAATTTCATTTTTCCTGCGCCTGGCGCCCAACATCTCTGATCGAAATCAATCGAGCCAGAACGTCACACCGAAGCAAGCGCTCCGCTCCATACTGCAACCCCCCGACGGGTCAGCAATTGTGCAGTTTCACGCAGTGGCAGCCCTACAATAGCAGAGTAGCTACCTTCAATCCGCTTGATGAATACCGAGGCCAGCCCCTGAACGGCATAACCACCGGCTTTATCCAGTGGCTCCCCTGTCTCCCAGTAAGCGCGCGCCTGCTCCGGCATCAGGTCGCAGAACACGACTCTGGAGGTAACCACTTCAACATCGATACGGTCGTGGCTGGCGAGTGCTATAGCGGTCATCACATCGTGCGCACGCCCTGAAAGCTGCTCCATCATATCGAGAAATTCATCACGATCACGAGGTTTACCGAGAATTTCACGATCCACTACAACAGCCGTATCAGAACCCAGCACCAGGGCCTGCGACTCACCCCGATCCGCTAACACTGCCAAACCAGCCCCGGCCTTCTCCCGCGCCAGCCGGCTGACGTAGCCTTCTGCACTTTCCAGTGTTTGCATGCGCTCATCGATATCAATTGGCAAACCCGAAAACTCAACGCCCAGACCACTAAGCAACTGGTGCCGGCGAGGTGATTGTGAAGCCAGATAAAGGGCCATTGTAACTCCTTGCAATAAATACCAGGCGCTTCGTTAAATGCAATCAGCACGGTTAAAGGGGCCTGGCATCCAGAGGGGATAGCAACCAGCTCCCGCCATACAACCAGACCTTACTGAACTCGAAAGCGCATTTGCAGCGAATGCAAAATCACAAACACCCAGGGCCACAATAAGGCACTGACCAGTGAAGGCAACAAATGCATATCACCAGTAATGCCGTTTCCCAAAAAGTCCCGACACAATTGCACCAACACCTGACTGAGCGCAATGATCAAAAAAATCACGGCTGCCTGCTGTAAAATCGGGTACATTCTCAACCGCTGGTGCAGTAGTAAAACCAGGTACACCAGACTGCTGTAAGCCAGCGCAAATACGCCAAGATAGGTGCCAAGCAGCACATCCTGCAGCAAACCAACGCAGAAACCAACGCTTATACCGACACGATCGGGCAATACCAGAACCCAGAAAATCAGACATAACGCCACCCAGTCCGGCCGGGCCAGTGCGATCATCTGGGGCATTGGCAAAGCGGCCAGCAAATAAGCGATAAAAAAACTTAGGGCGATAACCCACAGCGACTTGGCGGGTTTAGCTTTCATTGCGGTTCTCGCTTGAAAATCAGCAGTAAATTGCGGCTGCGCGACAACTCAGCCAGCGGTCTGGCTCGTATTGTGGCAAAGGGCTCTCCGGTATCATACTCAATAGCCTGCACCTCGGCGACCGGGTAACCCTCTGGAAACCGACCGGCAAGGCCCGATGTGATCAGTAAATCACCAATGCGCACGTCAGCCGTATTGGGAACAAATTCCAGCTCCAGAACATTCATATCACCGGTGCCAACCACTATGCTGCGCATACCGGTCCGATTGACCTGAACCGGCACAGCATGGTTAGCATCAGCCACCATCAATACGCGAGAAGTCAGCGAATTAACCTGAATTACCTGGCCAAACAATCCGGTCGCATCCAATACCGCCTGACCCACATAAACGCCATCCTGAGCGCCCCTGTTGACAATCACCTGGTGGGTAAAAGGGTCTGGGTCGACACTGAGCATTTCTGCGGTCAGGTAATCTGCATCAAAGCGGGGCGTGGCATCGAGTAAACGACGCAGCCGTTCGTTCTCAGCCTCCAGAACAGCCAGGCGCTGTGCCTGTTGTTTAAGCACAAGAACTTCATTATTCAATGAACGATTATCTTCGATCAGCTCATCGCGCTCTGCAAAAGTCCGACTGGACCATTCAACCATATCGGTTGGCAGACTGATCAGGGATTGAACAGGTGAAATAAGGTATGAAAGCGTCTGACGCACATAATCGACCTGGGTATAACGGGCATCCAGGGCCATCAGCGCCACGGACACAACGACGGCTACCAACAGTCGATAGCCGTGCTGCGGGCCAGCAGAAAACAGCGCTTTAATGACAGACTCTCCTATGAAATGCGGGCCGGTTCTAGGGAGCTACTGAACAGCTCCCTCAAGCTTCAATATAACAGATCAAGACTGTCATAATCGAAGGTGACCATTATTCACTGAAAAAGTCGAAGACACGTTCATCCATCATTTCCAGTGCGCGACCACCACCGCGGGCGACACAGGTCAGAGGATCATCAGCTATCAGAGCCGGTAAGCCGGTTTCCTCACTGAGCAGTTTATCGATGTCACGCAGCAGGGCTCCACCACCGGTAAGTACCAGACCAGTTTCGGCAATATCCGATGCCAGTTCCGGCGGGGTTTGCTCCAGTGCGCTCTTCACTGCCTGAACAATGGCAGACAGACTTTCCTGCAAGGCCTCAAGCACCTCGTTCGAATTCAGTGTGAAGCTACGCGGGATACCTTCAGCCAGGTTACGACCACGCACATCGATCTCGCGTATTTCAGTACCGGGATAAGCACAGCCAATCTCGATTTTAATCCGTTCTGCGGTCGCTTCACCGATCAGTGAGCCGTAGTTGCGACGAATGTAGGCAACTATGGCTTCATCGAAGCGGTCACCACCAACACGCACAGACTCAGCGTAAACCACACCGTTTAGTGAGATAACCGCAATTTCAGTGGTACCCCCACCGATATCTACCACCATGGAGCCGCGCGCTTCTTCAACCGGCAACCCGGCGCCAATGGCAGCCGCCATGGGCTCTTCAACCAGAAACACTTCGCGGGCGCCCGCACCAAAAGCGGATTCGCGAATGGCTTTGCGCTCAACCTGCGTCGATTTGCAAGGCACGCAAATCAGAACGCGGGGGCTAGGTGCAAACCAGCTGTTCTCATGCACCTTGGCAATGAAATGCTGCAGCATTTTCTCAGTAACGTGAAAGTCAGCGATAACACCGTCTTTCAACGGACGGATGGCCTGAATACTGCCCGGCGTCCGGCCCAGCATGCGCTTGGCTTCTTCACCCACAGCAGCCACTGTCTTATGGTTACCGCTGATGCGTATAGCCACAACTGACGGTTCATTCAGCACGATGTCGCGATCGCGTACGTAAATAAGTGTATTTGCAGTACCCAAGTCAATCGACAAGTCGCTTGAAAAAAGTCCCCGAATCTTTTTAAACATTTTATGATAATTCCAGTTCAGATGGGTGTGGTCAAAAAGGGTATGGGAAACCGGCTACAGGATTTCCTGATGACAACCCAATAAATCCACACAATTAAAGCCATGCCACAGCCAGGCAATGTATCAATGGCAAGGATTTTGGGCAAGCTGTAAATGTGATAAGTTATGCCTCATCAATGATTTATTGGTTACTGTTAAAGCGCTATTGAACCCGACTGTGAACTGAACACTGATGCAGATTTACCGGATCGGATCGGATTGAGCGCAGATTCGGGTATCGGTTGGACCTATTTGACTGAACCGACCCGAATTGAGCCTGATTACTGACTCTTTGCGTCCCCACGCGACGAAATGTGTAAAGTATTGTTGATAACATCAGCGAGACTGACCTTCAAACTTTAGTTAACCGAATTGTGCTTAGCCCAAGGAGATCCACGACAATGAGCATAGACCGCTTACAGGTGGAAAATGTTGCTCAGCTGGCCCGCTTACAGGTCACTGAAGAGGCGATGCCGGACACCGTGGCAAGCCTGTCGAGCATTTTAGATCTAGCCGACCAACTGCAGAAGGTAAATACCGATGGCGTTGTCCCGCTGTCCAATCCGCTGGATGCAACCGCACGCCTGCGTGCTGATGAAGTGACCGAGCAAAACCAGCGGGACGCCTACCAGGCGATTGCGCCGAATGCGACAGACGGTCTTTACCTTGTTCCCAAAGTGATAGAGTGAGCCGGACCCAAGATGCTAGATAAAACATTGACACAGCTGGCCGCCAGCCTCGACCAGGGTGAATTCAGCAGCGTCGAACTGACGCAGGCCTACCTGGATCGCATCCACTCGCACAATGCTGACCTGAATGCCTACATTACTGTTACTGACCAGATTGCTCTGGCCCAGGCTGCTACTGCGGATGAACGGCGGGCGGCAGGTCTGGCCGGCCCCCTGACCGGCCTGCCGGTCGCGCACAAGGATATCTTCTGCACCGAGGGTATCCGCACCAGTTGCGGTTCGCGCATGCTGGACAATTTCATTGCTCCTTATGAATCGACCGTTACCGCGCGACTGGGCAGTGCCGGCGCCGTCATGCTGGGCAAGACTAACCTGGATGAGTTCGCCATGGGCTCGTCCACCGAAAGCAGCTACTACGGACCCACTCGCAATCCCTGGAGTCGGGACAGGGTTCCCGGCGGCTCATCCGGCGGCTCTGCGACTGCGGTAGCCGCGCGCCTGGCCGCAGCAGCCACCGGCACAGACACCGGCGGCTCGATTCGCCAGCCAGCGGCCTTTACCGGCATTACCGGCCTGAAGCCGACCTATGGAAGGGTGTCACGATGGGGCATGATCGCCTATGGCTCATCGCTCGATTGCGGCGGCCCGATGACGCAAACGGCACAGGACGCGGCACTGATGCTCAATGCCATTGCCGGTTTCGACCCGAAAGACTCCACAAGCATGGATCGTCCGGTCGATGACTACCTGGCCCTTCTGCACGAACCTCTGGCAGGCCTGCGCATAGGTTTGCCCAGAGAGTATTTCGGCGATGGCCTGAACGAGGGCATTCGCGCGGCGGTAATGGCGGCTGTCAGTGAACTGGAAAAACTCGGAGCAACCGTGAAAGAGATCTCACTGCCGCGCACCGAGCTGTCGATCCCGGCCTATTACATCATTGCTCCGGCCGAAGCCTCGACCAACCTGTCACGCTACGACGGGGTCCGCTATGGCTATCGCTGCAAAGACCCGGCCGACCTGGAAGACCTGTACAAACGCAGTAGGGCCGAAGGCTTCGGAGCAGAAGTACAGCGCCGGATACTGGTCGGCACCTACGCCTTGTCAGCTGGTTACTACGACGCTTACTACAAGAAAGCCCAACAACTGCGCCGTCTAATCCGCGATGACTTCCAGACAGGTTTCAATGAGGTCGATGTAATTCTGGCCCCGACCACGCCGTCTCCGGCCTGGACCCTGGGTGAGAAAAAAGATGATCCGGTCGCGATGTACCTTGAAGACATCTATACGTTGTCGACCAACCTGGCTGGCTTGCCTGCCCTGGCACTGCCCTGCGGCCAGGTCGGCGGTTTACCGGTCGGATTACAGTTAATCGGCAATTATTTCGAAGAAAGCCATTTACTTAACATCGGACATCAGTATCAGCAGGTAACCGACTGGCATCAGCAGGCACCACCGCTCTGAGCCCATTCTCGGAAAAAGAGTCGAAACGGCAGTCGAAATATCTGTCAGAAACCCTTAATCGCAAGTGAGTAGCAGGCTAAACGCCTGCTACCAGCAGAGGACCCAACGATGGAATGGGAAACCGTTATCGGGCTGGAAATTCACGTTCAGCTTTCGACCCGGTCAAAAATCTTTTCAGGCTCCAGTACCCGGTACGGAGCAGCGCCGAACACTCAGGCCAGTCTGATCGACCTGGCCATGCCCGGCACCCTGCCTGTTTTTAATGAAAACGCCCTGCGCAAAGCTGTTGCCTTTGGTGTTGCCATTGACGCCAGAATTGGCAAGCGATCCGTCTTTGATCGCAAGAACTACTTCTACCCGGACTCACCCAAGGGCTACCAGATTACTCAGATGGACGAACCCATTGTAGGCCTGGGAGAGGTTGAGATTGTTCTGGACGACGGCAGCACCCGGACTATAGGGGTAACCCGTGCCCACCTGGAGGAAGACGCCGGCAAATCCCTGCACGAAAATTTCGAAGGCATGACCGGCATCGACCTTAACCGGGCCGGGACTCCATTGCTTGAAATCGTCTCTGAGCCGGACATGCGCTCGGCAAAAGAGGCTGTCGCCTACCTGAAAAAAATCCACAGCATTGTTACCTACATTGGCATATCCGATGGCAATATGGCCGAAGGCAGCCTGCGCTGCGATGCCAACGTCTCAGTCCGGCCCAAAGGCCAGACTGAATTCGGCACCCGTACCGAAATCAAGAACATCAACTCGTTCAAGTTTGTCGAGAAAGCCATCAACATTGAGGTTCAGCGCCATATTGACGTGATCGAAGACGGCAACACAATTGCACAGGAAACCCGGCTTTATGATGCGGATAAAAACGAAACCCGCAGCATGCGCTCGAAAGAATTTGCCAATGACTATCGTTATTTCCCCGAGCCGGATTTGCTGCCCGTCGAGATCGACGACGCCTACATCCAGGATGTACGTGATCACTTACCTGAACTGCCCGATGCGAAAATCCGGCGTTTCAGGGTCGATTATGGCCTGTCAGACTACGATGCCACGGTGCTCGCGGCCAGCCGCGCCATGGCCGACTACTTTGAGGCTGTAGTAGGCGTCACCAAAGACGCTAAACTGGCGGCTAACTGGTGCATGGGCGAATTGGCTGGCCAGCTTAACCGGAATGAGCAGGATATTACCGACAGCCCGGTATCCGCAGCCGCTCTGGGCCAACTGATTCAACGCATCCAGGACAACACCATATCCAACAAAATTGCCAAAACAGTGTTTGAAGCAATGTTTCAGGGTGACGGTTCCGCAGATGATGTCATCGAAGCCAAAAGCCTCAAGCAGGTCAGCGACTCAGGCGCTATCGAATCAATGATTGATGAGGTGATTGCAGCCAACCCGGCGCAGGTTGCCGATTACCGCAGCGGCAAGGACAAGCTGTTTGGTTTCTTTGTCGGCCAGGTGATGAAGGCGTCCAAAGGTCAGGCCAATCCGGCCCAGGTAAACGAATTGCTTAAAAGTAAACTACAGGGCTAATGCAAAAAACGCCGGATCGATCTCTGCTTCGGTCTCATAGGTGCCGGCTTTACTCCGGCGCCAACCGACCTGCCAAGGGCAATGTTCGAATCATTTACTCCTTAAGGCATTGAGTTGGCCAACAGTCTATCGCCGTCAAGGTTCACACCCTGGCCAACAGTGGCAACTAACAGGCGATAAACTGGCGGATAGAGCTCCCCAGACAACCGAGGACAGTCAGCAATTGAGTGACCTGGCGCGTAATCAAGCGGATTTGTCAGGTCGATGGTGGTTAGTGTGATATTCGATCTAATAACCAGTGAGACTGAACCGATAATGATCAGGGGATCGTATCAGATAATGTTACTTTGCAGGAGTAGCGCATGCTACCCGCCCTATTCTCGGAAGATTCATCTGTAAGAGCACAGACTAATTGTCGATACGCCCCTCTGCTTGCGTTCATGATCGCACTGTTTAGTTCTCCACTAACGCTGGCGACAAACCTGGAAGCTCTTAAAGCGGGGTTGCAATCCGAGACCCCGCAACTGACAACGCTAAAGACCATCTATATTGCGCATCAGGGCAACATTATATGGGCCGCGGCCTATAACGGGGCTAGCCTGACCGCGTCAACAAACATCAAATCTGCCTCAAAGACGCTGGTTGCGACTCTGGTGGGTATGGCAATAGACAGGGGCATTCTCGTCGGTGTGGATCAACCCATAGCGCCCCTACTGCAAGACCAGTTGCCGGAAAACCCAGACCCGCGACTGTACGATATAACCATTGGCCACTTATTATCGATGCAAGCCGGACTGGAACGAACGTCCGGGCGCAACTACGGTGCCTGGGTGGTCAGTGATAACTGGGTCAAAGATGCACTTGCACGACCATTCGTAGAAGAACCCGGTGGCAACATGCAATACTCGACCGGCAGTACCCATCTGTTGTCGGCCATTCTAATGCGAGAAACCGGTGAATCGACTCACAGCCTGGCCAATCGCTGGCTCACGCCCGCGGGCGTGCGAGTTGATAGCTGGTTAAGAGATCCCCAGGGCATTCCAATGGGCGGCAACCAGGTCGGGATGACGCCTGAATCCCTGCTTGCACTGGGCGAACTGTTTCGCCGCGATGGCCAGACCGCCAACGGCGAGCAACTGTTGTCAAAGAACTGGATCGACGCCAGCTGGCAACGGCGAACTCAATCGCGGTTTCATCGCGGCGGCTACGGTTACGGCTGGTTTATTCAGTCCTTTGCCGGTGTTGACGGCTACTATGGCTGGGGCTATGGCGGCCAAATGATCTACGTTTTGCCGGAGCTTGAACTGACCATTGCCATTACCTCCCAGGAAAATGAACCTTCCGGCAGAAGCGGCTATCGAGACCGTTTGCACCGACTGGTCAGCCAACACATAGTGCCTGCCGTGCGCGAGTCTTAATGCTCTGGCTTATCAGGGATCAATCAGCCGGAGGTCGGCAAGAATCGCAGGGAGCTAGTCTAAAACGGGCTGGCAGTGGTCTCTGCAAAAAAAAAGCGACTGAACCAAATAGTCGGCCGCTTTTGATCACCTCTCACCAGTGTGTAGCAGGGTGTTGAAAAAGGCGTCCTGCCTTTTTTCAAAACTTGAAAAGCAAACAATGTGATGTTCACTTTTCTCCAGAAATCAACGATTTACCAGTCGCCGTTTTCGCAATTTTGTGAGCTGGATATCCATATTAATGTAACCTGGCCCGACTACGAATCCATACTAAAACGCAACGATGTAGCCTACACCGCTCACATCTATCCGTAACCCAATCACGGCTTCGACACCGACTCTACCGGTCGTTACGATGAAGCCGCAGCTGAACTGGCCTGGGTGCGCACGGTCGCATTCTTCAATACCTATCTGGCCTGACCGATTGTATCAAACCAGGTAGCGCCATCCGGCCGCTACCGCAATGCCGGCCGCTATGGCCGGCATTGGCTTGCGCATGACCAACATTACACAGGCGGTAGCCAACAAGGCCAACCGGGCGGCGGTATCACCTTCGACCGCCACTGGCACCAGAATCGCAATCAGAACCGAGCCTGACATGGTGTTGATAAAACTCTCGAAGCGAGGGTTGATCGGTACTATTGACATAACCCATACGCCGCCAAAGCGCGTCACCAGGGTTACCACTGACATCAGTAGAATAACCAGTAAACCATTCATTCCATCCGTAGCCATCATGTGTTTGCTGCCTCCGATTGCTGAGCAGGTTTTTTCTCAAGCCAGAAAAGTCCCACCAGACCGCCGCCAAGAGCCCCTGCAACCACATGGCTGTTCTCAGGCAAATAGACATAGGCGAGCCAGCCAGTCAGCGCGGCAACAAACCAGGCCAAAACCATACGCAGACTTTTTCGACCGCCCAACACCATCGACAACATAAAACACCCCATTACCATATCGAGACCGAAACGGGCCGGGTTGGCAATAAGGTTACCGAAGGTCATGCCCAGCAAGGTACCAACCATCCAGGTCACCCAGATTGCGAGGCCACCTCCGACCAGCATGCCAAGGTTGGGCTTGCCTTGCTGGCAGTCGTTCAGCGTCATGGCCCAGTTCGCGTCGGACATTAGCAACAATGAGCCGTATCGCTGAGTCGTCGGCACTTGCTTCAACCAGGGATAGAGGCTGGCGCCCATTAGCAACATCCGAGCGTTGATGGCAAAGGTTGTGATCAACAGTGGCAGCAGGGATATCTGAGTGCCCCACAATTCCAGAGCGGCAAACTGTGAGGTACCAGCAAAGACAGCAAAGCTCATAAATACGATCTGTACCGGCGAGAGTCCCGTCTGAACCGCCGCCAGGCCATAAGCAAGGCCAAACACCACGACAAACAACGACAACGGCAACAGGCGCCAGAAACCTTTCCCGATACTGGCAAGTGTCAGGCCGGGCATGGCAAGAACAGAGGTGGTCATGGTAGCTCCGGTTAAGGGTAATTTGCCGACCATTGAACCAGTTTGCGCGGCACAGGCCAAGCCTGAACCGGAACTGAGATCAACAGAGCTGTAAAGTGAAGTAGGCCGACCTCAGGCCTGACCACCGCTGTCACTGAGGAAGGTTTTATCAATACCCAGTCGGCGAAGAGCAGCGTCGTAGCGCGATTCCAGCCCTTCATCGAAAATCAATTTCAAATCGCCCGGCACGGTCAGCCATGCATTGCCTTTCAGTTCGCCTTCCAGTTGGCCGGGCGACCAGCCAGAACACCCCAGGCAGACCAGGTAATCCTCAGGGCCAGCGCCACGCGCAATAGCCTGCAAAATATCTGGGCTGGTGGTAATGCTCAGATGGCCATTATTAACGGTGCTGCTCCAGGGGCCCTCATTGGAGCGGTGAATGATGAATCCGTGCTCCGGCATAACCGGGCCGCCGGAATAAACCGGACGGTCGAGCAATTCATCCCGGTCACAGTCAATGTCGAGCGATTCAAACACTTCGCCCAGCGTCATCGACGTCAGACGGTTAATCACCAGGCCCATGCAGCCTTCATCATCATGTTGAAACAGGTAGGATACAGTGCCGATGAACCAGGGGTCGCTCATATCAGGCATGGCGACGATGAACTGATGGCTGAAACCGGTGTCGTTGTGAGTGAGGATCTCCATCATGGTGCTCCTGTAGTGCTTCGTCGATCGTCTAACAACCCAGTTTCGCCGACTCTTCGGATCGGAAAAACAGTCAGAATCACACGCTGGTAAATAGGTGCCGTGTCTGCAATAAAGGAGACCTCATTAAATTCATGTTAACTTTTATAGATTAGTCGGTTTTCCAGCGCTTGCACTCTGGCTTAACGCTCCTGACAGACAGGACAATCTGGCTGGCGTTTAAACTGGAAACGCTGCCAGCTCAGATCGCTGGCATCAAGCGCGAGCAGCGTGCCCACCAGTGGTTCACCAAACCCGGCCAGCAGTTTCAGGGTTTCAACCGCCTGCACTGATCCAACGATGCCAACTAAAGGACCCAGTACCCCGGCGGTGGCACAACTGACTTCATCATCCAGTCCATCCGGATACAAACAACTGAAGCAAGGGCTGTCGTCACGCCGAAAATCGAACACACTGACTTGCCCCGACAAACCAATGGCAGCGCCGGACACCAGTGGAATGCCAAGCGCCATGCAAGCCCGGTTCGCCGCATAACGACTGCTAAAGCTGTCTGTGCCGATCACCACCACGTCACAACCACGCGCCCAACCGAGCATGCTGGCTTCATCGAGGTTGCTGTCGATTTCAGTGATGTTTACGTCCGGGTTCAATTCAAACAGTGTGGCGCGGGCACTGGCGGTTTTTTTCTCACCCACAGCGCGGGTTCGGTGCACGATCTGTCGTTGCAAATTGGTTACATCGACCCGATCACCATCAGCGATCAGCAGCTCCCCAACGCCAGCGGCGGCCAGATAAAGCAAGATTGGACTACCCAGACCGCCCGCTCCCAGAACCAGCACCCGACTGTTAACGATACGTTGTTGCCCGGCAACATCAACTTGCGGCAAGAGGATATGCCGGCTGTAACGCAGCAATTGATCGTCTGTCAGGTCTTTCGGCGGCTGAGTCATGGGCAGGGGTCTTGTGGGCAGATTGAAAACCGGGTATTCACACTAAAACGGATACTGACAGCGGATGACCAAACCGGTCATCCGCTGTCAGTTCTAACCGGGTCGATCAGGCGTCGTCTTCAGGGACGATTTCGTCGATCAGTGCTTTCAGTTCACCTTTCTGGTGCATGTCGGTAATGATGTCACAACCGCCAACCAGTTCACCATTGACCCAGAGTTGGGGAAAGGTCGGCCAGTTAGCATATTTCGGTAATTCAGCTCGAATGTCCGGGTTGGACAAAATATCGACATAGGCAAACTTCTTGCCGCAGCTCATCACAGCTTGCACGGTCTGTGCAGAAAAGCCGCACTTCGGCTGGTTCGGATCGCCTTTCATATACAACAATACCGGGTTGGATTCGATTTGCTCTTTGATGTTCGCCAGGGTGTCGGTCATGGTTTCATCCCACAGTTGCTTAAGTTGTCGCTATTGTACGCCAATCCTGTTGAATCGACAGGGGATGACTGCGCAATAACACCTTGTCCTTTTAGTTAGGGTCAGGTTGACCATTTTCAATTGCCATACCTCTCTGTACCGAGTGCAAGCGGCTACAATTGCTCTGAATCGGCTCATTCAGTAAACTTGACTGTTTTCCCGCCCTGAAGCGGGGCCATTCAACCCAAGAACGGAGTCACCTACCCATGTCCGTCAGGCACTTTTTGACCCTGAATGATCTTACCCCGGATGAATTGCGGTTCCTGATTCAGCGCTCGATCGAATTGAAAGGCTTGTTCAAGCGCGGCGAGGTATTTGAGCCGCTTAAAAACCGGGTTTTGGGAATGATTTTCGAGAAATCATCGACACGTACACGGGTATCCTTCGAAGCCGGGATGATGCAATTGGGTGGTGGCGCAATTTTTCTGTCGCCCCGGGATACCCAGCTTGGCCGGGGCGAACCGATCGAGGACAGCGCCCGGGTGCTATCGCAAATGGTCGACGCGGTAATGATTCGTACCTTTGAGCACGAAAAAATCAAAACCTTTGCCGAGTACGCCACGGTACCGGTGATCAACGCGCTGACCGACGACTTTCATCCGTGCCAGTTACTGGCCGATATGCAGGCATTCGAGGAAGCTCGCGGTTCAATTCAGGGCAAGACGGTCACCTGGATCGGCGATGGCAACAACATGTGCAACTCTTACATCAATGCTGCCATGCTCTACGATTTCAGACTGAATATTGCGTGCCCTGAGGGCTTTGAACCCATGGCAGACTTGCTGAACAAAGCAGGCGACCGCGTGCGCATCTTGCGTGATCCGGTCGAAGCGGTCGAGAACTCTCACCTGGTAACAACCGACGTCTGGGCCAGCATGGGCCAGGAAGAGGAAGCGGACGACCGGATCCGTGTGTTCGAATCGTTACAAGTGTCCCCGGACCTGATGGACAAGGCCCATAAAGATGCGGTCTTTATGCACTGTTTACCTGCGCATCGCGGCGAGGAGGTCAGCGTCGACATGCTGGATGATCCGCGCTCAGTAGTGTGGGAGCAAGCAGGAAACCGTCTGCATGCACAAAAAGCATTACTGGAGTTTCTGCTCTGCAGTGAATAGGAGTGCATCGGGCCACCCGTTAAGCCAGGTTAATGACGCGGGTGGACCGGAGTCCAGTTCAGGGACTGACACTGCCCTGGCGCACCGGCAGCTTGGCCCGTTTGTGCTCTTTCAGACCAATCAGTACCAGTGGCACAACGATCATACTTGACCCGATGACAAACCACAGATCGGGTGACTCGTCAAAGAAGACCCAACCCCCCAGCAACGCCCAAAGCAAGCCAGTGTATTCCGCGCTGGTGACCTCATTGGCGGCAACCCAGCGATACGCCATCAAGACGGTGAAGTTGTAACAGAGAATAAAGAAGGCAGAACCGAAGGCGGTAAACAGGATCGACCAGTCGAACGGTTCGTTTTCCACCATCATCAATAAAAAGGCGGCTGGCAGCATCAGCAGGTGGGTCAGTTGCAGTGTATGCACCATTGACTGACCACCCGGCAATTTGCGAATCAGGACAATATTGATCGCCAAAGAACACGCAACCCCAATCGCACTGAGACTGCTCCAACTTAACGCTACCGGCCGCAAAATAACCAGGATGCCGAAAAACCCGCTGATCACTGCAAACAGACTCAACGGAGTCAGCCTTTCATTAAAAAACACCACCGCGATGACCATCACCAGTATGGGCGCGGCGTAAAACAACGCATTGGCTGTGGCCAACGACAACGTGCTCAGCGCCACGACCATGCAGGCAATGCCCATCAAACTGATATGCGCCCGCACCAGATGAATTCGCCAACCCGAAAACAAACGCTGACCATCGACCATCGATATCAGTGGCAACAAAATAATTATGGCGCAGAGTGTGCGTACAAAAATAAACTGAAAGATCGGTATATCGGCTCCCTGCCACTTGATCAGGGCGTCGGATACCAATGCCAGTGCATTGCCTACAACCAGCAACCAGATGGCACTGTTGATGGTTCTACCCGACATATCGACTGACTCCCATAAACTCTATTGTCTCGTATTCCAGGAACAAACCAACTGCACAATGGCAACGGTTATGTTCATCGGTTAGGACAGTCTACGCAGCTATAAGTATTGAGAAAAATGATATTTACTTTATGGTATTAGTATTTTAGATACTTAAGGGGTTAGCTTTGAAGTTACCACCGTTAAAAGCCCTGCCAGTTTTCGAGGCTGTTGCACGCCTCAACAGTTTCAGCCGGGCGGCCGATGAACTATCGGTCAGCCAGAGCGCCGTCAGCCACCAAATCCGGTTACTGGAAGGTTATCTGGGAGAGTATCTATTTACCCGTCAGGGACGTTACCTTGCGCTCACCGAGCACGGCCGCCACTATCTGGAAGGCGTCACCAGTGCATTATTTCAAATCGAGCGGGCCAGCGAACAATTGCAGGGTAAACCGGACACTCAAGTGCGCCTGGCGCTGTTTAGCTCATTCGCGGTGCGCTGGCTGATCCCCAATCTGCCTTATCTTCAGCGTCAACATCCGGAACTCGACCTGCAGCTAGAGATGATAAACGAATCGCCACAACTATCAGACCGGGTTGCCGATTGCTTTATCACCCTGCAGAACGACCACCGCGGGTTCACCACAGACCTGCTCTACACCGAGCGGCTGTTCCCCATTTGCAGCCGAACCTATTGGCAGCACATGTGCAGTGACCTTTATCATGAAGGGCTGATCGAGACACCGGAACCGTCAGCCATTGAGCCGGGCTTACTCATGCGTTACCCACTGTTATCTACCTTTTCGATCTTCGGCGAGCAAAAAGACGACTGGCGACGCTGGCTGGCCGAGGTCGGGCTGAGCCTGGACCCTGGCACTCGTTTCCAGCACTTCAGTCACATGCTGCTGGGACTGGAGGCAGCCCGGCACCACCAGGGTCTGGCTCTGACCAACGATTACATGTACAACGCCAATGAAGATCCAGACCTGGTCCGCCTGCCCTGTCACACTCTGATCACTGGTGACCGCTTCTTCTTTGCTTTTAAAACAAGCCGCCGCCAGGAAGCCGGTATTCAGATGGTGCGCCAGTGGATTCGACAGCGTGCCGCCATTACCGACTTGCTGGACGCGATACCGGCAAGTTAGGGAGCCAGAACGGCAGGCAAAAAAAACCCGCGAAAAGGGGAAAGAAACGCGGGCTGCGAGCAATAGCAAAAAGGCTAAAACTGAGGTCATACTCCGACGATTGCCCCTAACCCATTCACTCTGAAGTCTGTTTTTTCCGTTTGCCAAAGCTGCGCAGGAAACTCACCACAGGATGTTTGAGGATATTGTCCAGAAACACCTGCTGACTTAGCTGGCGCAAGCTGTCTGCATAGGTTGGGTAAGGATGGATCACTTTCTGCAATTTGCCAAAGTTAAGATTCAAAGTTTTCAAAACCTGTACCTCGGCGATTAGCTCACCGGCTCTTTCGGCGATGATATGAGCCCCAAGCACCTTTCCACGACTGCTGGTGATCAACTTGATCAGCCCGGTATCCCCAGCTTTAGTCTTGGCCCGGTCCAGTTTGGCAAAGTCGTACCGGTATACCCGTATGCTGTCACCATGCCGCTCCCGGGCTTCCTGTTCGGTCAGCCCGGCGCGGGCAAATTCGGGGTCGGTAAAGGTCACCCAGGCTACATGGCGGTAATCGACTGCGCGATTGATTGGCAAGATGGCGTTCATAGCGGCTAACTTACCCTGAAAGTTGGCCATATGACTGAGCAGATAAGGCCCGGCAACATCACCGCAAGCGTAGATCGTCTTTACGCTGCTTTGCAGATGCTGGTTGACCTCTACGCCCTTGTCGATATTCACACCGATATCTTCCAGTCCCATACCTTTTACATTGGGTGCCCGCCCGATGGCGACCATGAGATTCGCCGCTTCCAGAGAGCCAGTCTCGCCATTTTGCTCGGTATTCAAACGCACGCCCGCTGGCGTTTTTTCTACGCCCACAGCCTTGGTTCCCAACTCGAAACGAACCCCTTCGGCACTAAGTCGCTGACGAATCAGTACCGAGAATTCGGGTTCTTCACGCGAAAGAATCTCGGGCATCATTTCAACCACAGTTACTTGCACACCGAGCCGGTTCATCGCTTGGGCCAGTTCAATACCGATAGGGCCACCTCCCAGGACAATGATTGAGGCCGGCAGAACTGCTTGTTGGAAAAAGTTCTCATTGGTCAGGTAGTCCACCTGGTCCAGTCCCGGAATGGGGGGCGCAAACGGCGAACTGCCGGTTGCCAGCACAAATTTTTTGCCTTCATAGGTCCGGTCGCCCACTTCAATCCGACTCGGGCTGATAAAACGGGCAAAGCCGTTCACGTATTCCGCTCCGGCTTTTTGCAAAACCTCTGGCGTCTCTTCCTCGTACACATGCTCGCTGACCGCACGCACACGCTCGAGAATGGCACTGGTATCAATCGGAAAATCAGCATATTTGCGTGCTGTATGGATGTCTTTAGCCTGATTAATCAGCGCCTTGCTCGGCACACAGCCCGACCAGGTACACTCCCCGCCGGAGCGGTCCTTTTCAACAATCAGCACGCGTTTGCCAAAGCCAAGTGCCGTGAATGCAGCTGTCAGGCCACCGGCGCCGCTGCCAATAACAATCAAATCATACGGTTTCATAGATATCATTTAAGTATCAGCCCTGAGTCTGTTGGTACAAAGTCGTTAACCGCTCATAGCGCCGGCGATTAAGCCCTTGGTCTGAGTAGCCGGCCCGGCTGGCCGAACGAAAATGTACTTCTTTGGTGTCGGTATCAAGATAGAACTCGGCATCATCATGAAACTTCATCAGATCGGTGGTGAATACAACATAGAGGTAATCGGCCTCCTGTTTGATGATCCCGGCACCGCCGTAGCCTTTGACAGCCTCGATAATCGCAGCCATCGTCGCTTGCTGGTCGGCTTTGAACGACCATGGTGCAACACGCAGGCCGACGTCCTCAGCTTGAGTAGACACCGCATTGGGTTTGCCCGACAGTGGCTTCAAACTCCCCTGGTTATGCCCTAGGCTCGGTGCCCGGCTGTTTTGTACATAGATAGCAATAAAGGCCAGCGCGATTAACACGGCCACAATAATGAATAACGTTTTCATGGTTTCTCTCTACTATTCAGCTAAATTTGTCGTGTCAGGGAGCCAAACCTTACAACTCCAACAATAATTTGTACGCAATAATCTTGTGCGCAACATATTAAAATGAATAGCTTGACCCGTCAATACCTTGCGCGCAAAATACAAGCGCGCAATGCATAATCAGTTAAAAGATGGATATCTACGTGACCAACAGTATCGCCGCCATGCCTCAATTGAAGCTGACAAATCAGGTTTGTCACGCTCTTTATTCCGCGACCAATGCGCTGATCCGAGCTTATCGCCCGTTACTGGAGCCGCTGGATCTGACTTACCCGCAATACCTAGTCATGCTCGCACTGTGGGAAGAAGATGGTGTCCCGATCCGCCATCTGGTCGATCATACCCACCTCGACTCGGGCACACTAACACCCATTCTAAAACGGCTGGAACAGAAAGGGTTGTTGATCAGAGGACGCGCCGATACTGATGAGCGCCGTAAAGCGATCAGGCTGACAGAAAACGGTTGGATTCTTAGACACCAGGCAGCTGATGTACCAGCCAAATTGATTTGCGAAACGGAAATGACGGCGGATCAAGCGTTGGAATTGAAGGCATTGGCTGAGACGCTGTATCTGCAGCTCAGTCTACCAAAGGCGTAAAATCCGAGCTGCCCTATCCCATGAAGCGATTCCGACGTCGCCCATTTAACGATCAAGCCAATTCTTGGCCTGCCAAGCACCTGATCCCAATCAGCATCTGCCACCAGCAAACCCCATTCGCAAAAATACAACCTAGCAGATAACGGTATAAATGGAAAGTAACACTCCACTTATACCCCGGGCCATTTTATCGCCGCCTAACCTGACTGCGTGTCGATTTCAGTAATCATCGGCCAACCAGCATGGCGATTCTTGCAGCCATGAGCTTCCCTATAAACCTTACCGAATATGTCTTGTAACTAGGTACGTCGTTCAAAATAGTTTCATTGTCGGGCTTGAATTTAGTTTGAATGCGCAGCTGGATTGGTGGTGCGTCATCGCCGAATCTGGCCCGGTAGACAGAGAACCAGTGCCCTTCTGAAAATCGAGAAATATGGCAGTGTTACCGCATGTCGCGACAACTCTTCTTGTGGGAGAGCTATCCTTGATCCGATAGTCGCGCACCAGCTCGCTACCTTTTAAAAACTGCATGCGATCTTTTCGGAAGAGCAGAAGCTCAGTTCCACCATCCGCTCCCATAATCGGTGACGCGCTCGGCAGGGCTTCAAGCTGGCGTGCGCCTTCCTGGCAGTCGTCACAGTAACAGACTGCACCTATGATTGGCTTACTGACCACATCAATTTCGACGCTTCCGCAGGCGCATTGAGCAATTGTTTGTTTCGTATTTGGCATCATCACTCCTATTTGCGTGGCGCATAACACCAAAGCTCAGCCGCAGCGGTTTTGACGTCAGCTGGAGCTCCTTGTTGGACACGTTCATGATAGCGACGTAACCTCTCTCTTGGAACCAGCGTGAGTTTTAAAGAGGCGGCGATGGCTAGAAAGCGAAAACTCATCCTTGCGGGATTCGTATGCTTTGACCCACGCGATGAGCATATCTAACTTTCTGTCTTGAGCAGCGGAACTTGAGTATTTATGCCGCTCCCAGGGACGCTGACGGCAATTGTGGATGCATGTCTCCACTCCGGGATTTAGGAAGATGACTTCCGTCGATTTGGGTAGCACCACCGAGAGCAAATCCGAGTAGCATCCTTCTATCACCCATGACGTATGTCGTGCAGTGAACTTCCGTATTTGGCTGATGCTATCGTCGAGACACCTACGCTCGGGCGGTGAAACATCCTTTTTCCAGGCCAGGGTATCCAGATCGAGAGACGGTAAGTTCTCCTCATGAGCGATCTTCTGGGCGAGAGTTGATTTGCCCGCTCCAGAGTTACCGAATATAACTATCTTGACAGACATCGCCGTGCCTGAATTGGTTATGCAGCGTGCAATGGCTTAATTCGAGAGACCTCGTCCTTAACCAATTTCCCCGCCGTCCACAAATCAATAGAACGCTGCGCATTTAACCAAAACTCTGGCGAGTTACCAAACAAACGGCCAAGTCGAAGCGACATTTCAGGGCTGACTGCACGGCGTTCACGCAATAGCTCATTTACGGACTGGCGAGACACTCCCAGAGATTTCGCCAGTCCTGCGACTGTCAGACCGTAATCTGGAATAAAGTCTTCTCTGAGCATTTCACCAGGATGTGTTGGCTTCCGTTGCATACCCGCAGTATTAGGAATAGTCATAGCTGTAACCTCATTCAGTGGTAATCGCACACTTCGACGTCGTATGCATCACCGTCTTCAAAACGAAAACAGATACGCCATTGATCGTTGATTGAAATTGCGTACTGTCCCTGCCTGTCTCCAGAAAGTGGATGGAGCCGATTACCAGGCGGTACTTTCAGGTCATCCAGTTGCTCTGCCAAATGCACGTATTCCAGCTTCCGGGCAGCTCTTGAAGCAACATCCGGGGGGAATTTTTTGGACCTCCCCTTGGCGTAAAGCTCTTGGGTCCGTTTGTCTGAGAAAGTTTTGATCATTTCTTGAATCGTATTGCGTCACGTGACGCATGTCAAGTAAGTAGGGCCTGAATACTTGACCCTACGACATCCATACAGTACTTTATACAGCATCACTAAAACGGGCCGTCAGGGTTAGACACTATGCCACGTTCAAGGAAAAGCCAGATCGCTCTGGAAGCGACCCCCTATTACCACTGCACCTCCCGGTGCGTGCGCCGTGCGTTTCTCTGCGGTCGCGATGAACACTCCGGCAACGACTACGAACATCGCCGTGGGTGGTTAGAGCAACGCATGCTGGCTTTGGCAAACGAGTATGCGCTCGATATCTGCGCCTATGCCGTCATGTCAAACCACTACCACATTGTGCTGCATATCAATGCCGATAAAGCCAATGCCTGGACGGATACCGAAGTGATTCAACGCTGGCACGCGCTATATGCCGGCAATTTCCTCAGCCACCAGTATCTGGCGGGTAAGGACCTGTATGACGCGCAACTCACGGTTATTTCAGAGCAGGTAACAGAATGGCGTGAACGCCTGATGTCGATCAGTTGGTTCATGCGCGCCTTGAACGAGGACATTGCACGCCAGGCCAACGCAGAAGATGTCTGCACCGGCCGCTTCTGGGAAGGTCGATTTAAATCTCAGGCATTGCTCGATGCAGCAGCCCTGGCAACCTGCATGGCTTATGTCGATTTAAACCCCATTCGTGCGCAGATGGCAGACTCTCCTGAGACCTCCGACTATACGTCGGTTAAGGAACGAATTGATACGGCTCAAACCAAACCTGAAACTGCCGAACCAAGGCAGCCAAAACTGTTGTTTCCATTCGTAGGGTACCCCCGCCAAGACATGCCCGCAGGCTTACCTTTTAGATTACAGGACTACCTGGAACTGGTTGACTGGACGGGCAGACAGATTCGATCAGACAAGCGTGGAAGTATCGACCAACGGACTCCACCCATTCTTGAACGCCTCAACATCGGCACTGAGCACTGGGTTTACAACACCCAGCATTTTGAGAGTCAGTTTAAAGGTTTAGTCGGCACCGTTCTTTCGATTAAGGCTCAGTGTCACCGGTTTGGATATCAGCGAACACCGGGGCTGGCGGCAGCGAACCACTTAACGTAGTCCACCCTCTCAGAATCAATTTTCAGGGCTACCTGAGGTCTTTCTGTGCCTGAAAATCAAGATTTTGGGCTAAACACTGTGATTTTCCAGTCGCGCCCCTTTTGTACCATTCACCTCTAGACGAGTCTCTATTTTCGATAGTAAAATCCTTTCAAATTTCACTAACATGGGTGTCAATTTAGTCTTTCGCGGACCACTTAACTTAGTCCACCCTCTCATAATCAATTTCCAGGGCTACCTGAAGTTTTTCTGTGCCTGAAAATCAAGATTTTGGGCTAAACACTGCGATTTAACGGTCATGCTCCTTTTGTACCATTCACCTCTAGACGAGTCTCTATTTTCGATAGCAAGCTCCTTTCAATTTTACTAGTGTGGGTGTCAATTTAGTCATATGAGCCTTGGTGTATAAATCGTCATTGCTGAGCCTGCTGCGACCGGAACGCCCAGCCAGTCATGCGCTTTTCGATCACCACAAACAGGGCGTACATGAGCACGCCTTCAATGGCGAGAGCGAGCAGGCCGGCGAAGACCAGCGGCACTTCAAAATTGGCCTGAGCCATCAGCATCATGTGGCCGAGCCCTGAATTGGCGGCCACGGTTTCCGAGACAACTGAACCCACGAACGCCAGCGTGATTGCGACTTTCAACGAACCAAAGAAGTGTGGCATGGCGCCCGGTAGCCCGACTTTCAATAACCGGTCCAGCTTGCTGGCACCGAGGGCGCGCAGAATATCGTCCATCTCGGGCTCCGTGGTCGCAAGGCCCGTGGCAACGTTTACCACGATCGGGAAAAACGAAATCAGAAAGGCGGTGATAATGGCAGGCACGGAACCAATGCCGAACCAGAGCACCAGAATAGGCACCAGTGCGACTTTTGGTACCGAGTTGAAACCTACCATCAATGGATACAAGCCTTTGTACAGCCGACGTGAACCGCCGACGGCCACGCCCAGCGCCAGGCCAAATACGACGGCGAAGCCGAAGCCAGCCATGGTTGTCCACAGGGTTTGGATCGAGTTGATCATCAGCGCCCGTTGAAACTCGACTGCGGCCTGAGCGATGACCGACGGGGGCGGTAAAAAATACACCGGCAACGAAAACAGATGACACGCGACCTCCCAGACCACAAAAAAGCCGATGATGATCCAGAACGACATGGCTTCTTCGCGACGAAACCAGCCAAGCCAGTGACGCAGACGTGAGGTCCGGACCTCTGGGGTTGAAGCCGTATTGGTCGTCATGAAACCGCCCTCGCTGCTGTATGTGGGTCGGCCTGGGCGCGGGTGCCCCGAATGTGCTCGCGCAGGTCATGCACATGGCGGACAAAATCCGGTTCAAAACGAATATCCAGATCCCGTGGCCTCGGGAAACTGATGTCCTGGCGCACCAGCATGCGCCCGGGTCGTGCGCTCATCACGTAAACCGTATCCGACAGGAAAGCGGCTTCAGTCAGGTCGTGGGTGACCATCACCACGGTAAACTTGCGCCGTTGCCAGAGCGATTGCAGCACTGCCCAGAGTTCTTCCTTGGTGAAGGCATCGAGCGCACCAAACGGCTCGTCGAGCAACAGCAACGGGGGTTCATGAATCATCGCCCGGCACAAAGAGGCGCGCTGTCGCATCCCTCCCGACAGTTGCCAGGGGTATTTGTCACCCAGTCCTTCAAGGCCCACGGCTGTTAATAGTTCCTCAGCCTGTCTGCGATATTGAGCCTTGCGATGCCGAAATTCAGATTTGGTGGCAGGCGAGACTTCCAGCGGCAATAGAATGTTCTCAAGCGTCGTGCGCCAGGGCAGCATGATGGCATTCTGAAACGCCATCCCAACCTCGCTGCGCGGACCGCTGATGGGTGTGCCATCAATCAGAATCCGGCCTTCCTGTGGCGTTAGCAATCCGGACAACAGCTTCATGAAGGTCGACTTGCCGCAGCCGCTGGGGCCGACGATCGAGGCGAACTCGCCGCTGCCGATGTGCAGGTCGATGCCATCCAGTACCAGCTGTTCCGGGGCCATACCCCCGTAACCGAGACGCAAGCCTTCTATGTCAATCACACTCATACGGCGGGCCTGTTAAAAGCAAAGAGAGGGAGCCCTGGGCTCCCGGTTGTTATCGATTTAACGAGTGGCGGTTACTGGAGCATCCGCTCTTCGTCACTGGGCAAATAAGCATCGTTGAAGATGTCATCAACATCCGGCTTGCTGTTAAAATTGTAGGCGATGCCCAACTGATCGATCGCTTCGCGCATCCGGTCAGGGTCGATGTCGCCCATGCCATTGGCGATGACAGCATCAGTCAGAATGTTGTCGTCGATCGACATGATCAGCCGTTCCAGTTCAACGTCTTTGCGGGCAATGCTGTTGTGCGCCAGTACATACTCGACCGCTGCTTCCGGGTCGGCGATGGTGTCGCGCCAGCCTCGTATAGTGGCTCGCAAAAAGGCCGTGACGGCTTCAGGGTTTTGCTCGGCGAAAGCCGGATTAACCATGATGGCATTGCCATAAAGCTTCAGGCCGTAATCGCTCATCAGTAGGACGCTGATGTCATCGGCGCCCACACCCTTGGACTTAAGATTAATGTAGGAAGAGAAGGAAAAACCGGTAATGGCATCCACATCGCCCTGTGCCAGCATGGGCTCCCGCACCGGAAAGCCGACGTTTTCAATGGTTATGGTGTCGGCATCCAGGTTGTTGACCTCTACGAATGCGGGCCATTGTGCGAAGGCGCCATCAGTGGCCGGTGCACCCAGTGTTTTCCCTTCCAGGTCCGACGGTTCCATAATGCCAAGGCTTTTGCGCCCAACAATGGCAAAGGGAGGTGCGTCATACACCATCATGATCGCCTGCACGTCAATGTCGCTGTTCTGGTCCCGGAATTTGATCAGGGAGTTGATGTCGGCAAATCCGAACTGATACGTGCCGGTGGCAACCCGCGGGATGGCTTCGAGAGAGCCACTGCCGGTATCGATGCTCACGTTCAGGCCTTCTTCTCCATAATAGCCGCGGTCCATAGCCATCAAGTAAGGCGCCGCCGGGCCTTCAAATTTCCAGTCGAGTGCGAATTTGATGTCCGTTGCCGAAACGGTCGATGCGCCAAACAACGCCAGAGCGCTGGCCACCAGTAGAGTTTTGTTCATGATCTTCCCCCGTTAATAACGTCCGATGACGTCCTGTGTGGTCTGACCAGCAAGCACGCTTCGCGCGCACCCAATCAGACAGATAACAGAGTAATTGCAAAGGGCAGGCCAAATAGCCGAACAAACATTCAGGGCGGCGTAATGCCCGAAACAAACGTTTCAGCCACGCCGCCAGGGTGAACTGTTAGTGTGCAGAGCTCGTATAGCTGCACTGAAATAAGCGATTAATCATTCATTACGCACCAATAGAGTGCGCTCGTTGATCGGCAGTTGTACTGGCCTCGTTCCGGTCCGAGAATGCCACCACCATTGGATACATGCAGTTTAGCGACGAAATTCAGAATGCCAGCTAGACTAGTCCCTTAAGAATGGTGGATTGCCCTTTGGCATCCGCTAAACATTAAAACAACTAACCTGTTGGGTAGCATGGCGATAGATAAACCAATAAATAAACCCGCAGGGGAACCTCTTGTTAAGCAGCTGCACTACGAGCGGCTTAGTCAAATGTTCTGGGCACAGCTGATATTTTTGTTGCTCGCAACCCTTCAGCAGCTGGCGCAGGCCCATGTGCTCTCTGGCATGATCATGGCTGGTGCTGCATGCCTGTTGTTTTTTAGTCTGTGGCTGATTCGCCAAAAACGGTATCAGGTTGCGGCCGCCTGGATGTTAGGGCTGATGACCAGCCTTTGCTTCTATTATCTCTGGACCAGTGACGGTCTGCGCGACGAAGCTATACTTGGTTATCCTGCTATTCTGGTCGTTGCGAGTATCATTGGAAACCGGCGTATTTTTATTGGTTTGCTGGTGATCATGGTGGTCAGTTTATAGTGGACCCCAGAGTCAAGACAGATTCACCCCTAATTTAAGTTAGCGTTTCTGCCTGTTCTACAGCTGCACAGCGCTGCCCTGTTTTTTCACTGCCTGTCTCGACAGATTGATCTTTAAAGTGGTCCGGTATTGTCGCTCCGCCACCTTGCCCGTTGCGATACACTTCATCGG
>Ga0307964_1000215_pt1 | contig 34432 bp, 33 predicted proteins | sample OrgLakmetagen596_FD_201823 | JGI IMG/M metagenome (GOLD analysis project Ga0307964, IMG submission 201823) | Saline water microbial communities from Organic Lake, Antarctica - #596 | ecosystem: Environmental > Aquatic > Non-marine Saline and Alkaline > Saline | place: Antarctica: Organic Lake... | reverse complement strand
CAGGGGCGAGGGGCTGACGGCCCACGCGCGTTCGGCGGAATACCGGGTTAATGACTAAAAGGGCAGCACATACGATGAGCAAGTTCTGGAGCCCGCTGGTGAGTGACCTGGTGCCCTATGTGCCGGGGGAACAGCCGAAAATGTCGAATCTGGTAAAGCTGAACACCAACGAGAACCCGTTCGGGCCGTCGCCAAAGGTTGTGGAGGCTATTCGAACGGAGCTCAATGACAATCTCAGGCTGTATCCGGATCCGGAAGGGGAAGCCCTGAAAGCGGCCATCGCCCGCCATTACGATGTAAACCCGGATCAGGTGTTTCTGGGTAACGGCTCTGATGAGGTGCTGGCGCATATCTTTTACGGTCTGTTTCAGCACGGCCAGCCGGTACTGTTTCCGGACATTACCTACAGTTTTTACCCGGTTTACTGCGGGCTGTACGGCATTGAGGGCAAAACGATAGCCCTGACGGATACCTTTGAAATCAATCCGGACGATTATGCCCAGCCCAATGGCGGCGTGATTTTTCCCAATCCGAACGCGCCGACAGGCCGCTTTCTGGCGCTTTCGAAGGTTGAGGCGATCCTGGCCGCCAACCCCGAGCGGGTCGTGGTGGTTGATGAAGCCTATGTGGATTTTGGCGGCGAGTCGGCGATTGCGCTGGTCAACAGATACCCGAATCTGCTGGTCAGCCAGACCCTCTCCAAGGCGCGGTCCCTGGCCGGGTTGCGAGTGGGTTTTGCGGTTGGCCACCCGGATCTGATCGAAGCATTGAATCGCGTCAAAAACAGCTTTAACTCCTATCCGCTTGACCGTCTGGCCCAGGCAGGCGCTGTTGCCGCGTTTGAGGACAACAGCTGGTTCAGGGCAACCTGCGAAGGGGTGATTGGCGAGCGCGACTGGGTCACGGCCAAACTCGAGGCTCTGGGCTTCGAGGTCTTGCCGTCAGCCGCCAACTTCGTCTTTGCGCAGCATCCTGATCATGCCGGAGAGGCTCTCGCTAGAGGGCTGCGGGAACAGGGGGTGATCGTGCGCCATTTTAACAAGCCGCGAATCGACAACTTCCTTCGCATCACAACCGGGACCGCTGACCAGAACAAGCGCCTGATTGACGTTTTGACCAATATTCTCTGAGCGTCTGGCGCCGTTCACGACTAACACGGGAGGTGGGCCATGGCGTCCAGAACCGAGATTCTAGACTTATTGACCGACTGGCTAAGGCCGACGGAGTTCAAGGACTATTGCCCCAACGGTTTGCAGGTCGAAGGCACCGACACCGTCAACCGGATTGTTACTGGCGTAACCGCTTCCGGGGCGCTTTTGGACGCGGCGATTGAGGCAGAAGCCGATATGGTTCTGGTGCACCACGGCTATTTCTGGAAAGGGGAAGATCAGGCGATTCGCGGGATGAAGCGTGAGAGAATCCGGCGGTTGCTGGATCACGACATCAACCTGGTTGCCTATCATCTACCGCTGGATGACCATCCGGAATACGGCAACAATCGCCAGCTTGCCGACCTGCTTGATATCCGGAATCCGCAGCCGCTTGCAGGCCTGGTCTGGGCTGGGGATCTTGATTCGCCCCTGACGCCGCTGCAACTGGAGGAGCGGATTGCAAAAGCACTGAACCGGCCGCCCCTCTATGTCGGGTCCGGCGTCGAGAAGATTGCCCGCGTTGGCTGGTGCACGGGCGCGGCCCAGGGTTTTATTGATACCGCGCTGGAAGCCGGCCTGGACGCTTACATCAGCGGCGAAATTTCAGAGCCGACCACTCATACAGCCCGTGAGTGCGGCATTCACTATTATGCTGCCGGACACCACGCCACCGAGCGTTACGGGGTCCAGGCCCTTGGCAGGGCCCTGGAATCCGTTTTCGGTGTGGAGCACCGGTTTATCGACTGTGATAATCCTGTTTAGAACGCCCGGGAGGCTCTGGCGTCAGTCCTTTTTCTGGTCGTCTTTCTGGTTTTCCGGCAGGCCAAAGTCTTCTGACAGCGTGCCTTTGTCCTTGGGGTCGCTTTTGGGCGCATAGTCCCGTGGTGGTTCGGTGCCTTCCTTATTCGAGGCGCCGCCTTCAAGGCGGGCCCTGGCAGCTTCCTGCTCCAGCTCGTGCAGCCATTCTTCATCGTTGCACAGCCGGTTCGCGCCACGGGCCATGTGTTGATTGACATCCCGGTAGCTGTCGTTGAAGCGGCGGAGCAGATGCGCTGATTCCATGAAATGCTCGTTCACCTGGGCCTGGTAGCGGGTGTACTCGTTCCTGACTTCTTCAACTTGCTGTTCGGCGCGCCGCTGCCTCAGCGTTGAACCCTGGCCGCTCCGGCCGATGAGTACGCCGATAATCAGTCCGACAATCAATGCAGCGATGGCTGCCAGAATCAGGTTGTTCATAGTTTACATCGTCCTTTTATTGAATCTGTCGCAACGTGGCGACAAGTTGCAAAATCGGCCACAATACGCCGCCGATCATATCGACCCCAACCGGGATCTGCACCCATGAACTTTCAGACTCACACTCATATGACGCCGATGGAACGCTACCAGAGAGACCTGGAACGCCCGGAGTTTCAGCGTGATTCCGCTCAGGAAGATGCTGTCCGTCGTTTGCAGTCATTTTACGACAAACTGATCGTGGCGGAAAGTAAGCGTCAAAAGCCAATGGAAAAACTACGCCTAAAGTTGAATAAAGGCCGCGAGACTCCGGTGAAAGGCCTCTATTTCTGGGGCGGTGTGGGTCGGGGCAAGACCTACCTGATGGATACGTTTTATGAAGCCCTGCCGTTTGAGCGCAAGATGCGGGTTCATTTCCACCGTTTTATGCAGCGGGTTCACAAGGAAATGAGGGCCCTCAAGGGCAAGAAAAATCCATTGGACATTGTGGCAAAGCAGTTTGCAGACGAAACCCGCGTTATCTGCTTCGACGAATTCTTCGTATCGGATATTGGCGATGCGATGATTCTGGCGACGCTGATGGACGGGCTTTTCAGCCGGGGCGTCACTCTGGTCAGCACATCGAATATTGTGCCCGACGGCCTCTACAAGGACGGTCTTCAGCGTGCCCGATTCCTCCCCGCCATCGAGCTGGTCAAAAAGCACACGGACGTGGTCAATGTCGACGGCGGTGTCGATTACCGGCTGCGCACCCTTGAGCAGGCGGAACTCTTTCATTTTCCGCTGGACGAAGAATCGGATATCAGCCTGAAGAAAAGCTTTGACAGCCTGGCCATTGAAGGCGGCAGCCACAGCCTTGAACTGGACATCAATGGCCGCACACTGAAGGCCATTAACCTCGCGGACGACGTGGTGTGGTTTGATTTCAAAACGCTCTGCGACGGCCCCCGCAGCCAGAATGATTACATCGAGCTGGCACGGGAGTTCCACGCCGTGATCATCAGTAACGTGCCGGTCATGGGCAAGGAGAGAGAAGATCAGGCGCGACGGTTCATTAACCTGATTGACGAATTTTACGACCGCAACGTCAAGGTCATTCTGTCCGCCGAGGCGGCCATTACCGAACTCTACACCGGTGGGCGGCTCGCGTTTGAATTTGAACGCACGGAATCGCGGCTGTTGGAAATGCAGTCCCGGGACTATCTGGAAGCGCCTCACAGGGCGTGATGATCATTTCAAAAGAGGTTTGCAAATGAGCACCGACAACGTGGTGATTGTAAGCGGTGTACGCACCCCCATGGGAGGTTTCCAGGGCAGTCTGGCCGACATGTCTGCGCCTGAGCTGGGGGGCATCAGCATCGCCGAGGCGGTCCGCCGTGCCGGCCTGCAACCGGCGGACGTGCAGGAAGTGATCATGGGTAACGTGTTGCCGGCCGGGCTGAAACAGGGCCCCGCCAGACAGGCGATGCGCAAGGCCGGCCTGCCTGACAGCACCGGTGCCACCACCATCAACAAACTCTGTGGTTCAGGCATGAAGGCCGCGATGTTCGCCCACGATCTGATTAAAGCCGGCACCAATGACATCATGGTGGCAGGCGGGATGGAAAGCATGTCCAACGCGCCCTATCTGCTTTTGAATGCGCGCAAAGGCTATCGTATGGGGCCGGGGGACGCTGCCCAGGATCATATGTTTGTGGATGGCCTGGAAGATGCGGAGACAGGTCGGCTGATGGGGTCATTTGCCCAGGACATGGCCGATCAGAAAGGTTATACCCGTGAGGATATGGACAGCTACGCCATACAGTCCCTGGAGCGCGCCAGATCGGCCATTGAACAGGGTCTGCTGAAAGATGAAATCATCCCGGTGACGGTCAGGTCCCGAAAGGGAGACCGGCTGGTCGAGCACGATGAGCAGCCATTTAACGCCAATATTGAAAAAATCCCGAGTCTCCGACCGGCCTTCAAAAAAGACGGCACGGTGACCGCGGCCAACGCTTCATCCATCTCCGATGGCGCGTCAGCGCTGGTTCTGATGCGGGAATCCGAAGCCCGGAAGCGCGGGTTGAAGCCCCTGGCAAGGATTGTCGCCCACAGCACCCAATCCCGGCATCCCTCAGAATTTACCTGTGCGCCGGTTGGTGCCATCGAGACCCTGTTCGCCAAAACCGGCTGGACAAAAGACGATGTGGATCTGTTCGAGATCAACGAGGCCTTTGCGATGGTTGCAATGATGCCAATCCGCGAACTGGGGCTGGACCCGGCCAGAGTGAACGTCCATGGCGGCGCCTGTGCCCAGGGGCACCCCGTCGGTTCCACCGGCTCGCGGCTGCTGGTCACGCTGATGCACTCGCTGAAGCATTACGGCAGGCATAAAGGCGTTGCGGCCCTGTGCATCGGTGGTGGTGAGGCGACGGCGATGGCCATTGAAATGCTACAGTGAATGAAAACTGTTCGGGCCAGAGCCAGCGCCTTTCGCGGGCCCTGGCCGGTGGGTCCTGATCAACTCAGCCCTCATTGGCGGATGGATCCGCTTCTCCCTGACCGGGCAAGAGCGCTGTTTCTCTGCTACTGGAGGCAAGCTGAGCCAGCTCCTTGGTGCTATTTTCCAGAATGGCGTTGCGGAATTCGCGGTCGTATTCCGACAGCTTGTTAAAGCTGATCATGCTGCGGATTTCTCTGATGTATTCCTCGCCGCGCTCGGAATAGCTGACCAGTCCGGCTGCCAGCGCGGTGCCGCTCGCGAAGCGGTTTGCGTCACGGGCCTTGAGCCGCAGGTCGCGAACCAGCTGATACGCGGGGTGGCGGTTGAGATTCTGAATATAGCCGGTGATGGAACGGTAAGGTGATGAAAATGCCGCAACCTCATGGCTCTTTCCCTCTTCCCGGCCTTGGGGAACAATACCGCAACCTTTGGTGAAGCACCATTGCCCGAACAGATTGTTGCCTTTCAGGGCAAATCTGGATGTGCCCCAGGCGGATTCGTTTGCCGCCTGGGCCATGATCAGTGACGGTGGGATAACGTCCAGTCGTGAGCGAAGCCGCCGGAACATTTCATCGCTTCCCGACTCTTCATCCACCCGCAGGCGCTCGGCCTGATTTTCCAGCCAGCTGGTTTCGGCGTCAGACAGCGTGTCCTGGCGACTGAGGGTTTCCAGGTACTGGCGTTCAATCAGGATTCTGGAGTTCGCCAGAACTATGCGCGGATACAGAAAAGAGAAAAACGTATTTTTCTTTTCGCTGACGTCCTCGTACTGGGCGAAATCCGGGAGCTCCTGCTGCGCCCAACCGGGCAGTGCCGGCATGTCGGCGAGGGTGATGTCCTCACCGGCGCCGACACCCCCACTGCTTGGGGCAGGCACGTGCAAAGCGCCCCAAAGGGCGAAGGCGACCAGCGGAAAAACCAGTAAAGCAACCCTGATACCTGCAGACATAAAACCTCTCACTATGCGAATTCAAACGCAATTATAACAGGGTCTGCGAGTTTTTTTCCGCTCCGGTCCGGTTTGAACTCAGAAGAAGAGTTTCATGCCCGCCATGACACCTTCATCAAGGTTGAGATCGCCGCGGCCTTCGAAGTTGGTATTGATGTAGCGATACCCCAAAAACACCTCGGCGTTACGGATTATCCGGTAACTGCCGCGCAGCTCCAGGCTGGTGGCGTCTTCGGAATCGCCGAACGACAGAATGCTGGGTGCGTAATGCAGCCCGCCGGTAAATGACAGCCCGGGCGCGTCCGGAATATTAACGGTTGCGAAACCGCCGAGGGCGACCGCTCCGCCGTCACGGCGACGGCGGTCGTCGTCCCAGGCCAGTGCCCGAAAGCCCAGGCCGGCCGTGGTCGGAAGGTTGCCGAGCGCGGTTCGGCCCTGGGCGTGAAAGTCGATATTGCCAATGTGGCGCTTGCCTTCGTGATAGGTGTAACCGGCACCGAGTTGCATATCAGAGTTTGTTTCAAAAAAGTTGATCTGGCCTTTTGCCGAGTCATTGGTGAGGCTGATGTCCGCATCAGCCGCAAAGGCTGTCGGGGTGACCAGCGACAGCAGGACCAGAGAAATACGGGATGCTTTCATGCTTTTACCTTTAGGTGGTGCGAATTTGGTTAATGGTAACGAGACCTGGATGGCCCCTCAACTTAAAACGTTTTAAGGGAGCGGGTGCGAAACGGCGTTCAGTGGCTGGTGGTATCGCCGCCCTGGTCCAGGTCGTCCGGGGACGCATTTTCCGCCGGCACGCGATACTCCTCGTTTGCCCAGGCGCCAAGGTCGATCATCTTACATCTTTCCGAGCAGAAAGGGCGGTGGGGATTGTTGTCATTCCATTCGATGGACTTTTTGCAGGTGGGGCAATCTACTTTCATAAAACCCTTGTCGGATACGGCGTTGATGCGCTCAGGACGCGCTGGATTTACAGTATTGTTCCAGAACTGCTCTGAGCATTTCAATGTTTACCGGCTTTGCAACAAACGAATCCATGCCTGCTTCACGGCAAAGCTCCTCGTCTTTTTCCATGGCGCTGGCGGTCAGTGCAACGACAGGAACCCGTTCACCACTCCGGGTGCTCTCCCACTGGCGCAGTCGGCGGGTGGCTTCGAAGCCGTCCACCCTGGGCATGACGCAATCCATAAAAATCAGGTCGAACGAATGCCTCGGCCAGAGGCTGGACGCCGCCTCGCCATCGTTGGCGGTCATTACGTCGCAGCCCAGTTTCTCGAGCAGTTTTTGGGTCAGTTTGCGGTTGACCGGGTTATCCTCAACCAGCATGACGCTCATACTTTTGCATGGGAGCTCCCGTGGACGGGTAGCCCTGCTGCCCGTCTGGAGCGAGAACCGCGTGAGAAAAACCCGCCTGTTGCGTGCTGCGTCGGCAAATAACTGATGGAGAATCAGCGTCAGGCAGGATTCCCGAAGCGATTTGCTGAGAAACGCATCGGCCCCCGCCCGGCGGAAGTGTTCCGCATCGCCACGCTGGGGATTGGATGACAGAACCAGCAGCCGCGTGTGTTCCCATTCGGGATTACTGCGAATCTGCCTGCACAGCAGATCGCTGTCCATATCCGGCACGAAGCCGTCCAGTGCAATGGCATCGAAAGCGTCGCCGGCATCGGCCGCCTGCCTGAGGGAGGTCAGCGCCTCACCGGCTGATTTCACCGCCTCAATGGCCAGATCGTGCCGGGACAGCATTTCCAGGGTGATCTTCCGGGACAGTTCATAGGAATCCACCACCAGAATCCGTTTGCCACGGATCAGGCTGGTGTCCGGGCGCGCCTGTTGTGCGCTTTCCGGTGCGAAGGGCAGCGACAGTTCAACCCAGAAGGTGGAGCCTTCACCCGGCTGGCTTTCCAGGTCCATCGTACCGTCCATCAGCCGGACAAGCTGACGTGAGATGGTCAGGCCAAGCCCCGCCCCGGGCATCTGCCGCTGAAAGCGCTGGCCAAGCTGCACGTAAGGTTCGTACACCAGTTCCGCGTCAGCAGGGCCGATACCGATGCCGGTGTCCTCCACGGACATTCGCAGCCTGGCGATCCTGTCCCGGCGCCCAAGTACTTCAATGCTGATCAGCACATGGCCGGAATCGGTGAACTTGATGGCGTTGGCGGTCAGGTTCAGCAGAATCTGACGCAGCCTCACCGGGTCGCCTTCCAGCGCCCGGGGCAGGTTTTCGTCGATCCTCAGTTCCAGTGCCAGACCTTTTTCCCGGGCTTTGGAGCCCAGCATGTGGACCAGATCATTCAGCGTGTCCCGCAGGTCGAACGGTATCTCGTCCAGCACCAGCTTGCCTGCTTCCATGCTGGAAATGTCCAGAAGGTCGTTAATGATAGAAGACAGCCCTTCGGCAGCGTTCAGAAGGGTATGAACGTAATCTTTCTGGTCGGTATCCAGGGGCGTGTCGGACAGCAGGTTGGCGTATCCCAGAACCGATTGCAGCGGGATGCGCAGTTCGTGGCTGATGTTGGCCAGAAACTGGCTTTTGGCGTGATTGGCGCGAACGGCTTCGTCCCGCTCGTCCTGGGAGCGGGCCGAGCTCTGGCGTAAGGATCGGGTATCCTCCAGAAGCTGAAGGCGCATGGTATTCAACGCCTGTTCGAGCTCGCTCAGCTCATCACTGCGGCGCGGTGGCCGCCTGTTCAACTGAAGAGGCTCAATCAGGGCGTCCAGGTTCAGTCGGGCGGCGTAGTCGGCGATGGTTTCCAGGTGACGCGACAGGGTGAAGCGCACAATCAAAAGCAAGCCAAGGGTGCCGAGCATGACGAATATAGACTGGAATAACAGGGTAATCAGGGCCCGGTCCAGAATTTCCGCGTGTACTTTCTCCAGGGAAGAGGTGAGCGTCAGGGTGCCCATGGGTTCCTGACTTTCCGGTTCGGCGCGGTCGAATACCAGCGGGAAGGATCGGGAAATAACCCGGCCGTCAGGGTAGGTGCCGGTATTGAATTCCTCACCACTGGTGGTGACGACCCGGGCATGCTGAATGGCCGGGATCGCCCGCATGTCACCAAGACTGCTGTCAACCTCGGAATAGTCCATCAGCCAGAGGTTGCTGCTCATGCTGCCGGCTACCAGTTCCGCCGCTTTTTCCTGGGTATTCTTCAGCTCACTGGTGCGGCGTTCAACTTCACCGATCATCTGCACCCCGGTGGCTGCCAGGGACAGCAGCACACTGAACAGCAGCACATACACCAGCAACCGGGCCGCCAGTGGGCGCACGCCTATTCGTCTGTCAGAGCGGGGCGCAGGCAAGGCACGTTTCCCTGTGTCAAGTGGTGAAAAGTGTCGAGTGGTGAAAAGAACCATGGGGAGTCTAGCAGACCGTCACCACTTGGACACCTTCATGGCCACCGGCCCTTACGAAGCGGAAGCGTACGTTCAGATCATACAGGTGTGCGCCGTAGATCCGCTCTTCCTCCCGCCCGCGGCGAAAGGACGGTCTCGGGTCATAGCTCACCACGTCCTCGATCAGGGCTTTCAGATCGGGATAGTGTTCTGGCGACAGGCCGGCCAGCTGTTGTTCAGCTTCTGGCAGGAACTCTACTGCCAGCTTTTCCGTTGGCGCGGCCTCTGCCCAGCCCAGCCTGGCGTCGGGCACAGAATCCGCGAAGGGCAGATAGGGTTTGATATCAAGAATGGGGGTGCCGTCAATCAGATCATGATCGCTGATGTTCAGCACCAGATTGCCGTCGGCATCCTCGCCCAGGCCTCGATTGCGCACAACCGATAGCCCGAGGCTGTTGGGCCGAAACGGCGAACGGCTGGAGAAAACTCCAACTTTGCGGTTGCCGCCCAGGCGGGGTGGCCGCACCACCGGGCGCCATTCCGCCCGCACCGCCTCATGAAACTGGAAGATCAGCCAGAGATGACTGGACGTTTCCAGGCCCCGGAACGCATCTTCCCGGTTGTAAGGGGGGGTGATGACGAGCCGGGCGTGGGCATGCCGCGTCAGTCCGGGCTGGCGGGGTACGCCGAACTTGTCTTTAAAGCACGACCGGGTGATGGCAATGGCGGTCATTGTCAGCGCATCGGCGGCTGGCCTGGCGTGGTGTCGGCTCATATCCATGGCTACGGTTGCGGGTTGAAAGGCGTCAGTAAGGCCGGTTAATACTGCCAGAAAAGAAGAGTTCAATCCTCAGAATCAGCGATGCCTGGTCACTGAAGCTTTTTTCTCTGGGGAATTCGACGGCCGGAATAACCTCGCCAAACAGCCAGTCGCCGTAAATACGATAGCGCCAGGTAAGGTCCGCAAAGACAGAGTTATGACGCCAGTTTGGTTGGCTGTCCCCGAAAAACCCGATCCTCGGGTTGAGGGTTGCCCGGTTATTCAGCCGCTTGTACCCGTTCAGCGTCTGGGAAAACTCGAACCGTCGCTCTGAGTGCAGCCACACCAGCTCGGAAGACAGCACGCCCTGCCAGCCGTTACCCAGGTCACGGCTGGCTGCGAAGGAGCTGCGGGCGCCCCAGCCATCCTGATGAAAATAGTAGATGCGTTGCTTGACAGAAAATCCCCAGTGGGCGCCCGGTTGCCACTGTTTTTCTGCGGTTGCGCGCCAGAACGCATCGGCGGGTATCCGCAGTCGTACGCCCAGGTCATTACTCAGGTTGACTGCGTCTCCCACCTGCGACAGAAAGCGCAACGCGCCGGTTGGCTCGGTATCGCTGCGGGCGGTTTCCGTAAGCTGGCGGTTGCGGCGGCGTTCGGAGAGTGGAATCAGCTCGTCGCTCTCGCTTTCAACCACCAGCCGAAGTTTGCGCTGGACGGTGGGAATGTCCAGGCGGAACTTGGCCTCGGGGTCGAACTGCGCCGGGTTTCCGTATTCTGACTCGGTGGCAAACCCCACCCGGAGGTAGCTTTCGTTGTCTGGCAGGGCCTGTCGGCTTCCAGAGAAGGTGCGGTCTGCCCACTCGCCAAGGGCCTGAACCCGGCGCCCCTGGGTTTTCTCCTGCCGGATAACCCAGTTTGAAAAGCTTAGCCAGTAGGAATCTTCTGGTTCCCGCCAGTACTCCTGGGGTTCAAAGGTAAAAAAAGAGTAGGGAAGCTGCTCCGGCAGCGGTTGATGGCTATCCCCCAGAAGACCGGCAGGCGATTCCGTTGTGCCCCTGGCCATTGCCGCTGCCAGTGCCATCATCAGCATAACGGCCAGTTTCGATGGGGCAGAGCGCAGGAGAGAGGACAGGCGATAAAAGCAATGGTTCAGGGTCAATCATCCAGTCCGTTAAAAGTCATTCATAAACCGGGTGTGCAATTCAGCCACCTGCGCCCTGGCGCGCTCAACGCCAGCGGCATTATCAATCACATGATCCGCTTTTGCCAGGCGATTGCTGCGCGACATCTGGGCATCAATAATCCGCTGAACCTGCTCCGGACTGTTGCCGTCTCTGGTTGCGGTTCTCTCAATCTGGGTTTCGACCGGCACATCAATCACCACGATTCGGTCAACCAGTTTGTGCTGGTCGGTTTCCAGTAACAGCGGCGATATCAGCAAGGTGTAGGGCAGGTGATAGTCCCGGGGGTGAAGCTGGTTCAGCATGGCCTCGCGGATTAGCGGGTGCAGCAGGCTTTCCAGCCATTTTCGTTCGGCCTCATCCTGAAAGATCAGGCTGCGCAGCTCTGCCCGGTCAAGGCCGCCGGACGGCAGCAGAATCCGTTCGCCGAAGTGCTCCGCTATGGCCCTGAGCGCAGGTGTGCCGGGCTCAACCACTTCGCGAGCGATATCGTCGGCATCCACCCAGTGAACACCCAGCTCCGCGAACAGGCGCGCAATGGTGGATTTACCGGACCCGATGCCGCCGGTCAGCCCGACGATTTTCACTGAATCGGCCATCAGAACCCCAGGTAGGCAAACCAGGCGGCCTGTATCTCCGCCCCGAACCAGAGGCAAAGCAGACCGGCAGCCGCCAGGTAAGGGCCGAACGGAATGGGGACTTCCCGGCCCTGTTTGCGGAACACAATCAGGCTGATACCCACAAGGGCGCCGACCACAGACGAGAGCAGGATCACCGCGGGCAACAGCTGCCAGCCCAGCCAGGCCCCCAGCGCTGCCAGTAGCTTGAAGTCGCCATGCCCCATGCCTTCCTTGCCGGTCACTAGCTTGAACAGCCAGTACACCGACCAGAGCGAGAGGTAACCGGCAATGGCGCCCCAGAACGCATTGCTGAAATCGGTGAAGGTAGTGAAATAGTTCAGAATCAGGCCAAGCCACATCAGCGGCAGGGTCATGCTGTCTGGCAGTAGCTGGGTATCAAAATCGATAACGGTCAGGGCGATCAGCGTCCACACCAGTACCAGCGCCCAGAGCGCCGCAACGCTGGGGCCGATAAGCAGGACGGTGATCAGTGAGAAGATTGCCGTAACCGCTTCGATGATCGGATATCGGGGCGAGATGCGAGTTTTGCAGGAAGAACACCGGCCTTTCAGAACCAGGTAACTCACCACCGGGATGTTTTCCCAGGGTCTGATGCTGTGGCTACAGGAAGGGCAGGTGGACGCCGGGGAAGACAGGGTAACCGGCTCGGCGGCTGTCCGGCTGGCCTCCGGCAGTTCCAGGAATTCCTCGCACTGACAGCGCCAGCCCTGCTCCATCATCCGGGGCAGGCGCAGGATAACGACATTCAAAAAACTGCCGATGCACAGAGAAACAAAAGCAACAACGGTATAGAGCAGCCAGGGAGTGGCCAGCAAAGTATCCAGATTAAACATCACAGACCCAGATCAGAAAAACCAATCAACCGACAACCTGACCCATCTGGAAGATCGGCAGATACATGGCGATGATCAAACCACCCACCAGCACGCCCAGTACCGACATGATCATCGGTTCCATCAGCGCCGTGAGGTTATCGACCATATCATCCACCACCGCCTCGTAGTGCTCCGCCACTTTTTCCAGCATCTCATCCAGGTTACCAGACTCTTCACCAATAGCGGTCAGCTGCACAGCCATAACCGGAAACACATCCTGCTGTCGCATGGACGCCTGAAGCTGGGTACCGCTGGATACGTCGTTCTTCACCCGCTGAATGGCATCCCGATAGACCGCATTGCCGGTTGCGCCGGCCACGGAATCCAGTGCGTCGACCAGAGGTACGCCTGCAGCAAAGGTTGTGGACAGAACGCGGCCGAATTTCGCAACCGCAGACTTGTCGATGATTTCACCCATGACCGGAATTTTCAGCACATACTTGTCAACCAGGTCAGAGAACTTCTGGGAGCGTCGTTTGGACTCTCTGAACAGGAAAATCGTACCGATAATGGACAGCAGCACCACAAACCACCATTTCTGCATCCATTCCGACAAACGAACCACCATCTGGGTGAACACAGGCAATTCAGCGCCGAATCCCTGGAAGAGGCTTTCAAACTGGGGAACAACCTTGACCAGCAATATCGCCGTCACAACGATTGCGACCACTACAACGGCAATGGGGTAGGTCATCGCCTTTTTGACCTTTTTCTTGAGAATTTCCGTTTTCTCGAGATAGGTCGCAATCCGATCCAGCATTTTCTCCAGGGCACCGGCTTTTTCGCCGGAATCCACCAGGTTGCAGTAGAGGTCATCAAAATGTTTCGGGTGTTTCCGAAGCGCGCCCGCAAAGCTGGTGCCGGAAGCAATGTCGTTGCGAACGCTCATCACCAGTTCCTGGAGCCCTTTGTTCTCAAGGCCATCCGCGACGATATCGAAACTCTGGACCAGGGGCACACCCGCTTTCATCATGGTAGCCAGCTGGCGGGTAAGCATGGCGATGTCAAAAGGCGTGATTTTTTTGCTGCCGCCGAACAGCGGTTTGGGTTTCTTTTTAACCTTGTTGGGAATAATGCCCTGCTTTCTTAACTGGGCTTTCACCAGCGCAAGGTTGGACCCGGTCAGTTCCCCCTGGGACTTGTTGCCCTTACGGTCTTTGCCTTCCCAAACGTACGATTCCAGTTTCTGCGCTTTCTCTGCCATGCTTAATCCTTCGTCACGCGGTTGGCTTCCTCAAGGCTGGTCACGCCCTCGATCACTTTTCGTAGGGCGGATTGCCGTAACGTTCTGAAGCCTTCGGCCTGAGCCTGTTTTGCAATTTTGATGGAACTGGCCTCTTCCATAATCATGTTCGCCAGTTCGTCGGTAATCTTGACCACCTCGTAAATACCGACGCGGCCTTTATATCCATTAGTGCATTTATCACAGCCCTTGGGGCGGAACAACGTGAACCCTGTATCAATTTGTTCCTGTGAGAACCCTTCCGCTAAAAGAGTGTCTCTTGGAATGTCTGATGCCTGTTTGCAGGCTTTACACAATCGGCGCCCCAGGCGCTGGGCGATGATCAGGCTGACAGAGGTGGCAATGTTGAAGGCGGGCACGCCCATGTTCATCATCCGCGTCAGGGTTTCGGCAGCGCTGTTGGTGTGCAGTGTAGACAGTACCAGGTGACCGGTCTGGGCGGCCTTGATGGCAATGTTCGCGGTTTCCAGATCCCGGATTTCGCCCACCATGATGATGTCCGGGTCCTGGCGCAGGAAGGCGCGCAGCGCTTCGGCAAATCCCAGGCCTACGCGGTTGTTAACGTTGACCTGGTTCACGCCTTCCAGGTTGATCTCCGCCGGGTCCTCGGCGGTTGAAATATTCAGCTCGGGCGTATTGAGTATGTTCAGGCCGGTATAGAGCGAAACCGTTTTGCCGGAACCGGTGGGCCCGGTCACCAGAATCATGCCCTGGGGCTGTTCCAGCGCTTCCATATACAGCTGCTTCTGGTCGTCCTCATAGCCCAGCGCATCAATGCCCATCTGCGCCTGGCTCGGGTCCAGAATCCGCAGAACGATTTTTTCACCCCAGAGCGTGGGCAGGGTGTTCACCCGGAAGTCGATGGCCTTGGTCTTGGACAGCTTCATCTTGATGCGGCCGTCCTGGGGCACCCGGCGCTCGGAAATATCCAGTTGCGCCATGATCTTGATACGAGCCGCGATTTTTGGCGCCAGCTTGATGGAAGGCTTGGACATCTCTTTAAGAATGCCGTCCGTCCGGTATCTGACCCGATAGACTTTTTCATAGGGTTCGAAGTGAACGTCGGACGCGCCGCCGCGGATGGCATCCAGCAGCATCTTGTTCACAAATTTGACGATCGGGGCATCGTCCACCTCGTTGGTGGCAACGACGGCGCCATCATCATCCTGCTCGCCGCCTTCTGTCTCCACGCCTTCCAGGTCGGCGTCGTCCAGGTTACCCATGGAGGTGTCCTGGGATTCCAGAAACTTGTCGATGGCGTCCCGCAACTTGGCGTCGTCAACCAGCACCGCATCCGTGCTCAGGCCGGTATTGAACTTGATTTCGTCCAGCGCCTGAATATTGGTGGGGTCCGACACCGCAATGAACAGCCGGTTGCCCCGCTTGAACAGGGGCAGGGCGTGGTGCTTCCGGATCAGTTTCTCATCGACGACTTTTTCCGGAAGCATTTCTGGCAGAAATGCGGACAGGTCAAGAACCGACACTCCGAATTCCATCGCCGCCGAGAACGCAAGCCTCGAACTGTCCGCCAGCTGGTTCTGGGTCAGGTAGGTAACCAGCGGAATCCGGTTCTGGGAAGCCTGGATAAAGGCGTCTTTAGCCGTGTCCTCATCAAGCAGCCCATCGTCCACGAATCGCCGGGCCAGGCCGGTAAGCGTTACATTGCTGTTTTTGGTAGCCATAAAATGAGTAAGGAAGTCAGCCTAAGTGTCTGAATTGAAGGTTTTGCGCAATGCAGTGAGTTTAGATGGGTGGCGGGGGTTTGGAAAGGTTTGGCCATAGATTGACCTGATTTAAGCGGGGTTGAAGGGTGCAAGACTGATAAATTTTCCGAGCCCGTGTGACCAGATTTGTCACCCGCTGACGTTTGCGGTCAGGTTTTTTTTGATTCAAACGCTTGCGGTGATTGCCCTGAAATTCATAAGATAATGATAATATTAAGGTTTATAAATTTTTAATGAGTTGGCACGGGCAATGCTTTGGCTCATACAGGCTCAAACTGCCGGTCACGGATTAAAACTCCGCCGGGTCCGGGCCAGCGAAAATTGATTAACGTCAACCACTGAGGTTTAAACATGAAGAACATTCAGATTAATCACGCCCAGAAGGGCTTTACGCTTATCGAATTGATGATCGTTGTGGCGATTATTGGTATTTTGGCTGCGATTGCTATTCCGCAGTATCAGGATTATATCGCGCGATCGCAGATGACGCGTGTTGTGGGTGAATTGTCGTCCCTTAAAACTGCTGCCGAAACGTCCCTTATGCGGGGTGAGACGCCATCTGGCGCTGACGACCTTGGCTTCACCGAATCGAGCCTCCTGTCTGCAGACCCGACGACGAATTTGGATAGTACCAATCAATTTACAATTACTGGTATTCTCGGTGGAGACGCAAGCACCGCTGTTAACGGGGTTAAGGTAGTGCTGACCCGTACTCCTCAAGGTGCATGGAGTTGTGCTGTATCCGGAGATGATCCGGGTGGCTGGGACGATTCCTTCATCCCGACTGGTTGTGCCGACAGCTTGTAATGCGGGCTAGGTACATAGCAAGTTGATGTTTTGAAAGGGAGGCAACGCCTCCCTTTTCTTATTTGGTAAAACGAATAAAGGCTGAAAGCTATGGGCAGGGCGGGCATTTTCGCACTCTGGATCCTAGTCCTGATCTTTTCACTATTCTCATCGCTGCTACCGTTCTCCGTTGGTTTCAATGGGCAGAGGTGGTTATTGGTAGGCATGACAGCCTTGATCGTACTCTCATACTGCATGTCTAGGACTTTAGGGCTGAATTTTACGAAGATTGCAGTGCCCTCGCCGGATTTTGTCCATCTGAAGGTTGTTACCCTCTTACTAGTTTCTGCCCTGTTATCGGCTCTTGTTTCTTTTTTTTGGTCTCCAATGCCGCTCTATAGTGTGGTGCAGTTAATGTTGGATGCTTTTTATGTCCTGTCAATTGCGTCTCTTTCGGCGTTTATCAATTCTGTAGATTGTTGTTCTGTTGGACATAAAAAAATGGCCATGCAAACCTGGTTTCTTGATTCCGCGGTTTTGGCCATCTTCATTTATACGGTTTTGGGTGGCATGGGCGTTGTGTTCTGGTATTCATTGGGGATCGGCAGTTTTGTCGATTATCTGCCTTGGGGATTCTACAACATGCGTTTGTGGAGCCATTGTGCAACTTGGTTGTTACCGGTAGCCGCGACGGCCATTGCACTACGGTCTCCATTTTGGGGTAAGTGGTGTTCTGCTGCAGCACTTTCCGGACTGAGTTTTTGGTGGTTTCTGGTGCTTGGGTCATCGGCACGAGGGACAGTGTTGGCTGTCTTTTTATCGGGATTGCTGATCTGGATGGTTGCGCCATCGAATCTTACTCGTTTGTTGTTAGGCGCCCAGATCAAAGGCTTTTTGGGGGGAGCGGTCCTATGGGGTGTGCTTATTCAGTTGATTCCAGCTCTCCTTTTTTCTGACATAAAGGGAGGCGATTTAATCAGACTGGGTGACAGCGGGCGTGTTGACCTATGGCTAATGGCATTCGACATGAGCTTGATAAAATTCCCATTTGGGCTTGGTCCCTTATCGTACGCTAAGCTGTCCGGGGATCAGGTTTTCGCAAGCCCCCACGGCAGTATTTTATTGTGGGCCGCCGAGTATGGCTGGCTGACTGTCCTCTTGTTTGTAATTTGTGTTGCCAGTATTTTTCAACAGTTCTTTCGGACGATTCGTAAATTGACGAGTAGTCACGATAATAATTTGTTTCTTGTGGGATTGGGGTGGTCTCTAATTGCTGCCTTGGGGCACAGTCTTGTCTCCGGGGTTTTTTCCGCGCCGGCATCAATGTTAATCGGTTTGGTTTGCACGGCATTTTTTTTGGTGAGTTTGAATGATGCTCAAACATCACTCAACCATAAAGTGTTGAAAAGGTCGGGAAATACTTCTTGGCTAATTTTCGTTAAATGGACAGCACTGGCCGTCTGTGGCTGGGCCGTTGCTTTCCACTTATCATTTACCTACGAATTCTGGAAAGAGATGAAAGCGGATCTCCCTGTGTTTTTGGCCGAAGAACATCAACCACTTGGACCTCGTTTTTGGTTGCATGGGCAATTTCCCCGATGATCAGTAATCGCTACAAACTGGGCACCAGCCTCCTTTTTGCCTATATGCTTGTTCCGTTCGTGGGGGGCTTCATCCATGTCTGGCCGTTAAGTTCTGCCGCCATCGATGGACTGTCATATCTGATCGGCGGTTTAATGGCTGGAAGTTTCTTGGGGCGGGCCGGGGGCGCCGGATTTAGGCTTTCACCGGTCCTAGGGTTTTACTCATACTGTTACTTAACGGGGTGATTTCCACTGCATGGAATGATTATGAGGTTCAAACCGGTTGGCGCTGGTATTTTATCGCCCTATGCTTCTCCGTTTTTATGGTTCTGGGTGCCGCTGATTATCTCAAGGATCAAGGACGGGAAGCTTATACTCGGGTTCTGATTCATGCGCTTTGGTGGGGCGCTCTGGTTTATTCCGTCGCAAGCCTGTTGCGTTACTATGGTTTCCTTCAGCTCGTGGCTCCTTGGATGGAAGCCTCTACTGGCCGCATGGGAGGCATGTGGGCTCAGCCCAATCTTACAACGACAACGGCATGGCTTGGCCTGTTATGCTCGATAACGCGCTTTAGTTGGCGCTTCAATCCTTACCTTTTAGTTGGTTCCGTCACGCTATTTGGTTGGGTGATTGCCTGTGCGGCATCTCGTATGTCGTGGCTATTTGCAATCGGCTTGCTTATTTTAATCGGTTTAAGTTGCTTGCCTTCTTTGCGAAATCATGGAATCACTCGAGAGCGAATAGTTCTTGCCATTAGTGTTATCGCTGTAGCTTTTCTCGTGTTGGTAGTACCCATAATTAATGAACCGCTCCGTCAATGGTTGGTGGAACTAGGTTTGCTGGATCAATCGTTCACCTATGCATTGGTGGATCGAAACTTGGCTGAAGATTCCGCCCGCTTGTCGGAGTTGACGAAGTTTTTGACTGCGATCCCCGATTTTTCTCCTTTAACCCTGCTGCTCGGGGTAGGGCCTGGTGGGTATGCCAACTTTTCTGCAACGGCCGAGTTGGGTATGCCGACGGAAAGCCTGATTCAGGGGACATGGCTGCATTCTCATAACGTTTTTACCATGGTATTTATTGAATTAGGGTTGATAGGGTCCATATTGATCCTAGGCCTTTCTTTGATCATAGGCTGGCGTTTATTGCGCCAACCTATAGACAAAACTAATTTTTTTCTTGCTGGGGCTTTAGGGCTCATTTTCATTCATAGTAATTTGGAATTTCCCCTCTGGCGTCCATGGTTTTTATTATTGTTCTGGTTGCTGGTTTTGCCGTTGTTTCCGGTTCGTGCTGCACATTCGAACATCAAAGTTCTGAAACCTGCAGTGGCCTTAGTAATTGGCACCATATCCGTGGCTTTGTTGGTTAACGTGGGTACACAATTCCAGACAATCGTACACGTAGCGAGTAAGCAGGCTCCTACAGAAGCTGATCATTTTGCTTTAAAAATCCTCAGCAACGATAGTCTGATGGGGCCTTATGCAACGCTGCGCCGTTACAGAGACTTTCCGCCTGAGATGACCAGTCTGGATTGGCAGTTAAAGGAAGTTAGGCGGCTCAAATTTTGGCAGCCAAGAGACTTGGTTATGGTAAGAGAGTTCTCATTGTTATTGCTCGCAGGAAATATTGATGAATCTTGCAACGCCGCTGAAAATACCGCTTTTCGTTTTCCTAATTCAGCGCCTATTATGTTTGAACATGCCGTCAAGGCCGATTTGGTGCCATTTTCCGTTGCACAAATCGCAACGTGCATAGAAAGAGGGCTTTTGCCATGGAATGAAACAATAGAGTCAATTAGTGAACAAAATTCGCGATACCTAGACGGGGTTGATAATTAAGCATGCACCGATTATAGGGGGTGGTTACAGCCCAGAAACACCCCAATGACAGGGGCGCGTTATTGGAGATGTATCGGGTGCTACAGAAGATTGATTTTCAGGCGCCGGATGAATTGAAGGCGGTTTTTCCATCACTGGACAACTTTAAGTATAAGGACAAATGGTGGGTTTTGGATTTTGGCGGAAATAATATCCGTGTCTTGGCGTTTATCCAGTTTGTAAATAAACGCATGCCGCAGACCCCAAGACATTTCACTCGACCAAATGCATTGGGGTCAGACCCCGAATTTGGCGTTCATGCGCTCTTTGAACTGCGCGCTTCCCAGCGGTTTACCCGCAATCGCGGTGTATCGAATAAGGTCATTGATACCCTCAGGCGCCGAGTTGGCGACGAACCCCCGGTAACTCTCCGGTCGTCTGTCTGGGTCCGGCTGAAAACTCAGGTAGCATTCATGGGGCGTATGGAATCTCGACCTCATTCCGTATCCATGGCATCGATAACTGGACCACTGGTAATCGCCGGCATAGGCCACAATGCCAGCCTTTACCGGGTTCAGCTCGATGTAGCGCTGGCATTCCAGAAAGTAGCTTTCGGTATCGACCAGGCAGGATTTGAACCGGCCCTCCCACACAGTGCCGGTCCGTTCATACTTGTGGTTGAAGTACTGCGCATAGCGCTGACCCAGCGCTTTCATAAACGCAGACAACGATTGGTCGGTCCGGGGTGTCACCAGTAAGTGAGTGTGGTTATCCATGATGACCCAGGCATGAATTTCCACCTCATGCTCTTTGTAATAGCGGGACAAAAAAGCCAGGTAGGCGGCCTTGTCTTCGAAATCCTTGAAACACGTCTGCCGGTTATTTCCCCGCTGTATAATATGCTGGGGCATCCCGGCCGGACAAATCCTTTGTCGACGGGGCATATCACATTCCTTGTGAATTGGTTTTTAGCTACGATAATTTGCCGCACCAGACCAGCAAATTCAAGCTGGGGTCTGACCCCAATGCATTCAGGTCGGCCAAATGCACTGGGGTCAGACCCCAAAATCAGGAATTATTCTATGCAATACAGTTCGATTCTCCCGGACGTTATTCAGATCGCGGACGCGGCCAGCCAGAAGGTTCTGGAAATTTACATGACGGACTTCAAGGTGGATTACAAAGCCGACGAATCGCCCATCACGGCTGCGGATCTGGCGAGCCACCGGATTATCGTTGACGGCCTGCGTACGCTGACGCGGGATATTCCCGTGCTTTCTGAAGAGGGCGTTTCGATCCCCTGGGAGGAGCGTAAGCACTGGCGGCGGTTCTGGTTGATTGACCCGATTGATGGCACCAAAGAATTCACCCAGCGCACGGGCGAATTCACGGTCAATATCGCGCTTATTGAGGACGGCGTTCCGATTCTTGGCGTGGTCACCGCCCCCGCGCTCAAGGAGGCCTACTGGGGTATCAAAGGGGAGGGCGCCTATAAGCGGGATCGCACCGGTCACGAGCGGCGGATTTCGGTTGCCGAGCCCAGGGACACCGTGCGTGTGGTCGCCAGTAAAAGCCACCTGAACGATGAGACCAGAGCCTTCATCAATAAATTTGAGTCCCACGAACTGGTGCAGGCGGGCAGCTCGCTGAAATTCTGCCGAATCGCCGAGGGCCAGGCGGATATTTACCCAAGACTGGGACCAACCTGCGAATGGGACACCGGGGCAGCCCACGCAGTGCTATCAGCGGCGGGCGGTAAAGTGGAAACCCTTGAGGGGCGGGCTCTGGTTTATGGAAAAGAAGACGTGTTGAACCCGTTTTTTGTGGCTTCCGCCAACGGGCATGGGGTCTGACTGATACGGGGTCAGACCCCATGCCCGTTGCCTTTGAAAAAAGCAAATAGCCCAACCAGATGGTATGCTAGTGATGCGATCAACGCTCAGAGGCAGCATTATGTACGCAATAGAATTTGAAGCCGACATCCAGAACGGCATGGTAAAGATCCCGGAAATGTACCGCGAGCTGGACAACGCGCACGCCAAGATAGTTCTGATGGTGAACGATGAACGGCTTCATACATCACGCGAAACCGAGCTGGATTTTACCGACACAGACATAAAAGCGTTTTCAGGGAGGGATGCGTTGGACATTCAAAGGACGATGAGAGATGAGTGGTAAATATCTGCTGGACACAAATGCACTCATTTATGCGTTCAACCGCAAACTCAAATTGCCCAAGGCGGAATACGCGGTATCAGTAATTACCAGAATGGAGCTGCTGTCCTGGCCACAATTGTCACAGGAAGACGAGCGACAACTTAGGTCTGCCTTGTTGGCCACCACTGTCTTGCAATTGAGCTCGAGCATCCAGGAAAGTGCCATCAAGGTTCGAAGGGCTACGCCACTGAAACTTCCAGACAGCATCATCTCTGCAACGGCGATAGACGGCGGGTACGTGCTTGTTACTGATGATGAGAAGCTCACAATCCATCATATTGGCGAAGTAATAAGTCTGGAAAAGTTAGTGAAGGCGTAGCAGCATAGAAATGCAATGGGGTCAGACCCCCGTGGGGGTTACATCGCTTAGTCCAGCAGTTATAATTATTAGGGCTCAGGATGAGTCAGAAGGCTAAACGATCACGATCTTCAAGGACCGAAGATATGCCCGAGGCAAGTGGACTGCAGTTCACCGCCACCATTGGCGGACTCCCCAGATATTTTTTCACCGTTGTCGGTTTCGAGCTGACCGAAAGTCTGTCGAGCCTGTTTCATGGCCGTCTGGACCTGGCCAGCACCTTGGCTGACATTGCCGCCTCCGATCTGCTTGAGCGACCCGTGGACCTGGTGGTCTGGCAACACGGTCAGCCCCTGCGCCGCTTTACCGGCGTGGTGAACGAATTCGCCCGGGGCGACACCGGCCACCGCCGCACCCGCTATGAAGTCATCATCCAGCCGCCCTTATGGCGCCTGGGCCTGATGCACAACAGCCGCATTTTCCAGACCCGCAGCACCGACGCCATTGTGCGCACCCTGCTGGAAGAGCGGGGCATTATCGACACTCGCTTTGATCTGAAACGCACCCCCGAAGAACGGGAATACTGCGTCCAGCACCGGGAAACCGACCTGTCACTTCTGGAAAGACTGGCGGCCGAGGAAGGCTGGCATTACCGTTATCACCACGGTGATGTAAACGGCGAAGACCAACCGGCCCTGATCATCGCCGACCATCACGGCGACGCCCCCAGACTGGGCGAAGCCCAATACAACGCCAAAGCCGGCGGCAGCACCCGACAACCTGCTATCTTCCGTTTCAGCTATCAGGAACGGGTAAGAGCGGCCTCCGTGGCCATGAAGGACTACACCTTCAAAAATCCCGCTTACGCCCTGATGCACGAACACCAGGCCGACAAGCTCGAATCCCAGCGGGAAGACTACCAACACTACGACTACCCCGGCCGCTTCAAAACCGACGCCAGTGGCCAGCCCTTTACTGAATCCAGACTGGATGGCCTGAGAAACGACGCCACCACCGCCACCGGCCAAAGCAACCGCCCGGACTTCACCGCGGGCGCCAAAACCGAACTCACCGAACACGACGACCCGACCCTGAATCGGGACTGGCTGTTCACCCGCGTTACCCACAAAGGCGAACAGCCCCAGGCAATGGAGGAGGAAGGCGGCAGTGGTTCCACAACGTACCACAACGATTTCGACGCCATTCCCGCGGATAAAACCTGGCGCCCGAACCCGCAAACCCTGAACCGGCCCATCATGGACGGCCCCCAGATGGCCATCGTCACGGGCCCAGAGGGCGAAGAGATTCATTGCGATGAGCACGGGCGAGTCAAAGTCCGTTTCCCGTGGGATCGGCGCCTGCGGCCCACAAAGGCAGAGAGTGCAAAAAACGATGAACACAGCAGTGCCTGGCTGCGAGTCAGCCAGTGCTGGGCCGGCGGCCAATACGGCTTCATGGCCCTGCCCAGAATCGGCCACGAAGTCATCGTGTCTTTCCTGGACGGCGACCCGGACCAGCCCATCATTACCGGACGCACCTATCACGCTACCAACACGCCGCCCTATGCGCTGCCGGAACACAAAACCCGAACCACCCTGAAAACCCAGACCCACAAGGGCGAAGGCAGTAACGAACTGCGATTCGAAGACGAAGCGGACAAAGAGCAGATTTACCTCCACGCCCAGAAAGACCTGGATCTGCTGACCGAACACAACCGCACGGAAGTCATCAAAAACGACAGCCATCGAACGGTGGAGAACAACGACTTCGGCCACATCAAGGGCAACGAACACGCCACAGTGGACGGTGAAAAACGCGAGCAAACCGGCAAGGACCATAGCTTCAACGTGACCGGCACCCTGCACCTGAAGGCCGGCAATGCATGGCTTACCGACTCCGGCACTGAACTGCACATCAAGGCCGGCCAGAAAACCGTGATTGAAGCCGGTGCGGAAATCACCCTTAAAGCTGGGGGCAGCTTCGTGAAAATCGACCGCAGCGGTGTAGCCATGGGTGGCGCGGCTATCAAGCTCAACGCCGGTGGTTCCGCAGGCAACGGAAGTGGGCAGGCGGTCCAGATCCCGGATAGGCCGGGGCTGGTGGATAAGCATGGTGGGGTTGTAGCGCCGGCTGAACTGGCGGACGTTGGCCAGCGGCCACTCGCCGAACGGGTGGATCGGAACGCACTCCTCGCCGCCGCTGCCCAGCGCGCACCTGCAACCAGAATATGCCAGAAAAAACAGGATGGAAGCTGCAATGTCGACAATTGCCCCTGCGTTGCCTGACAGCGAATGCCTCGGCACGTTTCAGGAGGCCATGCGCCACTGGCAGCTTCAGCCCAGTCAGCGTTGCCTTCTAATCATTGATGCGGCCCAGTTTGAAGAAAATGAGATCACCAGGGCTTTGTATGCCCGGTGCGATGATCCGAGTTGGTGCTGGTTGTTTGAGAACAGCCCGCGGGAAACCTTCGACGATGCGGGCCCGATCATCATTGATACTGTGGCCAACAGCGAATTCTGTCAGCACGCCCTGACACACTGGGCCGATAAAGGTCTGTTGTTTCTGTTCACCGAAAGTGATGTCGATAAAGCGGTTGCCGGTTTGCGCGATATGCTGCTGGTCGATCTGGAGACCGCTGGCCCATGTTTCCTCAGGCCTTATGACACGCGATTTCTTCAGGTGTTTTCCACCTGTCAGCCAGATCAAATGACAGAACTGGCCACTGTCGACAGCGTATGGATCTGGTCTGTCGATCTCCCGAACCGCGTGCAGTGGTCAGGGTTCCGGGCAACAGGCGCGGCATCGAAAATTAAAACCTACAAAGGTCGCGACTTCGAACGCCTGCTTAGTTTGGTAGCGGGCTGGCCAGCATTTCAGGAATGATCATGAAAAGGATGTCATATCATGTCAGCGGTTAAAGCACCTCCCTGCGCCCCCTCAAAGACGTTCTGGCTGGAACTGACGGGCCAGCAATCACTTGCCGGCCATGAATATGTTCTGAGCGAAATCGGCGATGACGGCAGTGAGATTGTCACGCCCATTGAGGTTTGCGGGGAACACAATGGCAGAAAGGGGCCGATTTTTTCGGGCAATGTTGAGCAACCAAAAAACCGCTCGCTGGTGCTTCGGCTAAAGGGCGACGAGGCCATAAACGTCCCGGTTATCGACGAAGAGCTCATTGGCCCTTCCGCCCTGAAAGCCCCCCAGCGAAATTATCAGGATAATCTGATGGTGTCGGTTCACCCGACGCTCTTCTGCGACGTAGGAGAGTTAACCCATCCACGCCCCATGAGTGGCTATGACGAAACCATCGGCGCACCGCTGCGAACCGGCTGGATTTACGTGTTTTTCAGGGGCCACCTGTGGCGGGAGCTTTCCTTTGTGACCAGTGACGATGCTGCGCCTGTCTTGCGAGACACCCACGTCGCACAGGCCCGTACAGTCACACTCGACGCCGCCAATGATCGCAGGGCAACGGGCCCCGAGCTGGACGTGATACACCTGCCTGCTCGCCTGAATGGAACGGATGTTTGCAGCGATGTCTATCTGGCATTCAGCGAAACCCAGTGGTCATGGGAATACATCCGCGCGCTTGAGCAGGATGCGACTTTGTTAAAAGCGCGCTGCCGCTCTGCCAGAGCAATCCGGGCCTTTCTCGAGGGACAGCCGAGCCTCCACGGCGACTGGAAGCCTGTTGACGAAATGCCCGCCATGCGAGCCCGGGACAGCGCGATTGAAAGCGACGTAACCTGCCCGGGACAATGGCTACAGGACATCGACGGTGCAGGATTGCAGCAGGCGCAGGATGCGTTAGTTGAACAGCGTGATGCCATTGAAGCGGATGAACATGCCGTGGACGCCGACTATTTCATTGAAACGCCGTCGCTCTATCCCCGCTGGCGCCAGCTTCATTTGCAGGGCGAGCCCTTGCCGACAATACCGGTTGGCACCGATGTCTTCGGCACGCTTCGGGACCGACATCTGGTGACATTACACCTCAGAGATCCACTGCCGGCTGCGCGCAATCTTGCCCAGCAAATGAATGCCGCACTGGCGCTCATGCTTGCGCTGGTGGATAACGTGAAGAAGCGCCCGTTCGGTGTGACCGCGGAGTTGTTCCATAACAATTTCCGCCGTGAAAGCTTGCCCGATGGTTCAGCGAACCCGCTCTACATCAACAGCGGCTGGTTTGACAACCGCATCGACGACAGCGAGGACGGGCGACTCCAGCGAACACTGTATGACGTCGAAAGAGCGGCCCTACGGAATTTTCTCAGAGAGGCCCAGGCGGCACTGGTGCGGCTGCTGAACGACGAACGCCCCGAAAACCTGACCGCTACTCTGCGGGATCTGTTCGCCCTGGAATCCGGCAACGCGGCCGCCGGATATGTTCAGGCCGGGCCATTGCTTCAGGTACTTTCATTGCCCGGGCACCGCGCCGATCCATTGGTGCTTCCGCAGGAATCTGTCATAAACGGTGACGAAGAGGCTGCCACACTGACGCTGAAGATCGCGAAAGGCGAGCATCCCCTGGGTGCCATGCTATTGCCGTTCCAGAACAGTTCGGGAGAATCCCGGGTTGGCGATGCGACACTTTCCAATCTCAAATCGCTGGTCACAGCCCTGGAAGACCGAAACCAGGACATGCGAGTGCTGGAGCCCAACGTCCTGCGCAGCATGGCGGACTACCAGGAGCAAACCAAAGCGCCGGACGGCGAGGCGATAATGGGACACGTGGATTCCGTGGCTTCCGTTTTTTCCACTGTTGCCGGTGAAATTTCCCAGTGGTGGCTGACGCGGATTCAAACCGAACTGACCCAACGAGGGGCCGCCTTCACTGCCGACATCAACCGTATCAAAGGCGCCTTCGAAGGCTTTGCCGAAACCGCCATCCCCGGCAGAACCACCCTTCAACTGGAGAGCGTCGAGGAAGGGCGTACCTACATTGTTCTGGAGGTGCTGGACGAACAGGGCAACACCCTGACCTCCGGTGCCGCCGTTGGGGCCGCGTTGAGGTTGAGCGATGTTGATGCGTTTGATGGCGTGGTGAAGCATCAGCCGGTCAAGCGTTTTATGCATCAGGCGACGACGCATCCGGGTGGGTTGCCGGGGATTCTTGTGGTTTTTGATGTTTGGAATTTGGTTGTTTCTGTTGAGCGCCGTAACGAGTCAGCAAATGGAAGGTTAAAAATTGGTGGCGCCCTGGCAGACCTTGCGATTAGTTCAGCTCAGCTCGCAGCTATGCTTCCGAGGCAACCACTCTGGCTGACGCCATTCGTTACCAGTTGGAAGCGAGAGGCCAAATGGTTCTCCCGGCTCGCGCAAGGTTTCAATTCTCAAGATCAATTTGCTCAGGCCGTCATCAGAAATCAATTGCAAGCGGCAGGCTGGGTTGCCGGGATGTTTACGACGGCCTTGATGGTCAGCGATTCGGTGAGCTCCTTTGTCAACGGCCGATGGGGAACAGGCTCCGCCCAATTAATCAAGGCAGGCGGCGTCGCCACCATGGGCAATGCGGATATCATCGCTGCCCGACTGTTTACGCCTGCCGGTCGTCGGGCGGTTGAGCGCACTTCCGTCCAGGCCTTACAGGTTGCCGTTGGGCGTCTGATCCCAGCCGCAGTTCGTTGGACAGGGACCGTCGCATCGGGCTATGTCACCACGCTGGGCTTCGCGATTTACGTGGTCGGAGAAATCGCTTATTACCGGCTGATGGACGATGCCGTTAGCCAGTGGCTGCGCGCGGGGCCATTTTCCTGCGATCCTGATGATCGGACCAATGAGTTGACCTCGGAATCCGACGCATACATTGCTCTGGTTAAAGCGATGACGCCAGTTTCACTCAAGCGCATTCCAGAGAGCGACGTAGCCGCATGGCTTCAAGCCCGTAAACTGACGAACTGGCAAAACGAAACAGAGGCGGTTTTATCATTTGCCAGCCCTGCATTGGCTATTACCGGCGAGCCAGCCAAGGTAGAACTGGTGTTGGCGTATGAACAGGAGCACTACCAAATACTTGGTTCAGACCCGGCCGGAGGCCGTCGCACTCGAACCATTGCCAGAAAGTCGGGCACCATCCGTCAGGGCATTCAGAACGATTACGATGAGCAGCGCCAGTCAATTCATTTCATGATCGGGAGGTCGCAATTATCAGATTTTACTCCGCAATCGGATTTTGAGCGTGTTGAAACACGTTACAGAGTAAACAGTCTGTCACTCGGCTTTACAGTCGACGTCTGGCATCGAGACGCCGCAGAATACAGGAGCCAGGAGGTGAGTCACACGATGGAGGACCTAGACGTTGAGTGGCAAGGATAATCAATCAAAGATGATGAGTGAGTACCGGGAGACTGCTTTTCGGTCCGATTCGATACCAACGCAAAGGTCTCTGGAGAATCCGGGTGGGTTTGCAAAAGCCTTGGAAGGTGGCGACTTGATTGAGCGCTTGGCTTGGGCGAATTATTCGGGTTTGAATATCCATGTCAGTCCCAATTCCATTGAAACGTACCAAAAACGTTCCTCCGGAAGCGACAAGAGAGATCTGGCTGGACCTGCATGGACTCATCGACAAAAGCCTGCGGAGTTTATTAAAACTCGGTGGCAACTTCTTTTGATGCTCGCTGGAGCTTTCGCAGATTATTCGATTTTCGGCTTTTTTTTCGCATGCAATTTGTTGGCAGCAATAATTGTCGGCGTTCTAGATGGCTGGACTGCATTCACATCATTTTTTGAGATCGCTGCCTGGATGATCGGTCTACACCTCTTCTTCCGCTACCCATTCACCTGGTTCCTCGAAGGTAACCCCGACTTCATCATCAAAGACCTGGGCTGCGGCTTCTTTCGCCCCAACGGCATGGTCAAATTTCGAACCTGGCGGGAGGAAACCTTCGAAGCGCCGTTTATCGAATTTGATCCCTACATTTCCTACCACGTCCAACCCAAGGGCCCGGTCAGCTATAAGCTCCAGCTCCGCCACCGCTACAGCGGCTGGCAAACGGCGGTTGCCGAGGTGCACAGCACTCAGAAATTCGAACTCTACGCTCACTGGGACGAGCTCCAGCGCTACATGGACGTCAGCCAACCCCTGCCGGACATCCCGGCCCTCGAACCCTATCGCCACCTGGATCCCACCACCGCCAAGTTCGACGCAGCGGGCAAGCGCCGGCGCCCCGCCAACTACTGGGCCACTCTGGATATGGAATGGTGGGAAAAAGAGGGCTATCCCGCCCACATGGAGAAAATCCGCGACTTCCCGTGGCACAGCCTGGAAGACCAGATGCAGTTCAGCGTGCCGAATCTGAACGAAGCGACCATGGCATAAGCCTCAATTGGTCGGGGTCAGACCCCAGGACATTTCGCCCTGACAAATGCATTGGGGTCTGACCCCGTCCGATTGTCAACGGCCTGCAATCAGCGGGTCAGCCCATCAAGCCAGCCCAGAACATCCTGCTGCACTTCCTCACGGTTGGTTTCGTTCAGCAATTCATGGCGGGCGTTGTCGTAGAATTCGTGTTCGACGTTTGACAGGCCCAGCTCATCAAAGCGGGTCAGCAATGCTTTGGTCGCCTCCAGGTTATCGCCCACCGGGTCCAGCTCGCCCTGGATAACCAGAACCGGCAAATCCTGTGGAATGTTCTGCTCGCGCTCCGGGTCGCGCAGGTCCGCCATGCCCTGGAAGAAATCCCTCACCAGCTCATTGCTGAAGGCAAAGCCCGAGAGCGGGTCATTGACGTACTTGCGGACTTCCGCTTCGTCGCGGCTAAGCCACTCGAAGCCTGGCTCATCGCTGAACGGCTTGTTGAAGTCGGTAAAAATACCGGCCCAGATCTCCGAGTCGGCCAGCGGGGCTTCTTCGGCGCGCGCATTCAGTGCATCCAGCAGGTCCTGGGGTGGCGGCGGGCCGTAGGCGGTTCCGGACAGTATCAGGCCGTCCAGCTGCTCTGGCTGCCGGGTGATGTAGTCCTGGGCTATGAACGAGCCCATGCTGTGTCCGAACAGCACAAGGTCTGCGTCGGGATGCTCATCGCGAATAATACCGCTCAGTTGCATCTCATCCTTGACGAAGTGATTCCATGAATCGGGGCCCGCGTCCCCCAGTTCCTCCGAACGCACCAGCGTCCGGCCATGCCCGCGATGGTCCGTGGCGTAAACTGCGTAACCGTGGCTGTTGAGAAATTTCGCAAACCGGTCGTAGCGCCCGCTGTGCTCGGCCGCGCCGTGAACGATCTGAACTGTGGTGTGGGGCTGATTGTTCGCAGCCCAGTACTGGTAATGAACTCTGGTGCCGTCCGCGGCTTCCATTACGCGCCACTCACTCGCATCCGCCATGGCCATTCCTCCTGATAAAAGGGCACTTAAAATAATTGCGGTTGTCTTGCCGATGAAACGGTAAAAATGCTGACCTATGGTTCCTTGCATAGTGGTACTCCAGTTTTTGTTTTTGATTGTCAGTAATGAAGATAGCAACGACCGTTATAAAATCAATCGTAAGCTAACGACCAAGAGACCGTATTCTCCCATCCATCGAAAGTGGACTTTGTGGGAGCGGCCAAGGCGGCGGAGTTTCGGATTCGTCTGTTCTATTTTCACCTGGAACTGACCTCACTGAATAAAGCTCGGGTGGCGTCCCGGGTGAAGTCCGAAGGGCATAAGGTGCCGGAGGCGAAAGTAGAATCGCGAAACCCAGGAACCCTGATGAATCTGCGCGAAAGACTTAATCAGCACATAAAAACAACCCCAACCCGCTCAACATGATCCAGAAGATCCGCGTTCTCGATATGATGCAGCAAAGCCAGGTCCACCTTCCACGGCAACAGCAGGTCGTCAATTTCCTGCTCGACACGGTGAAACTCGCCCCAGGTCATATCCGGCGCGTTAAGCATTAGATCGATGTCAGAGTTGTGTCGATAATTGCCTTTCGCCCGCGAGCCGTAAACCGTGACGGACTGAATTGCAGGGTGGCTATAGAAAACGTCCTTCAGGCCTTCCAGCGCATGAGATGGCAATCCAAAGTCCACCTTGATCTGCTCATTAGCCGCCATACTTTGCTGCCTCGGTTTCCATGCGCTGTTGCAGCGCGATAAAACAGACCATGGTAGCGATCGTTGATTGCTGTGAGTATCTGCTCGGCGGTTTCTTCGTTATAGGTGTGGGAAGTACGGTTTCTGTCCAGAAGCATCTGCATCCAGAGTTCTCCGCTGTCGATCAGCCCCACAGCGAACGCCTCTCGAATAGTGTCGCGGTAGCCGGTCAACTGCGCGTTGCCCTGCCAACCCAGATAGTCTCTCAGCGTATTCCAGGCCAGTTCATAGGTATACTCGAAAGCATGGATAACGCCCTGTTTTTCCAGCTTTGATAGATACCTTGAACGCTGCAGCATCACCGCATCGTCCAGCTGCTGAAAAGCTTTGCAGAAGTTATTGAAGCGCTGGACCCAGCGAATATAGTGCTGTGACATGGACGAAGGCTCAGTGATTTTTCATTGCCAAAACTATATCATGGTGGATGATTTGTCTGGGGTCAGACCCCAAAATGTTTTCAAGGAGGAAAACACTGGATATGCGACTTTTATCGATTCTTTTCGTGGCGTTTGCTGTTTTAACACAGGCGCCAATTGCCTATTCCGAACCCCCGGCCCCGGCCCTGGCGCTGGCCGGGGTCTATGAGGAAGGCGTTGATCTTCAGGACTATTGGGTCAGCGAAAAACTGGACGGTGTCCGGGCCTACTGGGACGGCGAACAGTTCTGGTCCCGTGGTGGCCATCTCTATCGGGCGCCGGGCTGGTTCACACAGGATTTCCCGGCCATCAAAATGGATGGAGAACTGTGGATGGGGCTTCAGCAGTTCGCGGAACTGTCCGGGGCCGTTCGACGGGTTGAGCCCGAAGATGAAAGCTGGCGGAAAATACGCTTCATGGTATTTGACCTGCCCGGCCTGAATGAAACATTCACCCGGCGCGTTGCGGCCATGAAGGAGCGACTGGTGCCATCCCCGTCACCCTTTTTATCAATGGTAAAGCAGCGCCGAGCTGCAGACCACGACGCACTGATGGCAGATTTGGACAGGATTGTGGAAAAGGGCGGCGAAGGCCTGATGCTGAAACGTGGCTCCAGCCTGTCATCGTCTGGCCGCTCCGACGACCTGCTGAAAGTGAAAAAATATCAGGATGCGGAAGCGGTAGTTGTGGCCCATCTGCCAGGCGAAGGTAAATTCGAGGGGATGCTCGGCTCCGTCAGGGTGGAAACACCAGAGGGCCGACAGTTTCACATCGGCACCGGGTTCAGCGACGCAGAACGCGAAAACCCGCCGCCGATTGGCACAGTGATCACTTACAAGCATTACGGCTTCACCACCACCGGCCTGCCAAGATTCGCCAGTTTCATGAGAGTGCGTTAGCCTCTGGGGTCAGACCCCAAAACATTGGGCGGGTCAAAATTCATTGGGGTCTGACCCCAGATTTTCAGTGGAGGCGGTAGATGACCTGGTACGCGCTTCAACACAAGCCTGCACAGGGCGATCGGGCGTTGTTGCACCTTCAGAACCAGGATATTCCCTGTTTCTATCCCAAAATCAACGTAGAAAAGTTTCGCGCGGGCAAGCGCACCAGTAAGCTGGAGGCGCTGTTTCCGGGCTATCTGTTCATCAACCTTGAACAGACCGACCCAAGCTGGGCCGGGCTTCGCTCTACTCGTGGCGTGCTCCGGGTGGTGAGCTTCAACGGCAAGCCCGCTGCCGTCGACGACGCGGTGATCAACCACATCCGTGAAGGCCTTAACTCCATCAGCGAGCAGGGCGGTCTGAAACCCGGCCAGGCGGTAACGCTGGAGGATGGCCCGTTTACCGGCCTGAATGCCATCTTCGAATGCTATGATGGAGAAGAACGTGCAATCGTGCTGATCCACTTCATGCAAAAACAGCGGCGCATTGCCGACCCTGCAGGGGCCTTGCATCGGTAAAACGGTACTCATCAGCTACACGTTACAAAGTTTCACAATACTCGGTGATCCAAAACCCCGTGACGCTTGCGTGTGTTGGAAGATGCCGTAGAATTCCGTGCTTTCCGGCAGGCCGGATTTCCCAACTGCCCAATGCTTCGCCTTAAAACACTGGACCCGGGTCAGTGGGGCGGTAGCGTGCCCAATACCCGAAAAACTGAGAATAAACAGGAATGTTTCGATGACAAACCAACCCGAGCCGCGCGAGCGTTACGATGACGAAATCAGCCTGGTGGACCTGGCCACCACCTTTCTCCGGCGCCGAAGGGTGTTTTATACAGTGTTTGCTGGGGTTATTGGTGTTGCGGTTCTATATGCTCTACTGATGGTCGGAGAAGTCAAGGAATACACAACGCTTACGGGGTTGGCGGAGGGGGAGGGGTCACAGCCCCCCGAGCCGGCAACGAGCATACTGGTGGCCATCGAAAGTCAGTGGTACCCGCAGATCCAGCGCAATGAAGAAGGAGATGGTGGTCTTCCGTTCAAGATTACCGCTACCAGCCCGAAAGACACTTCCCTGATTATCCTAAAAAGCGAAGCCTCGCCGGAGATCGCCGAACAAGTCCGGGAAAAACATCAGCAACTGGTTAATCTAATGATGCAGCGACAGAATCAACTGCTAGCGCGAACGAGACAAATACTCGAGAGGCGGCTCGAATCGGTGACGAATACTCTGAATAGACTTTCAGAGCAGCAAGCGTCAGGTGAGGCGATCGCCAAAGCCATCGGGGAACAGGTAAACATTGAAGCAAAGCTCGCTTCGCTCAGGCCTCCAGAGGTTTTTGTGGTTGCTCGGGAAAGCGTTGAAAACAAGGGCACCAGCAAGGTTCTCGTTCTGGCGTTGGCTATCGTGCTTGGCCTTATGCTCGGTGTTTTTGCCACCTTTATGGCGGAATTTGGTTCGCAGGTGCGTCAAGCTATGAAAAAAGATGCCGACTGATGCGTATGAAAAATGTTGGAGCGACTCTCTTAGACGGATTCGATAAGGGGCCCTTATCGGTTTTGGAAAATCTTTAATAATCAATTAGTTAATTTTTCAGATTTCCGCATTTGGAAAAGCTGTTACCAAACAATCGCAGGTATTATCGGGTGAGACGTGTTTCCAGCTCTGGAAACAGAATCCAGTCGCTTTCCAACGTTGGAAAAATAC
>Ga0307964_1000203_pt1 | contig 36529 bp, 30 predicted proteins | sample OrgLakmetagen596_FD_201823 | JGI IMG/M metagenome (GOLD analysis project Ga0307964, IMG submission 201823) | Saline water microbial communities from Organic Lake, Antarctica - #596 | ecosystem: Environmental > Aquatic > Non-marine Saline and Alkaline > Saline | place: Antarctica: Organic Lake... | reverse complement strand
AGGTAAAACCCGAAACTGGCAACCCGCCGGACCAGTATGGCTGAACCCCGAAACCGAAACCAGCGCCCCTGAAATCAGAGACGCCGCATGAAATCGACGGACAACTCCTTTGACAAACACCGCACCGGTGATATTGCCAATGGCCTTGTCACCGATCACGTCCAAGAAATTCTTGATCGCCTTGATTCGCGGGTTCTTCCAGCGGCGCAGTTGATCGTCACTCTTGCCGCGCACCTGATCGGCGGTCAGCGTCCAATATAGTTCCAGCGCCTTGGTGACGGTTATCTCCGGCTCTTGTGCTGCCCCCAACACCGCTTCAGCGTCCCGCACATCCGGGTGGTCATCGGTGCCGCCTATGGCCGCGACACGTTCCAGCAACTCGTCGGTTGGGAGCTTGGCCACCTGATCGGCGCGCATGTATCGGAACCCACGCACCGCAGCCAGTTCACGCGCCGCAGCAAAGCGCTGTTCCGCATCCGAGGTATCTCCGGCTAGCTTGGCTTCCCATCCCTCTATGAGCGCATCCCAAGCGGGACCGGCCTTGCTATGTGCGACCGTCTCGGAGTCTGTATGGAGCGCCAGCCAGACAAACTTGCGCGGCTCGATCGACGCATACCGCTTCGGAACGCGCTTATAGAGCGACAATGTCTTGCCGCGTCTCTTGATGGCCATGGTGCAAAACCCCTCTTGCTTACAGGGACGAGTATTACAAAATGTGAAGCAGATTGTATAGCAAAATTGGCCTGTTCAGGCTCTGTGAGGTTGGCAAGACCGCATTTTTGGATTTAAATTCAAGGACTTGGCAGTTAATGATGTAGGGTAGAATGGCGGAGGGAATGAATCGATCTTTAAATCGGCTGTTTTGGCAGTTCGAATCGAGTCTAGACGCCACGAAAATCCCTGAAATCTTGAGAAAAGTGTCCGACCTCAAGCCGATGGGCATCGCGCTACCGCGAAGGACTCGACATGTTTTCGATGGGGAGCGCCAGTTTACGCCCGCCCCGCCTGTTTCAAACATAGCCTCCGAGTACGCAACCTACCGACTTGAATAGGTTTTCTTCTCACGCCTTCGTTCTCTTGCGACCAAAGTGAGTTGCGCAAAAGGAGACGAAAATGAGCGAAGTATGTGTGAATCAGAAAGAATTGGCCGCCCGCTGGAAGATCAGCCACCGAACACTTGAGCGCTGGCGTTGGGCCCAGGAAGGTCCACGATACCTGAAGATTGGCGGCCGGGTCGTGTATCGACTGACGGACGTAGAGGCATTTGAACGCCAGGTTCAAAGCGTTCCTGACGAGCTACTGGCCGAAGGCTGAGCAATCTACCTCGCCCCTCCCAGAGCTGCGACATCGCGAAAAAGATAATCACACGAAGCATTTCGATTGAACACGACATGACTCCCCGCTAGCGTGCGGTCAGCACATAAAATAGGCGCGCATATTAATCAAACGCGCCGAGCCGGGAGTGCGAAGTGGAGAGTGACAAGTCGGAGCTTCGCTGGGGAGTCGCGCAGCGCCTCGAGTTCATCGAGTTCCGATTGTTTTGGGAGGGGCGAGTGAACCGCAGCGATTTGATGGAGCAGTTCGGGCTATCGGTGAACCAGGCGTCCGCCGACCTGAACCGCTACATCGGCTTCGCCCCGGACAACATGGTCTATGACAAGAGCGCGCGGACCTATGTCCGTGGTCCCGACTATGTTGCACAATTCCAGAAACCGGACGCCAGCCGCTACCTCGCGCAACTGCGGTCTTTGGCCGATGGCATCATGGACAGCGACGATACTTGGATCGCCGAACTGCCATCCTATGATGCTGCGCCAACGCCAGCCCGTGGGGTGGACCCTGTCACTCTGCGATCCGTTGTCAGTGCCATCCGCCGCTCGGAGTCCATTGAGGTGAAATACCAGTCCCTTTCGCGCCCCGAGCCAAGCTGGCGGTGGATCGCGCCTCACGCCATCGGGTTCGACGGCTTCCGATGGCACACACGGGCCTTCTGTCAGATGGACGAGGTGTTCAAGGACTTCCTGCTCTCTCGCATCATCTCGACGCGCAGCGTTGAAGCCAGTGAGGTCACGGATGCCGCCGATGAGGACTGGCAAGAGCATGTCACGCTTGAGATCGGTCCCCACCCAGAGCTGTCCGAAAGCCAGAAGAAGGTGATAGCGCTCGACTATGGCATGCGAGGTGGTAAAGCGAAGATTAAAGTGCGCCGGGCGCTTCTCTATTATGCGCTCAAGAGACTGGGTCTCGACAGCAACGCCTCAGCCCGCCCTCCCCAAGAACAGCAAATTGTCCTCGTGTCCCCAATTGCAGGCCTGGAACCGGGCAGTTCTATAGAAAGAGAGGGCTAGATGGTTCTTAGTGACCAGTCCGATTTGATGCGGAGAATAATAGAGCTTCGATATCTTGTCGGGTTCCTCGGCGAAAAGTCGCAGTGCAATTGGTGGCCGACATCGTTTTACGAGGCATCGAGCATTCGGTTTCTTGAACCGGTGTTTTCGCGAACAGCCCCTCTGGCACAGTACCACGGTGCAGTAGAGGCGGCACGTCGGTTCCACGACGAAAACTTGAGCGTGGGCTCATTTCATATCTTTCGGCTTCCAGAAGAGATCGAACAAGACCTGCACGAAATGGTGCAGGCACGACTACTCGAGCTTTTTGATCCCGACTTGATCGTTGATCAGGCGGCGGCTCTGAACGCTCTATCCAAGGTCAGCAATGGAACGGCTGATGGGGTCGTCGGACCTGTGCTGGTTGGAAAAATCGACGAACTCCGCGCATCCGCTCTTTTGGACAAAGTAGGTGCAATCTATCGGATGGCGCTGTCATCCGACACTCAAGCTCTTCCTTACTTGGTCGCATGATGGAACGGGCGCCATACACAACTCAGTTGCAGGCCGGGCTTGGCCTTGTGAACGAGACGAGAGCTCTCTTCGAGTTGTGGTCGCCTGGCATGTCGGCGAGTCAGCTGCATGATATTGCTTTGAAATCTGGGAGATTTCCGGAAATTACTGCGCGACGCTTACGAAACATCGTCTCGGAATGCTTTGCGCCGCGCTATCTGACGGCCGGTGGCAAACCAGCGCTTCATTTGAAAAAACTGTCCGCCGATCTCCCGGCATCAGAGCTCATTCAGCTCATGCTCGTGTTCACAAGCCGAGCAAATCCCATTTTTGGCGACTTTATTCGTGACGTTTACTGGGCACGTTACGCGGGCGGGTATCAAGAGATCTCCAGCGAAAACGCAAGAGCGTTCGTCGAACGGGGAATCGATGATGGAAAAACTTCCAAACGCTGGTCTGAATCTACTATCCGCCGAGTGTCTGCATACCTAACTGGATGTTGTGCAGACTACGGGTTGCTTGAACGCGGACTACGATCAAGTCGTCGCATTCTTCCGTTTCGGATTTCAGCCACGACAAGCGCATATCTCGCCTACGAGCTCCATTTCCGTGGCATTGGAGACAATGCCATTCTGAACCATGATGACTGGAAGCTCTTTGGCTTGGAGCGGGAAGATGTGCTTGAAGAGATGAAGCGTCTTTCCCTGAAAGGCCTCGTTATCATTCAGTCCGCGGGAGATGTCGTGCGGATCAGCTGGAAACAACGCGACATGGAGGAGCTTTGCGATGTCCTCATTAAGGGCTGACTTTGACGAACTTCGTGAGAGGATACGGCATGGCCGCGAGCTCGGGCATGCGAGCTTTGAGCCGATCTACTATCTAATCTTTGCTCCGGAACAGATTTTGGAGGTTAAGCGGCAGACGCCAGCTTGGGAGGCAAAGCTACACCAAGAGGGATGGGACGTGCACGTCTTCTCGGTGGCCGAAAACCTATGGGGACTTCTGCAGGAAGACCCCTTCTGGTCAATGTGCGTACAACAAGACAAAGCCTCGCCGAATGATTGGGCTCGAACGAACGCAGCGCTGGCTGACATTGTAGCAAATGGTGGTGGCCTGCTGCGCAGGCTCGAGGATGCGCTTAAGCCTCTCGAGGGCAACCCAAGCGCCTTGCTCTTGGTCACAGACATCGAGGCGCTGCATCCTTTTTTGCGAATTGGCGCGATCGAGAGCCAACTCCAAGGCAAGTTTCATGTGCCGACGATCTTCCTCTACCCAGGGGTTCGCACCGGCAAGACCCGCCTCAAGTTTCTCGGGTTCTACCCCGAAGACGGCAATTACCGCTCTGTCCACGTTGGCGGCTAGAGGCAGAAAGGTTTCAGGGATACCAAAATGAGCATTAGATCTCTCTTCGATCCAAGCAAAGACATCTACAGGGCCATCGAGAAGGTCATCACTTATGGCGCTGCTCAGGAAGACCGCCTGAAGTCGGAGATTGCCGAATACGTTGTGACTGAAAGCATAGAGGAGCAGTTCAGACGGCTTCTCGATCGCATGCAACTCGCAATGGAAACAGGCGGCGAAAATGAAGTGGGCGTGTGGGTTTCCGGCTTCTATGGATCGGGCAAAAGCTCGTTCACGAAATACCTTGGCCTTGCCTTCGATGACCAGCGCACGATCGATGGAACGCCTTTCATCAAATATCTACAGGATCGTCTGCATAAGCCGCAAACCAAAGCTCTGCTGAACACGGTCGCACAGCGTTTCCCCGCGGCCGTTGTGATGCTCGACCTGGCAAGCGAAATGCTGGCAGGCGCGACGATGGAGGACGTGTCCACCGTTCTCTACTTCAAGGTGCTTCAATGGGCTGGCTACTCCCGCAACCTTAAGGTCGCGGCATTTGAGCGAATGGTCGAAAAAGATGGCCGCACCGAGGAGCTATATCGACTCGTCGCAGAAGCGCTGCCAGGAGCGACATGGGATCGCGTACAGAACAACCCCCTCGCCATTGATGGCCTAATCCCAAAAATCGCGCACGAGATGTATCCCGCGTTGTTCCCAGAGGCGAAGAGCTTCTCCTCGAGCACAGAAGGATTCTTTCAGTTCGAAGACCAACGCGTTCAGGAGATGATCGACATTGTTCGCTCCAAGAGTGGCAAGCAGAACATCATTTTTATCGTCGATGAGGTCGGTCAGTATGTTGCCTCTCGCGACAACTTGATCCTCAATCTGGACGGCCTTGCCAAAAACCTGAAACGCCTGGGCGACGGAAAAGTCTGGATCATTTCAACCGCCCAGCAAACGCTGACCGAAGACGATCCGCGGGCCGCACTCAACTCAGACAAACTCTACAAGCTCAAGGATCGATTTCCGATTCAGATTGATCTGGAATCCAGCGACATCAAGGAAATCTGCTATCGTCGACTACTTGGGAAATCGCCCAGCGGTGAAGATCAACTTGGGAAATTGTTTGACGCGCATGGTCAAGCGCTGCGACACAACACGAGGCTTCAAGACGCAAAATACTACGATGCCGACTTCAGCCGTGAGACGTTCACAAACCTGTACCCGTTCCTCCCCGTGCACTTTGACATTCTTCTCCATTTGCTCGGTGCGCTGGCCAAGTCGACCGGCGGCATTGGCCTGAGATCAGCCATCAAGGTCATTCAGGATGTTCTGAAGGGTGAAGGTGGAACGACCGCCATGGCAAATCAGCCGGTTGGCTGGCTCGCTACGACCGTTACGCTCTATGACGAGCTTGAGAAGGACATTCGACGGGCTTTTCCGTCAGTGCATCAGGCCGTTGGGAAGGTGCTCATTCGCTTTCCTGACGGCGACCTTCATCAAGACATCGCAAAATCTGTCGCTGTTCTCCAGATCCTCGGGAATTTGCCGGTCAGTGTGCAAAATGTCGCGAGCTTGATGCATCCCTCAATCACCTCAGCGTCCCAACTCAACAAAGTGAAAGAAGCTGTTGATGAGATGCTGGGCGACGTGTTGGTTCCGCTCGGAGAAAAGGACGGAAACCTTGTCTTCTTGAGCGAGAAACTTCGCGACATCGAGCAAGAGCGTGGAGCGCTGGCCCTACGCTCCGTTGATGTCCGGCGGATCTTCAGCGACTCTGTGCGTGAAGTATTCGACCCTTTGCCAAGGGTCAGCCTCCACGGGACTTTGGCTGTTGCATCCGGGATCAAAGTTCAATCTGGCAGTGCCGTAACAAGCCTTGCTGGAGACCAAAACACCGTCCAGACGGTCCTGGAGTTGGTGGCCGCCACTGACTACGACGCAGCGCGCAATAGGATGCTCGACGATTCTCGAAGTCGTACCGGGCGGAACATCATCGGCCTGCTTGCTCGCTCCAATCCAGAAATGGACGATTTGGCAAACGATATCTATCGGTGCCAACGCATAGCGGAACTTCATCGAAACGAACCTGACCAGGAGGTACGCGACTACTGTTCTGGCCAATTGGACAGGGCAGCTAAGCTGGCCACGCAACTTCAAAGCAAGATCAAGCAAACGCTCCAAGCTGGATCGTTCGTCTTTCGTGGCCAGGCGACAGCTGTATCTGCTCTAGATCCCAATCTGCTGGATGCCGCCAAAAAGCTCCTGAATGACGTGGCGACGCAGGTGTTCGATCGCTACGTCGAAGCGCCCGTGCGCGCAGGTACCGATACTGCTGAGAAATTCCTGAAGGTGGCAAATCCCGCTGCCATAAGCAGCGGCATTGATCCGCTTAGCCTCGTTCAAACCACCGCCGGTCGAGCGTCATTCAAGACCGACCACAAGGCGATGACAAGCATTCGGGACTACATCGACAAACGCGGCACCGTCGATGGGAAGCGGCTTCTCGACGATTTCAGTAGCGATCCTTTTGGGTGGTCGCCTGACACGACCCGCTACATTCTTGCGGCCATGCTGATGGCCGGAGAGATTAAACTGAAAGTCTCCGGTCGAGAGGTGACTGCCGCTGGTCAGCAAGCCATCGACGCGCTCAAGACAAACAATTCGTTCAAACAGATTGGAGTTGCCCTTCGAGATGAGCATCCGTCCAACGAAACGCTTGGCCGGGCGGCAGATCGACTGACCGAGTTGATCGGCGACATTGTCATTCCGCTTGAACAGGAAATCAGCAAAGCCGCGGCAAAGCATTTCCCACGTTCCCAACACGACTACGGCTCGTTGGGAGAGAAGCTCAGCGGTTTGGGGCTTGCCGGAGGCGACCGTGTCCGGGTGATGAACCAGGAGCTCGCGGACGTCCTGTTCACCGACGCCTCAGACGCGCCACAACGCCTCGGTGCGGAGACGTCTGCACTCTTCGACAACCTCAAATGGGCACTTGAGGTGAAGCGTTCGCTGGAAAATGGCCTTGATGGAACCCTGCGCGAACTGCAGTCGCACCGCCAAGATATCGAAGCGCTCCCGGATACAGGCGTTCCGGGTGAGCTGCGGAACGAGCTAAGCGAAGATCTGTCGGCACTCTCCGAACGCCTCAGAACTGAGGATTTCTTCAAGCATAGTGCGGACTTCAGTTCGCTGCTCACGCATGTCAAAGGCCGGGTCCGTGAGGCTGTAATCTCGCTTTCAGACCAGCAAAAACAGCGCATCAAGGAAGGTGCGGAGGAGCTTCAACGCGTGCCTGAATGGGGGGAGTTGACCCAGGAAGAGCGTGGCAGCACCATTGGCCAGCTGGACGGTCTTGAACTGACTGCGACCCTCGACCTTGCGGGGCTGCGCAAGCTGCTTGCCCGTGACTATGACATTAGCAGTACAATCGACGAGCTCCGGCGCTCGATCCAGCGACAAGGCCAGGAACGCATCCGCCAGCGGATCGAGGACGAGCGCGCTGAGACGGGCAAGAAGGGACCGGCCAAGTTCGAGCAATCGGTTTCTGTGCCAACCAAAATGACAACGGCCGCCGACCTGGATGCCCTCATCCTCAAGCTCAACGAGATCAAAGCCCAGCTCGCGCTCTACGACGAGATCGAAGTCTCATTCAGCTTCGGCAGTGAGGAGTAAGGATGGCGTTTGATCAGTCCACCCGTAACCGCCTCCAGCGCTTCGTCACCGATGCCCGCCGCACTTTGGAAGAGGAATTCACCCGTCAGCTCCAGAACGATTACGGGCTGGATCCGATTTCCGGCACGGCCTCCCCGCTCGAAAGCCTGCGCCACATCAACGACCAACAGCGCGAGACGGCGCGGATCCTGCGCGATACGCTGGCCCACTACTGTGCCAACGCGGACACCGACACAAAGGCTGGCCTTGACCGCATCGTGCGCGAACAGGCCTTCACCGTCCTGAACCGCCTCGCGGCTCTCAGGATGGCTGAAGCTCGCGGGCTGCTGATGGAATCCGTCGGGAACGGCTACCAGGCCAAAGGCTTCCAGCTTTATGCCCGCCTGGCTGGCACCGGCCTCGGCGAAACCGGCGACGCCTACCGCGTCTATCTCCAGAGCGTCTTTGACGAGCTCTCGCAGGATTTGCCCGGCCTCTTCGACCGCTTCTCCCCCCAGGGCCGCCTGTTCCCGCGTGAGGCCGCGCTCATGCAGGTCCTTACCCTCATGAACCATGGCGAGATCGAACCGCTCTGGGCCGAGGATGAGACGATCGGCTGGATCTACCAGTACTTCAACTCGAAGGAAGAGCGCAAAGCGATGCGCGATGCGTCCCAGGCGCCGCGCAACAGCCGTGAGCTGGCGGTGCGCAACCAGTTCTTCACGCCGCGTTATGTGGTGGAGTTCTTGGTCGACAACACGCTGGGGCGGCTCTGGTTCAACTGGACGGGCGGGCAAACCGGCCTGCGCGACCGCTGCCAATACCTGCTGGTGAAACCGGACGAGCAGCCCGAACCGGCCAAACGCCTGCGCGACCCGCGCACGATCAAGCTGCTCGATCCGGCCTGTGGGTCGATGCATTTCGGGCTCTATGCTTTCGATCTGTTCCTCGAGATTTATCGCGAGGCTTGGGCTTGGGAGCAGACCAATGGGCCCGGCTGTCTGGACTCTGAAACCGGCGGCAGCGCGGACCTGAAACCGCTCAGCCAGACCTATGCCGACCAGGACGCGTTCCTGCACGACGTGCCGCGGCTGATCATCGAACACAACATCTATGGCGTCGACATCGACCCACGCGCGGCGCAGATCGCGTCGCTGGCGCTGTGGCTGCGGGCGCAGCGCGCCTGGCATGAGGCGGGCGCGAAGGCCAAGGACCGGCCCCAGGTGGGCCGTGGACATGTGGTGGCGGCGGTCGCGCCCCCGGCCGAGGTGGACCTGCGCAAGCGGTTCATGGAAGAGCTCGATCCCCTGGATGCAGAGCTGTTCGAGAAGACGCTGTTCCTGCTCAAGGGCCTGCCAGAACTTGGCGTACTGTTGCAGGTTGAGAAGGAGTTGCCTGCGCTTGTGCGCGCGGTCTTCGGCGAGCATGGCGATCTCTTCCGCGAAGAGGACATGGCGCAGTGGCAGAAGGCTGAGGCGCGTCTGAGTAAAGCCCTGACCGAGTTCGCCCGCGCGGCACGGTCCACCTATCAGGGGCGGTTGTTCGCAGAGGATGCGCTTCAAGGGCTGCGGATGATCGACCACTGCCGCGAAGTGTATGACGTGGTGGTGATGAATCCACCCTTTGGCGCTATGGCGGCGGGAACCAAGGCGGAAATGACCACGGCGTATCCCAAAAGTAAAAATGATCTACTCGCAATTTTCGTCGAGCGCGGCTTACAGCTAATGCGAGCAGAGTCTCGGCTTGGTGCTATAACCTCCCGAACCTGCTTCTACCTAACGAGCTTTCAAAAATGGCGGGAAGAAATAGTACTTGGCATTGCACGGCCAGAAGTAGTTGCTGACCTCGGCTTAGGGGTGATGGACGACGCTTGGGTTGAAGCTGCCGCATATACGCTGGAGAAGCAGGTATGACGATTTTTTTGCGGCTATTGAATGAATCTGAAAAAGGCGCGGCTCTTTCAAAGGCTTCTAATGATATTAGAAGCGGCGGAAGCCCTGCTTGTGCTTCTGCAATTGAGCCATCGGAGTTCAACAAAATCCCTGGGGCACCATTTGCTTATTGGGTTAGCAGTGCAGTCCGAGAATCTTTTGAAGTCTTCAGAACAGCCTCGGAGGAAGGTTTGGAGGCAAGACAAGGACTAGCTACTGCTGACGACTTCAGATTTGTCAGACTTATATGGGAAGTTGACTACTCGCGCACTCCAAATTGGAAGTTTTTCTCCAAGGGAGGCGCATATTCCAAATTTTATGGTTCTATTCATCTCTTGGTTAGCTGGGGCCATGGTCAAACCCAGATGCTTGCAATTCTCAATCCAAAATCGGGAAAAACTAAATCCAACATTTGGATGCTGCCAGATACAATTAAGTCATATTTTTTCCGTCCTGGCTTTACTTGGTCGCGCCGGTCGGCAAAGGGCCTTTCCTTTCGAGCACTTCCAGAAGGATGCATATTTTCTGACAAAGGGCCGACAGTATTCTTGCCTGAAAACGACGCCAACCAATTGCTTAACACAATGGCTATAGCAAATAGTGCTGCGTATTCCTTTCTTGTCAGCCTTCAAATCGCTGTGGGGTCTTATGAAGCCGGAGTGATCCTAAGAACGCCTGTGCCGAAGATCGGAAAAGTAGATGCAGATCGACTCTCCAGGTTAAGTCTTCGATCTTGGTCTCTGAAGCGCAAGTTAGATCAAACAAATGAAACCTCGCTAGCATTTGTTTTACCGGTTGACTTAATGTCGCACCTCGGTGAATACGATCCGCCGTGCATTGGCGTCGAGCTGGCGGAAATCCAGGCCGAGATCGATGACATCGCCTTTGACCTTTACGGGTTCAGCGACGCAGACCGTGCCGCAGCGCTTGGTTCGTCCAGTTCGACAGACGAAGAAGACAGCGACGAAGCTGAGAACGCAGACGATAACGAAGATGACGACAGCCCCACTGCAGTCGACCAGACCGATGGTCTGCTCAGCTGGGCCGCTGGAGTGGCTTTCGGCCGTTTCGACTGGCACTTGGCCACCGGCGAACGCGAAGCTCCGCCTGAGCCAGAACCCTTTGACCCGCTGCCTGCCAAAAGCCCCGGCATGCTGCCTGATGGTGCTGAACCATTCCATGCCCATTCCGGCATTCTGGTGGCCGACCAAGGTCATCCGAATGACCTCGCCCGCTTAATCGAGGAAGTGCTCGCCTGCGTCGAAGCCCCGGTTCCCGCCGATGTGCGCCGCTGGTTGCAGCGCGACTTCTTTCCCCTGCACCTGAGGCAACACAGCAAGAGCCGCCGCATGGCCCCGATCTACTGGCCAATCTCGACCAGTTCGGGCAGCTACACGCTCTGGCTCTACTACCCCAGCCTGACCGACCAGACCCTCTTCACCGCCGTCAACGACTTCATCGAGCCGAAGCTGAAGCAGGTCGGTCAGGACGTCGCCGCCCTGCGCACCAAAGGCAGCACTCGGTCCCGCGATGACGAGAAAACGTTCGAGTCGCTCCAGACCCTCGAGCTCGAACTGATCGAGCTGCGCGACACCCTGTTGGCAATCGCCCAATCCTATCGCCCGAACCACGACGACGGCGTCCAGATCACCGCCGCCCCGCTCTGGCAGCTGTTCCGCCACAAGCCCTGGCAAAAGATCCTGAAAGACACCTGGGCCAAGCTGGAAAAGGGCGACTACGACTGGGCCCACCTCGCCATGGCCTATTGGCCCGACCGCGTGCGCGAAAAGTGCCTGACCGACAAGTCGCTGGCCATCGCCCACGATCTGGAGCACCTCTACGTCGAGCCAGAACCCAAACTCACAAAGGCCCGCGGCCGCAAGAGGGCCAGCGAATGATCAGCAGCGTTAAAGACGACCCTATCAGTCACTATTTTAATCCAGACTTACCCCACAGCTTCTTCATTCCGAAGTATCAACGCGAGTACGTTTGGCGGCGCGACAATTGGGAAGCCCTGTTCAATGACCTCGAGGATTCGCCAAGTGGCCATTTCCTCGGCTCGATTATTTGCGTGAATAGCCAAAAAGACTCGATGGCGGGCAATAGGTTGGAGCTGATCGATGGACAACAGCGGTTCACGACCATCAGCCTGCTGTTTTGTGCGCTCTATAGTAAGCTTAAGACCCATCCCAATCCTGATGACGATCTGACGGTTGAGTTGGTGAACCTTAAGAACCGAATCTTCCTCAAGGGAACGAAGACGTGGCGCTTCGAGCCCAGTGAACAGGCCCAGAACAAGGCCGACTTTCAACGGATCCTCAGCGATCTGTTTCCCCAGCAGGTATCCGCGCCCAAGGGCCTGAAGAACTTCGGCAATCGGCGCATTGCTAAGGCCTATGCCTATTTCACGGACCGCCTCGAAGCTCTTAGCGACGACCAAACCGTCGCCCTTCTGGATAAGCTCAAGGCCGCGATCCTCGTAAAAATTGAGGTCCCAAGCCATTCTGACGCATTCGTTCTATTCGAGACCATAAATAATCGCGGCATTCCGCTTTCCGCGATTGATATCATCAAGAACAACCTCTTGGCCGAGCTCGACAAGCGCGAAGAATACGGCATCGATCGAGCGTTCGAGGAGTGGAAGGATTTGATCGGCCTTCTGCCAGAACCTGCGGTGCAGGAACGCTTCCTTCGACACCTCTACAACATGTTCAAATACCTCAAGTCGGTTGAAGTGAAAGGATGCTCAAGGGCGACGCGCTCCAACTTGATTACTATTTACGACACTCTCTTGCGCAGGCGTCCGGTCTGGGTGTTCCAACAGCTCCAGGACAAGGCAAAAACCTATTCTGCGTTGATCAATCCAGTCGATGCCAAGGAAAAATGGGGGGATGCCACTAGCTTGGCACTTCAAGATCTCCACCGTCTGGGAGCCGCGCCCGCCTACGCTTTCCTTGTGTGGGTCAGTCAGGTCGCGAAAAGCCAGGAATGGGATGAGGGGCATGCTCTCCAGCAGACAGCAGCGTATTTAACTCGCTGGTTCTTTTGGAGAAATTTGACAGACACACCGGCGACGCGTGATCTCGATCCCATGTTTATGGAGTTGGTCAACGACCTTCTAGTCGATCTGCGCAGTGGCAAGTTCAATGGATTATCTGATTTTATTGAACGAACGCGGGCGTGGCTCCTCCAAAGGGCACCGTCAGAGGAAATCTGTGATGCTCGACTACTAGGGGACGTGTATCTCGAAAACTATGAAGCAACTCGCTTCATGCTCTGCAAGCTCGAAGAAACCCACCAGACCAAAGAAACGAAACGCGATCTTTGGGCCCAAGACTCCCACGGGCGGCCAGTGTTTACGGTAGAACATATATTGCCAAAGACCGAAAATCTTGCAGCTGGCTGGGTCACGATGCTCGAGGCAAACGGGAAAGATACATCCTACGCGATAAGACAACGCTGTGCACATAACCTCGGAAATCTCACCCTTAGCGGATACAATTCGAAACTTGGCACGATGGAATATTCAAGAAAACGCGACAGAAAAAACGAATCTGGCGACTTCATCGGATACCGGAACGGCCTGTATTTGAATGCCTTTCTTGCTCAAAGGTCTGAGTGGACTGAAGAAGCGATCTCACAGCGTTCAGAAGTTTTAGTCAAAGAGGTCAAGTCAATTCTCGGCCTAAGGGAAAACGCATGAGTATTGCCACCTTCATCCGCGACACCGTTTTGCGCCCCCGCCTTCTGCAAGCGGGCTGCATGGTCGTCTATGACCCCGATCACCGGTACCACGATCTGTGTTTGGGACTTGGCGATGACCGCATCCGTGTAATTGACGCCTCTGAAAGCAGCATCGAGAGCCGCCAGGAAGCGATCATGGCACTGCGCGAAGTCGGCAAGGCGAAGCGTGAGATTGATGCACTGGTGGTCTACGTACCGCAGAGACGTACGGAAACCGATGAAGAAAAACAGGCTGACCCCTTCTCAATTTATGCGCAAAGCGGAGCGGTCTTTCCCCAGGACGATGGGGACGACTATCTGAGCCTATGCCTGCGCGCGCAGCCAGATCATGCAACGGAAATACGCCGAATCTTCGCAGGGTCGCCCAATGGCCCGTCCTTCCCTGTGATTGATGCTATAGGCGGTGGTGCCAGCTGGCCACAGCTGAGGGCCGCACTGAGGGTCGAGTCAGGACGCGAAATCCTGACCGCACTCTTGGCACCGACTGCCAAGCAAGCCGACGCCCTCAAGTCGCAAGAAGGCTGGAGCGACGAAGCCCGAGAATTCCTGCGCGCGACCTTGGGTATGAGCGTCAAGACGAGCGGCCGGACCTGGAGTTTCATCGCCAACGAACTCTGGCGGTTTGTTCTCTTCAGCGAGTTCGTCTTTGATCTGCCGGTTCCCTTGCCTGAGTCTCTCGACGGCGTTCCTCACTCACCGATCGAAGCAAAGCCGATCGTCGAGGATGTGTGCGATCGTCTTCGCACCAATCCGGCAACTCGGGACATCTACATTGAACGCGCTGAGGCAATTGAGGTTGAACTCTCCCTACCGGAGCAGTGCCGCAACATCGATGATCTTGGCGATCGCGATACGTTCCCTTTCGAGGAGCGCACCTTCCTCAAAGCGGCGATCAAGGGCATCTCGACCAACGAAACTGACACGACCCGCCGCATCATCAGCCGCCACAAGAATTCCGTCTGGCTCGGCAAAGGTGAAAGCCAGGCGCAGTGGGAATTGATCCGCACTGGCCTAGCGCTCATCGAATGCTGCGACGACAACGAACGCCAGCTCCCGGAACACGCCCGATCCCAGGCAGATTTGCTGGATTTCTATCTTGGAAGCCTGCGAGAAGTGGACCGCCTTCAACGCGAATTTGAGCAGGCGGTTGGTGACTTTCTCGGCCCTCACGGCATGATGCACGAGGTAATTGATCAGGCCCGGTCCCGGTATCGTCGCCTGGCGGAAAAAGTCCAAGCAATTTTCATTAAGCACATTGAGGGTGTGGGTTGGCCTCCAGAAGGCAGATTGGCCAATGCAGACGTCTATGACCGACTTCTGGCCGATCGACTGAAAGAAAATGGACGAAGAGTTGCTTACCTCATGGTCGACGCGCTGAGGTATGAGCTCGGCGTAACACTTGAAAAGCAGCTGTCTGAAGACGGGCCGGTCGAGCTGCAAGCTGCCTATGCCCAATTGCCGACGATAACCCTTGTCGGTATGGCTAGCCTTCTTCCTGGTGCCCGCACACAGTTGTCGCTCGAGATTGAAGGCGACGCGCTGGCCCCAAAACTTGGCACTGCCAAGGTTGGGAACGTCACCCAGAGAATGGATGTGCTTCGAAAGAAACTCGGTGATCGGTTCCAAGAGATGCCTCTGAGCGACTTTGTTCGGGGAAAGCCAAAGATCACGCCTACCGTTGATCTCCTGTTGCTGCGATCGACAGAGATCGACAGTCAGCTCGAAAGCAATCCTGAGACCACGCTCGGCTTGATACCAAGCACTTTGAAACTCATTCGTGTCGCCCTGCACAAGTTGCGTGGAATGGGGTTCAAAGAGGCCGTGATTGTCACCGATCATGGATTTTTTCTAAACGGTCACGCTGCAGCCGGTGACGTTTGCACCAAGCCACAAGGCAATTGGCCGATAAATGCGCATGACAGGGCCCTGCTTGGAAATGGAAACAGCGACTCTCACAGTGTTGTTTTAAACTCTCAGAAGCTTGGTATTCGAGGCAGCTTTGCGCAGGTCGCGCTCCCCAAGAGCATGGCTCCCTACAGAGCTGGACATCTTTACTTCCACGGCGGAGCTTCCTTGGCGGAGGCAGTTGTACCTGTGATCATTGCCCGCCTCGATAATGAAGAGCACTCGAGCGCCGCCAAAATGAGTGTCGAACTCAGCTACAAAAACGGAGCGAAACGAATTACGACACGAGTTCCAGTAGTGGAAATTGCATTGGTTTCTGACGACATGTTTTCTCAAGAGGAAAGTGTCGAGGTCCATATCGAAGCCCAGGACGGAAAGGGGAATGTGGTTGGTGAGCCGCGAGCAGGTGGTGATGTAAACCCCGCAACACGGACAATCACGTTGACGCCGGGCCAGCGCAAGCAGATCGCGCTGCGAATGGATCCCGACTTTGAGGGAAAATTCTCGATAAAGGCCCTGAACCCAACAACTCTAGCGAGCCTAAGCGCGCTGAATCTTGAGACGGATTATACCGTATGAACGATATGGATGAACTGGACCAGCACCTGACGTCAACCTTCGATGGCAAGGTTGTTCGAAAAGATCTACTTCATCGGATAAAGAAGGGCACAAACGTACCGACATTCGTGCTTGAGTTTCTCTTGGCGCGCTACTGCGCAAGCGACGACCAAGCAGAAATGGACGCAGGTATGGAAGCCGTGCTTGCAACGCTTCAGGACAATTACGTAAGGCCTGACGAAGCCAATGCAGCTCAGTCGAAGGTCGCAACCAAAGGCAAACATCGTTTTATTGACAAAGTTCATGTCCGTTACGTTGAAAAGGAAAAAAGGCACTGGGCTTCACTGGAGAACTTCAATTCTCAGCGTATTGCGATTGGCGAAAAATTCTATCGGGATAATGAACGGCTGCTCGAGGGTGGAATTTGGGCCGAGGTTACGCTTTCACATAACGACATTGAGGAAGATGATTACGCGTTCTACATTGAAGATCTGCGCCCGATTCAGCTTTCACGCTTTGACTTCCAGCAGTACGCAGATGGCCGAAGCGCGTTCACCCGAGATGATTGGCTCAACGTCATTATGAGATCGGTTGGCTTGGAACCGTCCAAGCTTTCTCAAAGAGTCCAAATGCACTTTGTCGCTCGGTTGGCCCCCCTTGTAGAGCCCAACTATAACTATATCGAGCTGGGCCCTCGCGGAACCGGAAAGTCTTATTTCTTCAGTGAATTCTCGCCCTACGCAACGCTCATATCTGGCGGTCAGGTAACAAAAGCGACGCTCTTCTATAACAACGCTCGTCGTAAGGTTGGCTTGGTTGGCTACTGGGACACCGTGGCATTTGACGAAGTTGGGGGGATCAAGGTCCGTGATCCGGATACGATCCAAATCATGAAGGATTTCATGGCGAATGGACGGTTTTCACGTGGCGCGGAAGTCATTGCGGATGCCAGTCTAAGTTTTGTCGGCAACATCGACCTCTCGGTGAGCCAGGTCGTCAACTCAACAGAATATGACCTCTTTCAGCCGCTGCCGCCAGAACTTGATCTTGCGATAATGGACCGGTTTGCCGCGTATATTCCCGGCTGGGAATTTCCTAAAAACAGCAGTTCATTCTTAACCAGCAGGTATGGATTTATCACTGACTACCTCGCTGAAGCATTTCACTATCAATTCAAACATACGAATAGATATGAAGAGGTGAATCGACGCATTCGCCTTGGGAAAGCTGTTGACGGGCGCGACGAGAAGGGTATCAAAAAAACTGTAGCGGCGTTCTTAAAAATACTTCATCCGGATGGCGCGCCGAGTGATGAAGAGTTCGAGGAGTATGTAGCGTATGCGGCCGAATGCCGTCGCCGGGTAAAGGAGCAGATGAACAAGCGCAAACCAGACGATGAGTTTGCCTTGATCAATCTGTCTTACTTTAATTCAGGCGGCACAGAGGTGGTCGTGTACTGCCCTGAGTCGAAAGACGCAGCTGCGACACAACAGCCAACACGGAGAAGGTTAAGCGCTTCAGATGAGATAGCGGTTCAGCCTGAAGCAGTGGTCGCGGTGGCGGGCAGTCCACCAGAGGCTCTGAACAGCCCAACTCCGTCAGCGCCGCGGGCGGCGGCGGCAATAATACCGGAGGTTCAAGAACAACACTTTACCATCATGTATGGGGACACAGGGCACAGTTACGAGTCAATAATTGGTCCATATCTTACCGGCGCGAAGTCCGTAATTATCGAGGATCCATACATCCGTCCTCAGCACCAAATTCAAAACTTTGTTCGGTTTTGTGAAACGGTATTGAGGTCAGGAACGGTAAAAAGGATCGATCTGATAACAGGTTATGACGACAACACCCAACTCGCGGAAATTCATGAAAAGCTGGAAGACTTGAAGCAAAGCTTGCTGGAAGTAGACGTTGTACTTGAAGTTAAGCTCAATCCAAATATGCACGACCGCGAAATCCGCCTGGACAACGGTTGGGTAATCAAGATTGGACGAGGCCTTGATTTCTACCAGCGGCCAGCAAGTTGGTTCGAGATTGGGGCAAGTGACCTAAGCCTCCGAAAATGCCTGGAGACCAAGGTCGATATCTACAAGGTTGAAACTGCCGACTAGTAGGTTTGCCGCGTCATTGGCAGTAGCGCGCCTGACCCCTCATGACCGCATAATCGCCCATCATCTCGACAACGGCCGATCCGTCCGGCAGCAGCGCCAATTCCACGGCCGCCTGCGCCTGCAGCTCCCTGCTGTATTCCACGATCGGCGGGCATGCGCCCACGCCACCGGTCTCAAAACCCGCCGCCGCGCAGCCGGTCAACCAGCTCGTCGCGATCGCGAGGACGGCGAGCCGTAGCCTCCAGCATCCGGCGTTGGATTTCATTGACTTTCTCCGTGGTTTCGAGACGTTCAGAGATCCGCCCAACGCGCTCGCCGGAGCGGCGGATCGACAGCAGGAACAGGACAATGGCGACGGCGATGGCACCGTAGCGCAAAATGGCCCGCGCCCATGGGTTGGCGGTGGTCCCGCCGAGAATGGTGGTGATCATCGCTGCCCCCGCTTCCAATCATCGAGGCGGGCGTAGATCGTGACCGCAATGCCAACGAGCGCCACGGCGATGAACACCCAACGAAGCGTGTCGAGATATGGCACCAGTGGCAGGACGGCGGACTGGGTCTCGGCCAGGACGCTTTGTGCGACTTCGACCCCCGCCGCGCCCAGCGTCGCCACCCCGGCCGCTCCGCCACCTTTCATCGTGCGGCTTTCAGCAAGAACCTCGCGCGCGGGCGGCGTGTCCTCGCCGAAGGCCGTCGCCCGGATCGCGAAACGGTCCCCCCACTGGCGGGCTGGACCAAGATCGACATGCATGAACCCCGAGCGCGGATAGAAGCCAAACCCGAGGAAACCGACCGAGCGCGCCGCCGCCTCGAACACGACCGGGTCATGGTTCGACATTGCGATGTCAAAGGCCGCACCGTTCATGTGCTTGGAACGCGTCGCGCCGCCGACGGCGCGGTTGTGCTCCGGGCTCCGATAGGCGGAGCGGACGATCAGCGGCTTCCCCAGACGGTCGCGCAGCGCCTGAAGCTTGTCGAGCGCGTGCTCGTTGATCAGCAGCTTGCCGGTGCCCCGGCAGGCGATTTCGGCGGGCGAAAAGGTGGTCCAGCGCCAGGTGCTTTCCGGCACGTCGCGCCAATGGTCGTAAAATGTCGTGGTCATGGTGTCCTCCAGAAACGAAAAAACCGCCACATGGGCGGGTGCGGTTGGGCTTATGGATTGGGGATTGAGCCCGGCTATGGGCTGCCGCCGAAGATCTTGAGTTTGATGGCGATGCCCGCAAGTAGCGCCAGCATTACGCCAGTGGTGATCATGCGGACGGCGGTCTGCATTGCGGTGCGACGCACAAGCCGGATGCAGTCGAGCAGGGATCGTAGGTCGCGGATATCGAGCGCCGCCTCTTCACCATCGAGGCCGACATCGGCGAGCGCGCGCTTGGCACCTTTCTCGGCGGCCCGCGCCAGCATTGCCTCGAATTCGGCGTCGGGCATGCGGACGAAGCCCTGATCAGATCGGGGTGGTGTCATCGAATCCTCCTTCCGCCGCTCAACCGACCTTGCAGCCCCAGAAGGACGTGTGGTCGGCTGCGAAGTATCCGTCCGCGACCCGGAAATACCCCTGCAGCTCCACGGTATCGCCCGCGGTGAGCGGCACCATGGTCTGCAGCCAGATGGCGGTGGCGAGCGAGACATGGGTGGCGGAGATCTCCCCAAACGACCCCCGGATTTCGGATGCGCCGTTCAGCACCAACCGTCCTCGCATCCGGGCCGTGGCGCTGGCGTTGATCTTGTAGAGCAGCGTTGCGCCGAACAGGTATGCTCCGTCCACAGGTGCGGTGAACAGGCTGGTCCCAGCATCGAATGCGCCTTGGTCGTTGTAGTCGGTGTTATTCAGGCCGATCTTTGTCCAGGCTCCAACGCCCACGTAGTTGTCATAGTTCGTGTAAGCCTTGAAACGCGGCAGTTGCGGCTGCTCGACGATGCCGGTGGCGTTGTCCACGATCAGACCGTCGAAGAAGGTGCTGCCGTCGGCCGAAACAGCGAGGCGGAACCTTTCGGAGCCAAACAGCCCGACGAGCGCCTTTGTCACGAAACCGCTCTGCAGGGTCATGCCGAGATCGTCGCCCGCCGCTTCCTTGTTCATGGTGTAGAACAGATCGCCGGTCCCGCCTTCGGCCACGGTCTTTGCGGTCCAGAGCGCCGCGTTCAATTTGGCGGAGAACGGGTTGGCGGCATCGGCTGTCGTGCCGAGTCCGAGCAGCCCAAGGTTCTGCACATCTGTCGGCGTGGTGCCAATCCAACCCGCGCCATCGTAGACCAGCAGCAGCCCCTCGTTCTCAACCCATGCACGCCAGCCCGCCCGGGGCGGTAGGCGCAGCCAGGTCCCATCCGTGTACAGCGCCACGTTCAGGTCCCACCCCATCCAGTCACCGGTCCCGCCGCTCGCCACAATATGGCGGTCGCCATCTGCAGGGCTGCCGGGCGGCGCGGTCATGTCTCGGTCGAGGACGGAAAGCTGGACGAGCCCGTCGAGCAGCCGAAGCGCCTCGTTATGGGTGACATGCTTCTGGGCCTGCGCCGCGAGGATGTAGGGCAGTAGCAGATTGGTCGTGGTGTCGGACATAGCGGTCCTCAGAGTTGGAGCGTTACGGTTTTGGCCGCACCCCGCCCGATCAGGGCGGAGAGCTGGAAAATGCGGATGTCGAGCGTGCCGCCGGGGCCAATCGTTGCACCCCAGTCGGCGCTCTGCTGGGCGGCGGTGTAGACCGCATTGGTGCTGGTTGCGCTCAGCGTGCGCTTGACCGTGGCACCATCGAGGATCTCGACCTCGTAGGCCTCAGTCTCCTCGATCAGCGGCACCTCCACCGCGCCCCAGCTGTCGGCTGCGAGAGCCCGGGACCGGCGCGCCCAGCGGATCGTCAGATCACCCGGCGTGCGCGGCCTGCGCCACGGCTGCTCGACATGGGCCACCGAGAACGGCCGCAGGCCCACGCCCACCGGCGTGAAGGCTTGCGCCACATAGGTCTCGTCGCTGACAGATCGGCTTGCCGGGCCGATGCGCCAGTTCCAGGGAAGGCCGAGATCGCCCTCGGAAATTGGCAGCGACGCGAGCGTGCTGTCCAACACGACAACCCGTGCGCCCGCAGGTGCCGGGTCGGCCATGGCCGCTTCCGTGCCGCGCTGTCCTCGCAGGAGCCGCGTCATACGATATCGACCGGGCGCGATCAGTTCTGCCGTGCCTGCCTGGACGATCTCCCAAGTGCCGGGCGCGGCCTCAACGGCCAGCGCATTGGCCCCACCAAACAGTGTCAGGTCGGTGACGTTTTCCAGTGTGCCGGAGAGCAGATCGATCACCAGCGAATTCCCAAGATCGAAGCGCGATTTCGGACCTGAATAGAAGTCCGAGACCAGCGTCCCGATCCGGGCACGGCCGCCGAACCTAGTCAGCAATTCGAACCCGTCCGTCGACGGGCTGCGAAACACCGCCATCTCCCCCGGCCAGGGAACGGCATGGGCGGCTATGAGCGGCCGATGCGCAGGCTGATTCTCGGTCAGCTGTGGCAGGTCCATCAGCACAACCTCGGGTGCGCCGAACACCACGGCTTTAGACAGGGACGACGGTCGCGGCGATCCGGGCGGAAGGTGGTGGGCTTCCCGATCCTGACGGACCGCTTCGATCCCGCGTGCCTCGGCATCCGCGATGGAGACGAGCCGCAGCGGGATGTGCCGCCCGTCATGTGCCAGCATGACAACGTCCGCCGGATCAAGCGCCAGTAGCGAGGGCGGCAGGCGGAATGCAGCAGTCTCCCGCCCGGTCCAGGCTTCCATGAGCGCGCGGCGGCAGCGCCGTTCAGCTTCCTCGGGCGGGACTGCCATGGGAAAGCTCTCCGAGGCGATGCGTGTGGTGTCCACGGTTATGCGGCGCGCCTCGACGAGGGCGGCGTCGTAGTCCTCGTCGGCCCGCGCCACCTGCCATTTCAGGGCCTGTGGCAGTTCCGTCTCCTGCGCGCGGGTCAGTTCAAGTAGGTCGCCCTCGCGGGCCGCCACCAGATCGTCATGTGCGATGGTGGTTATGGCCGCCCGGCCGCGCATCACGAAACGGATCACACCTTCAGTCTCGACAGCGTCGAAGCCAAAGTGCCGCGACAGCGTGGTGATCGAGGCGCGCGGGGATTCCAGCGCGCCGATGGCGTAGCCTTCGACCGCACCCCAAAGCCCGCTGACATCGATCCGGAACTCGGGCAGCCCGGCGCGCAGGCAGAGATGCCGCACGAGTGCGGCAAGCGACACAGCACCTAGCCGCCCGGTCAGCCAGTGCCCTAGTCGCCAGTTCGCACCGTCCGTCCAAACGTCGGTCAGCGCCGGGAAGAAGGGATAGGGCCGGGCATCCCAGGTCCAGGCAGCGCATTCCGGCACATGGACCATGCGCCCGCCATAGACAGCGGATACCGGATTGTTCGCACCGTCGCCCCACCAGAGATATGTCGCCTCGAGATAGGCGCGCTGGATCGCGTCATCGCGCCAGCCCCGCGAGAAATGCGGCGTGAAGCTCTCCGAGGACTTCTGATCGAAGAAGACGTTCGGCTGGTTGGTGCCCCGGTCGATGGCGGGACAGCCGAGCTCTGTGAACCAGATCGGCTTGGACTGCGGCGCCCACGCCGTCGGCGTCCCGCTCTCCACCCCGCCCGGACGGTTGTAGTGCGCGTTCGACCACCAGGCGCGCAGATCCTTGTAGCGTAAGACCCACGGCTTGGCCGCCGCGCCATCGGTGATCTCGGTGCGGACCTGTGCCGACCGATCCGCGGCTGAGACATAGAACCAGTCGAAGCCTTCTCCGCCCGCAATGTTCCCCTGCAGGTAGGCGCGGTCATAGATCGCGGGCCAACCCTCCTGTGCATCGGCATGCTTAAAGCCGTCGCGCCAGTCGGAGAGCGGCATGTAGTTGTCGATGCCAACGAAATCGATATCCGGATCGGCCCAGAGCGGGTCGAGGTGAAAGAACACGTCGCCCGAGCCATCGCCCGGCTGGTGCCCGAAATACTCCGACCAGTCAGCCGCATAGCCGATCCTGGTACCGGACCCGAGGATCGAGCGGACATCGGCGAGCAGATCCCGATACACCTGCACCGCCGGATAGGTGGATGCGCCCGACCGGATCGTGGTCAGCCCCGGCATCTCCGTGCCGATCAGGAAGGCATCGACCCCGCCCGCTGCGGCACAGAGATGGGCGTAGTGCAGCACCATCCGGCGCAAGCCCCAGTCGCCGGACGGCCCGGTCCACGAAACTGACTGACCCGAGATACTGAAGTTCGCGGGCGTCGCGGCACCGAACAGCGCCGCGACCTGTGTGGCGGCCGTGGCAGTCTTGTCCACCGTCCCGGCGTAACCAGCGGCCGGGGCACATGTGATCCGGCCCCGCCACGGAAATGCAGGCTGGCCGGTCTGGGCGGCGTTGTTGGAATACGGGTTCGGCAGCGTATTGTCGGGCGGCACGTCCATCAGGATGAACGGATAGAAGGTGACGCGCAGCCCGCGCGCCTTCATCTCCTGGATCGCCTGCACCACCGCGAAATCAGCGGGCGTGCCACCATAGACCGGGCGATCCTGATCATCGCGGCTGACCAGAAAGGCATTGGCCCGGCTGACGCCATTCACGGACCATGCCGACGGCGTGGTGGTCTTGGCGGTGACCTCGACCCCGGGTCGCACCTTGCAATTGCCTGCCCGCAGGTCGTCGCCAAACCAGGCGACCACCAGTGACACACTCTCGACCTTCGGAGCCATGGCCTGCAGCCGGTCCAGCGCCACCACCATGTCGACGGTGTCGGTCAACGCGTTGAGGTTTTCGGGCTCGGACGACCCGCCGCTGCCCTTGCGAATACCCTGCGTGGCATAGGCGAACTCGCCAGATGCAGGAATCATGGTGACCGCCTGCGTCAGACCCTCCGCGGTGTCGGGATCTGCAAGCGGACGGAACACCTCAAAACTCATCTGTGGGATGCGATTGCCGTAATTGCCAAGCGGCAGGTCCTCGAAAACGACATAGGCGGTGCCGCGATAGGCTGGCGTGTTGGCCGCGCCCATCTTGGCTGTGATGAACGGATCTGCCGCCTGGCTCTCATCGCCCGGATACCAGCGCCATGTGACCCCTGCGGTGTCCAGCAGCTTGCCGTCGGCCCAGATGCGGCCGATGCCGGTGATCGGCCCCTCGCAAAGCGCGACCGCAAAGGACGCGTAGTAGAAATACTCAGTCGTCTTGACCTTGCCGCCACCCCCGCCGCCCTTGCCGCCACCCTGCGTGGTCGTCTTGGTCTCCTCGCGGAAATCGGTCGCCCAGACAATGTTGCCACCGATCCGCATGCGGCCATAGATGCGCGGGATCACTGCCCCTTCGGTGGCTGAGGTGATGCGCAGATTGTCCAGCCGCGCGCCTTCGATCCGCTGAGTGGGCGCGAGTGAGGAGATGATCCAGCTGTCCACGACCGAGCCGATGGTGGAGCCTATGAAGCCGCCGATCGTGGCAGCGCTGACGCCGAGGATCGCGCCGCCAATGCTGCCGCCAATGGCGGCACCTGCGGCACCGAGAACGAGGGTGGCCATGTGGGGATCTCAGCGTTGTGGGAAGCGGAAGGCGAAGGCGATGCGCCGCCGCCAGGATGGGGTGAGCGGTTCTTCGATCACGCCGAGGCGCTCATAGGCGTGCAGGAAGGTGCCGGGCCCGGTCAGGATCCCGACATGCTTGGCGATGGCGCGGGGCTGCATGCGAAAGAGGACCAGCGCGCCCGGGCCAGCCTCAGAAGGTGTGATTTCCGGCATCATGCGCCGAGCGCCATCCTCAAGAACCTCACGCGGCCCGGTCTCGCCCCAATCGCGGCTGTAGGGCGGGATCGGGAACGGTTCTGGCCCGACCACCTCGCGCCAGACGCCGCGGGCCAGCCCGAGGCAATCGCAGCCGACGCCGCGGAGGCTGGCCTGGTCATGGTACGGCGTGCCGAGCCATGACCGCGCGATGGCGATGACACGCTCGGGATCCGCGGAGGTCACAACACCGATCCTTCGTGCCCGCCATCCTTGGTGGCGTACCGGAGGACGGCATCCTGGCCGGGGATGTGCGGGAAGCCACGAAAGTTGACGGTATTGGCGAACTTCACCCCGCAGGTCTCCAGGCGCTTGTCGCAGCCTGCGCGGACAATGAAGACGTCGCCTCCGGCAATGGACCGCACGGGCGCTTCGAGCAGTGTCAGCACCGCGATGCCGTCTGTCACGTCATGCGCGATGATCTCGGCGCGCCGCCCGGCATTGGTCCCGCTGGTCCATTCGACGGTACCGAAGGTGAACCAGCCGGAGGAGAAGCCGCCGAGACCCGAGGCGGAGAACGCCCGATCCCGCAGAAGGGCGAGCACGGTGCCCGAACCTTTGAATGCCGGGTTCTCCAGATCGACGCCGCAGTGCGTATCCCCGAGCCCGGCTTCGCAGGTCGCCTGAAAAGTTCGCCCGACCGTTTGGCCCAGCACATGCGCGAGGCTGCGGACCTCGGCCACGAAAGCCAGCCGCCCGCGCCGGATCTGGCCAATGGCGCCGCGCCGCATCAGCACACGCTGGCCGGTGTCGGCCCAGTTGACCCGCCAGACCTCGACCTCAGCGTTGTCCCAGCGGCCATCGAGAATGTCGGTCTCGGTGATCCGGTCGGAGGTGAGCACGCCCTCGGCATCCTGCGCGTCGACCGACAGGTCGGAGCCAGAGCGGACCTCGGAGGCCGTCAGCCCGCTTTCCGGCTCGAAATCGGTGCCGTCGAAGCTGAGCGTCCGGTCGTGGTCGGTGAAGCCGAAGGTCACGCCATCCGCGCGGGCAATCCGCCAGCACCAGGACAGCGTCGTCGTGCCCTCGTCGAGATGGGCCTGAAGGTCGGGGGTAATATTTTTCATCGGCGGAGTTCCAGAAGTGGGATGGATGTGATCGAACCGAGCCGCTCGAGATCAAGCGTCACGTCGAGGGCGTCGGTGTCGAAGCGGACGGGCACGTCGAATTCGAAGCCTGCGGTGATCGCGACGCCCGCCCCGGGTTCGACGCTGAAGGCGACGAGGCCAGTGGTCGTATCAACCGACCAGCCGGAGGGCTGCTCCAACCCGCCGAACGCGATGCGCACAGTACCTGCCACCGGCTTCGCGATGGCGCGCGTCCAAGATTGCGCACCGGAGGCGTAGCGCTTCACCAGCTGGAACGCCGTCGTCGCGCTATCGCCGGTGCCAATCGCCTGATCGGTGGGCGATGGCGTGCCCGAGGGCAGGCAGGACTTGTGGTCGCCCCAGTCCTTGAACCTGAAGCCGTACAGCCGCCCGTTTCGTGCTTCAAAGAAGGCAACGACCGCCGCCAGATCGTCGGCGCGGCGAATGCCGTAGGCGACGTCGTAACGGCGGCGCGAGTTCGCCCAGCTGGCGTTGCGCTCTTCGTCGCCCGAGGCCAATTCGACGATCTGGGTGCGGCGTTCCGGCCCGCCCCGCGCGCCTCTGCTGATATTGTCCGGAAACCGGACCTCGTGGAACGCCATCACATGCCCCTTCGGCCCAGCGATACGGCGCGGGCGATGTCGGCCGCGACTTGCGTGCGCGATTGTCGGAAACTTTCGGCGTCGCGGGCCATGATGGTGACATTGACCCCACCGCCGCCGTAGCTCTGTGCTTCACGCCGCGACAGCACCCGCTCGCCCCGCTGCAGGATTGCAGGCACCTCGTCGTGGCGGAGCCCTGCAACGCCGCCGCTATGCATCCGGGGCGCAGCCGCGAACGCCATCGCCGGGACCATCCGCGAGGGTCCAGTCGCTCCGACCATTCCGCCCCCGTGCAGGATGTTGGCGAACATACCGCCCGCGCCGCCGAGTGCCCCGGAGAGCGCATTGGCGATCGGTCCCAAAATGAACCGTCGCGCGGCCAGCTTGGCGAGATCGGCCAGCAGCGAGGTAACCAGATCCCGGAAATCCAGCTTGCCGGTCTTCACGAAGTCTCCGACCGCGTTCTCTGCCGACTGAAATGCACCGACCAGCGCCTGGCCGATATCGCCGCCGATGTCGCGGGCCCTGCTGGCATAGTCGCTGAGCGCAGCAGTGACCGCCTGCCAGCCGGTGACGGCGGCTTCGGTGTCGGGTTCGGCGGCAGCGGCAGCAGCCCCGGCCGCAGCACCTGCACCCGTGGCCGCTCGTCCGGCATCGCCAAGGGTGGTCTCCAAACGCTCAGCCGCGTCCGTTGCTTCGGTCAGCGCGTCTGCGCCACCCTCATTGCTGCCTTGCACCGCGTCACGCAGGGCCTGCCAGCTGGCGAGTGGCGCACGCGCGCCTTCGGCCAAATCCTGCGCGGCACCGCGATACGTGTTGGCCGTGGCAAGTGCAGTATTGGCCGCCTGGGTGAGCCCCAGATCGGGCGCAGTCAGCGGGTTGTTCTCGAAAGCGCGGTCGAAGGCGGATTGCGCGGCGGTGGTCGCGGCCGTCGCGGCACCCTCGAAACGGTTCTCGATCTGACCCAGCTCAAGTTCGGGGATGATCGAGATGCGCCGCTCCGACCCGAGCGCTTCCAGTCCCTGGTTGATCCCGCCGATGAATGTATTGATGCGCGAAACGACGCCATTCAGCATGGCTTCGACGCCGTCGATCAGGCTGTTGGCCGCCTGAAACGCCAGATCGCCGATGGCCGCCGGGAGCAGGCCCCAGATCGCCTTGATCGCCTCATAGGCCCCCTCGAAGGTGTTCGCCGCCGTATTGCCAAAGGCCACGACGCTCTCGATGGCGCTCTGCATGCCGGAGGCGGCATCGGCCTTCAGGTCGAAGAACATCGCCGTGGCGGCAGCGCCCGCCGCCGCAACCCCCATCTTGATGCGGTCCCAGACCTCGACCGCGAGGTCCTTCAGGAGCGACATCGCCTCGCCAAATCCGCCCGCGCCCGACACGAGGCGGGTGAACTGGTAGACAAGCTCGCCCGCGCCGACGATCAGCGCCCCGATGCCCGTGCGGATCAGCGCGCCGCGCAGCAGGACCAGCGCTGTGGCGACACCGCGCACCGACAAGGCCGCCACGGCCATCCCGGCGACCCAACGCCCTGCAAGAAAGGCCACAAAAGTGGCGGCATAGGTGGTCAGACGGCCGATATTGTCGAACAGGCCTCGGATCGCGATGCCGAGTGGCCCGGTGCGGTTGGCCACGGCCGCCATCGCGTTCGCGACCGCTTCCAGCGCTGGTGCTGCGGCGACAGCCAGTTGGTTCGACAGCCCGCGCCAAATCAGGCCGAGCCGCGATATGGCATCGTTAGTCCGCTCGATCTGGTCGGCATCCTGCTCGGACACGACGACACCGAACGCGAGGACGTCCTCGGTCGCCTGGCGCAGAGTCGCGGTGTCGATGCGCGACATCGCGATGGAGCCTTCTTCGCCGAAGAGCTGACCGGCGACAGCCGCACGCTCGGCGACCGGCACGAACGCCTCGATGGCGGCGTTGATCGCGCCCACCCGCTGGTCGAGCGGCAGAGCGATCAGGTCGGTGGCCGAGAGCCCCAGACGGTCCAGCGCGTCGGCAGCGGGACCAGTCCCGGCGGCAGCCTGGCTGAGGCGGCGTGTCAGATCCTTGGTCGCCTGTTCGATCCCGGAGATGGAGACGCCCGCGAGTTCACCCGCGCGCTCCAGCGTCTGGATCGAGGCGACCGTGGTCCCGAGAGACTGAGCCAGTTTGGCCTGCGCGTCGACGGTCTGCAGCCCGGATCGGACCATCGCCACGCCAGCAGCAGCAGCGGCGGCCACTGCGGCGGTGGCAGCCACCGTAACACGACGGGAAAACGCCGCGAGGCGGGTGTTGGCCGCTTCCATCTCCCGGCTAAGGCGGCCAAAGCCGCGCGCCCCGGCCTCACCGACACCTTCCAGCTCGGCACGCACCTGTCGGCCGCCGACTGCGGCAAGTCGGACAGAAACGCGTTTCTCAGCCATGGGAGTGATCCATCTGTTCGTTGAGTTTTGCCACCATCACCGCCTCAACGGCGGGCAGCAGTTCGGCCATGACCAAGGGCGGAGTGCCAAGTGCGTCCCCAAGGGCGAGCGCGGCCGTCATGTCCCATCCGATCACCGCGCCCGGCAGCACGCGGAGCTGGCCGCCCAGACGACCGACCAGGTCCCAGACCTGCCAGCCTTCAAAGGTGGTGGGTCGGTTCAGCCGCGCCGGGCAGTCTTGGCAGGTTTGCGTGCATGCTTCACAGTATCGCTCGCCCCCGCCGAAGGACCATTCGGCAAGGGCGCGGAGACGTTTTTTTCCTGTTCCAGCAGCAGGCCTTTGGAGACGAAGGTCAGCTGGAAGGCTTCGAAGATCGGCCAGACATCGAGCAACGCGTCGATAGCCTCGGGGCTAGGGACGATCACGTTGCCATCGGCGTCGCCAATGCCCTCCCAAGTGAGAACTGCCCGGCGCGCCAGCGCCTTGGCGAAGGCAACGGCGCGTTCCTCGTCGGAAGCGTCTACCGGGACCGCCTCGACAGCCGCATCGCTGCGCGTCGCAACCATTAGCGCCGTGGTTAGTGGACGCAGCTGCACCCGGACGCCCGGCGCGAGGTCGTGCCAGCGGGGTGCATTCGTCAGATCGAGGGTCAGCATCAATAAATCTCCACATCATTCACGAGGGTGGCGGTGCACATCCGGCCGATCGTGCTGTCGCGCGCAGCCTGCCAGTCGAAGGTCGCCTGCACGCCCTGCGGCCCGGAAATCTCGATCCGGGGGCGCGGCAGGTAGACGGCGTGCACGGTGAAGGTGAAGCTCTCGCCAGACGGCAGCACATACGCAAACTCGAGCTCGCAGGGATCGCCATTGATCGCCTGCGTCACCAGCGTCTGGTCTGCGAAGCGCACCTCGATGGAGCCGGTCAGCGCCGCAATGGAGGGGTCGGCCCCGTCAATGCGGCCGTCCGAACGGATGGTTTCGATCCGGTCGAGGTTGTTGGCGTAGGTGATGTCGGCTGAAACCACATTGCCGAGCGCGGTGCTGTTCCGGGTGATCGCCCCGTTGAAATGGCCGAAGCGCTGCAATTCGAGAGCGGCAGGCGTGCCTGCGCTGGTCGTCGTGCCCACCGTCTCGCCCTGTGCCACCAACCGCGCTGTCGCGGTCAGCAGACCAGATCGCTGCATTTGCCAGTTGATCTGGTCGAGCACGCAGCCGGAATACATCGCGAAGCGCGGCACCTCGGGCATGCCGGTCTCGATGGACATGCTGGGCAGCGTCCAGGACCCAGACTGGAATTCATGCGTCCAGGGGCCGGTGCCGGTTGTGGTCGGATCACCAAAGGCCGCCTTCAGCCAGAAGCCGAACGCCTCGGCATCGAGCGGCACAACGACATCGCCATCCGCCGTCACCGCATCCTTGATCGGTGCCAGCGGGTCGCGGCCATAGCCGAGCAGTTCGGAATTGAGCAGTGGCTGCTCTGCCCCCAGCGAGGTGCTGGCGAAGGGCATCTTCGTGAAACCGCCCACGGGCGGCGTTCCATAGGTCGTCTCGAACGCAAGCGCCATCTGCGCCCGCGCCCCCTGGGCTCGTGCCATGGTGTTCTCCTTGGGTTGTCGGGGTCAGGCCAGTTGGTCGGCCGTGGAATAGTGCAGCACGACCGGGATGACGGCCGCCTTCAGGCTCGTCGCGCCCTCGACGGGCAGATCGACTGGACGGGGCGCTTCCGCCTCGATCCAGTCGCATAGGCCGCCCAGCGTGCGGTCGCCAGCGATTGCGGTGCCGATGCTGGTGGTCAGGGTATCGAAGGCGGCGTCGCGGGCGGTGCCCTGCACGACGGCCTCGATCTCGGCGCGGTGCTGGTAGTGATACCGAAGCGGCGACAGCGTGACCTCGGGCTCACCGGGTTCACCATCGCGCAGGATCAGCAGGCCCTCGGCCGGAACGCGCTCGGGCAGCACCTCGCCGCGCAGGGACGTGGCGGGCAGCGTCGAAAGCCGCGCATGCAGCGCGGCGAGGATGGTTTCGCGGGGGCTAAGCAATCGACTATTCCCTTGGAAAATTTTGTAGAATAGCTAACGCGGCAAGTTTGGCCTCGCGCCACGGGACGAAAACAGGTGAGCTCGCATGGAAATGACAAAAACCCTACTGACGCTAACTGAAAGCGATCTGTCTCGCGATTTGAAAGACATCAACGAGCTTCAGGTCTATCCACAGCAGGGAAAGATCGACGCACAAGGTATCAAAATAATCTGGGCACCATTCGATTTCATCAATCGCAATGCGCAACTTGCCATCATCGGCGTTACTCCTGGCCCAACCCAAGCAATGCGAAGCTATCGGGCTGCGCGACGGGCAGCTGACGCAGGAACAGACCCTCAAGTAGCCCTTGAAAAGGCAAAGGCAGAATCATCTTTCCGAGGGGACGTGATGGAACCAAACCTCAAATCACTCTTGGAGCATAGCGGCGTCGCTGAACGTGCTGGCATCGAAGACGTCGATCTAATTTGGACCGGTGAGGCACATAAATTGCATTTCACTTCAACTGTTCGATATCCAACATTCATCAATGGCGAGTTGTTCAACAACCAGATTGACTCCTTGGCGCACACGGAACTCAGGCGATATGTCGAAACATACTTAGTGGAGGAGCTTCGGAGCCTGCCTATTGACGCGCAGATTATTGTGCTCGGAAAGAAAGGGCCCAGAATAGTCCAACATGCCGCCAAGATCGCGAAGTTAGACGCAAAACGGATCGTCAACCTCCCTCATCCGTCTGGGAGCGCAACCGGAGCCGTGCGGGACTATCTCTCTAAGACCAAGACTCAGAGCATTCGTCCCTGCAGATGTATGCTGTGCGACAGATCTCGAATTCCAGACGGGTGGGACCTCAGCAAGCGCTTCGCCACCCATGACAGGACTCACGATAGCATTCGCTCATAGGCGTCGCCCCACCCAATTCGCCACGATCAGCCCCGGCACACCGTCCACTGCACGCTCCGCATCGCGTGCCAAGTTCAACCGCTTCGGCAATTTCACCTGCGGCACCAGAAGGAAGATCGGCGCGGTGACCTTGCCGCGCCCGGTCTTCGAGCGAGACACGACCGCCTGACCCTTCGTGTTCAGCCGTCCCTCGGCCACCAGCAAGCTCGGGCCCGTGTGGCGATAGACGAAGCGCAGGCGCAGCCCGCGCCGCCGTTCCCATTCGCCGGGGGTGATCCGACCACCGCGTGTGGATTTGCCTGCGGCGGGCAGCGGGATCGCCAGCCAGAAGCCGTCCTTCGAGCGGATCAACGGGCCGGTGTCGTGGGCTCCGACAATAACCGGGGCCTTCGACCAGACCAGCGCGGCCGCGTCGAGGCTCTCGCCCGACCTCGGAAAGTTCTGGTTGCGGATCGAGTTGGCGAGCCGTCGCCCGAGCCCAGCGCCAGTAATCTGTGTGCGCCACGCCGTCTTCAGCCCGATTCCGGCCTCACGCATGGCGGCCGTCACAGCGCGTTCGCCCGCCGCGACCTCCGCCACCATCATGGCGACGATGTCGGGATCGATGTCGAGCTTGAGTTTCACGCGGGCCTTAGGTCCACGGTCCAGACCAGCCGCTCGCGGTCGCGGACAGGCTCGCCCTGAATGAGGAAGGCGTCGCCGTCGATTTCCAATCGGTCGCCGGGACGAGGGGTCGGAACCTCCGCGACGCGCAGATCGATCCGGGTCGTTTCCGACCAGAGCCGCGCGTCGCCGAAGTCGGTGATGGCATCAGCCTGCCGGGAGACGACGCGCACCAGCACGGGCGCACCGCCGTCAGAGGTGTAGACCGCGTCCCGGCCGATGTTCGGATGGGCGAACAACGTATCCACGACGGCGGCGAAAGCGGACATCAGAATGTGCCGTTCAGGCGCACCCGGCCGATCAGGTCGCCCGCGCCGCCAGCAACAGCTTCGGTGGCCACACCGATCAGCGTATTCGCCGTGGCGGTCTTCGTGGCTTCCTTGTTGGCGTTGTCCCAATAGACCTTGTCACCGGCGGACCAAGCCTGGGATGCGACCTTGTTCAGGTCGAAGATACCGACGAGTGCGGCTTCGACTGTTTCAGCATTTGCGGCATCCCCGGTGGACACGCCGAAAATGGAGCCTACAAGCAGGCCGTCGCCGGAGGTCACGGCGTAGGGCGCGGTCAGGGTGATGGTATTGCCGGGCTGGACGTAGTTTTTCATTGCGGGATCCTTTGCAAACGGAAACGGGCGGCCCGATTGGACCACCCGTCAGAGGTGAGTTTTCTGGGATGCCCGGTTATGCGCCCGGGTTCTTGTAGAGGCCACGCCAGTCAATGGCCTTGGCACCGAAGTCGAGGCGGCACTTGATCTCGACGCCGTCGACGTCGAAGCCGTTGCGCGTCTCGATGTAGGCGCCCTGCTGACCCTCGAGATAGGCGTACTCGATCGTGTCGATCTGGTTCGGGCTGGCCGCCAGATACCAGGCGGTCTCGCTGACTGCATCCAGCCGGGGCTCGCTGATCGGCGCGAGGGTCCTGATCGATTGCGGCACGACGTTGGAGGTTGCGGCAGGCACGAGGTTCTGGGCCACCATCTGCTCGGCCTTCAGTTCCAGCGACGCGGGCACGATCAGGAAGGCGGGGCGGACATTCAGCACCGTCTTCTTGTCGAGACCCGTCTGCTTGGCCATGGCGGCGCGGGCCGCGCCAACCGCCTCCACGGCCAGCGCCGCACCGGTGCCAGCGAGGTTCTTGTGGGCGGTGTGGAACAGCGCGTTGCCGTCAGCCATGGCCGGGTTGGCGGTGATGACCCCCCAGACCACGTCCGACTCGAGCTGCGCGATGGAGTTGCCGTACATCGCCGGGATCCGGGTGAAAGCGTCGAGATCGTCGTTGATCAGCGTCTGGCGGGTGATGGCAACGACCCGGCCATAGGTCTTGACCTTGTAGCTCTCCTTGCTCTCGCCCAGCGTACCGCGCTTGAACTCGCCGCTTTCGCCGACTTCCAGAAGCTGTGGGGCCTCGCCGAGCTGGACCCGGTGCATGGCCTTGAAGTCGGTGGCCAGCACCTGTCGGCAGAACAGCATGAAGGTGCGGGGATAGGCCTCGTAAGCCTGCCGGAGCGTCTTGTTGGTGACCGCCGAAAGGATCTCAGGAAAGTCGGATGTCGAATGCAGGGCCCGGGTCGCCACCTCGTCGCGCGACAGGCCGCGGGTGTTCACGCCCACATTTCCGAGGCTTTCGCGGGCCAGTTCCAGCAGCGTCATGCCGCGATACTGGCGCGCGGCATCCTCGAGTTGAAAGAGCGTCGGGCTGTAGCGGTGCAGCAGTGCATTCGCCACGGCGTCACGCCGAGTGATCGCCTCATTGCGGCCACCCAGCGGGATCGACACCTGGCTGAAGGTGCGGGTTTCCTCGGATTTTGAGGCCACCTGATCGAGGATCAGACGGCGGGCTTCACCGATATCCGTGCCGCGTTTGACCAGATCCTCGGCAAAGCCGCGCTCGAGGTTCAGGCGTCCCGCCAGATCGTAGATCGTGGATACGCGGTCGCGTTCCGTTTCACGGGCGCGGGTTGCGACGGCTTCAGTGTCAGGCACAACGGGGGCATCGGGCTTCCGCGCCTTCGGTTGGGTGCGGGTTTCACTTGCGGCGGCCTTCGGCTCAGTCGCGGAAGTCTTCGGTTCAGTCATGGTGGTGTCCTCGGTCGCGACAGAGTCGCTGGGCTGGTCTTTGGCCTCTGCGGCCGGGGCGTTGAGTTTGTCCGTCATCGGGATGGCTCCTGTTTGGGTGGGTGAGACGTCCCGGCGATGGAGGACGCAGTCGTGAAGTGGGGATTGGGCGCGAAACCCTGCGGCGGGATCTGCCCCAACGGGCACGGCGGACACCTCGAAGGGCGTCCAGTCGACCGCCCGCCAGAGTTCTCGGGCCGCTTCAGGTTTGGACACTTCGAAGCGATGGACCTGGTAGCCGATGGAGACCGCGCGGATGTGCCCGGCCTGGATGTCCCGCCAAATCGGTTCGACGTCCGCGCGCTCACTAATCCTGACCTGCGCAATGCCGCGACCGTTTTCGATACGCGCCGAACCCGGCACGACCGAGCCGATCACGGCGTCAAGCGTGTCGATCTCATGCACCTTCAGGAAGGGCGCGCCCGCGTTCAGACGATCAAGCCGCACATGGGTCGGGTCGAGGCTCAGCTCTTCGTCATAGGGCTCGCCGAACAGGGTCGACCGGCGAACCCGCGCCCCTGCTGACCAGACAACCTCGACTGTGCGGGCGTCGGTATCGGCTGAGTTCGGCGCAAGCTCCGCCGACCGGCGCAGGGCCGGTAGTTCGATCATCGTGTCCATGTTGGTCAGTCCTGTTGGTCAGTGTCGGGCCGCGTCGGGTCCGTATCGGAGTCGTCGGCCGGATCGCTCGCCGGGTCATTGGCCGTGTCGTCGTCGGCGGAATCGTTCGCCGGATCGTTTGTTTGGGCGCTGCCAGTCTTGGTGACGCGGCGCGGATCGCTGTCGAGAACCAGCCCAAGGGCGTCGAGTTTGGCGTTTGTGGCGGCGATTTCGGCCAGCACCGCGTCAGGGTTGCGGCCCTGCCGGGCGATCACCTCGGCCAGCGTCATGGTGCCCGACCGGATCGACAGCAGGTTCGCCATAGCGTCCTTCTGCGGATCGACCGCCTCGAACTTCGGTGGAGACCATTCGACCGGTACATCCGGCGTCGGGATCTGCCCTGCGGCCCACGCGGCCTCGGTGAACCAGCGCCAGACCGGTGCGCAGAACATCGGGATGAACAACTGCCATTGCACGGCGTCGATCTGGCGGCGGAACTCGACCAGCCCGGCCCGGATCGAGGAATAGTTCACCTGGGACAAATCCCCGGTCAGCAATTCATACGGCACCCGGAACCCGGCCGAGATCGTGTGCAGGCTCGCCCGCTTGTATTCGCCGTAGCCGCCGGTTGCCGAGGGCTGGTTGAAGCGGATATCCTTGCCGCCGCGGGCATAAGCGATAAGCCCCGGCTCGAACTGCTCGACGCGGTTGCCATCGGCATCCACCACCGAAGGCGCGATGCCCTGCTGCGCCTCGTCGTCGCCAAAAACGATGGCGGTGACGCAAGCCTCGGTTTTCTTGCGGACCAGTTCGGCAACCTCATAGTCGTCGAGATCGCGCAAGCTGCGGATCACCGGTGCGCCCCAGGGAACGCCGCGCGCCTGCGTGCGCTGTTTCTCGTAGATATGGGCAATCTCACTCGCCAAGACTGGACGGCTTTGAAGCCCGTTCTGCAATGCGCCATAGGCATCGCCGGGATGTTCGGCATGCAGCCAGTAGGCCCGGCGTTTCCCAACCGGATCGAACTCGATCCCCTGCACCAGCCGACCCGCGCCGTTGGCACCGGATTTGGTGGCGTCGAGAAAGTCGGCCTCAAGTGCGTATTCCACGACATGTGGCCACCTGTTCCACGCGCATGTGGCCAGTCATTCCATGACATGTGGCCACACCCGTGAGGTGATCTGCGAGGCAGTTTCTTCATGACGTGATTTTCACGTCTGGGT
>Ga0307964_1000192_pt1 | contig 37446 bp, 31 predicted proteins | sample OrgLakmetagen596_FD_201823 | JGI IMG/M metagenome (GOLD analysis project Ga0307964, IMG submission 201823) | Saline water microbial communities from Organic Lake, Antarctica - #596 | ecosystem: Environmental > Aquatic > Non-marine Saline and Alkaline > Saline | place: Antarctica: Organic Lake... | reverse complement strand
TCTTCAGCGGAGTGCTTGCCGTCTTCGTCACCGGCCAGTTTCGCGATGGCGGCGGCTTTGATCTCGCCCAGCCGCGCGTAACGGTCCATTTTATCGCGGATGCTGTAGGCCTCTGCGATAGCATCAGCGAAGTCAGCCTTGATCGCGCCCATCAGTTCGGCGTTTACGGCTTCAGCCTGCCCTTCCCAGCGGGGCTTGCCAATTTCAGCGGCAAATTCTTTAATGGCGCTAACGGCAGTCTGCATTTCCTGGTGGGCAAACAGCACGGCGCCCAGCATTTGGTCTTCAGTCAGGCTTTTGGCTTGGGATTCCACCATCAGCACGGCGTCTTCGGTACCGGCAACAATCATGTCCAGCAGCGAGGTTGAACGCTCTTCGTGAGTCGGGTTCAGGAAGTAGCCACGCTCGTTGGTAAAGCCAACGCGGGAAGCACCAATGGGGCCTTCAAATGGAATGCCAGAAATAGCCAGGGCCGCAGAAGCCGCCAGCATGGCTGCAATGTCCGGATCCTGAGTTTTGTTGGCTGACATAACGGTCAGCACAACCTGGACTTCGTTCATGAAGCCATTGGGAAACAGCGGACGAATCGGACGGTCGATCAGGCGTGACGTCAGCGTCTCTTTTTCGGTAGGACGCGCTTCACGCTTAAAGAAACCACCGGGAATTTTACCCACAGAGTAGGTTTTTTCGGTGTAGTTAACGGTCAGCGGAAAAAAGCCCTGACCAGGCTTGGCTTCTTTGGCACCTACAACGGTGCCCAGCACAGAAATATCGTCGATGGTTACGAGTACGGCACCGGTAGCCTGGCGAGCGATACGGCCAGTTTCCAAAGTAACGGTTTTGCCACCAAGTTCGAACGTTTTAGTTACGGGATTAAGTTCCACAAAAAACTCCTGAATATCTTTCCGATTGATTCAGTTACTCACCCATGTGGGTAACTGCTGTTCTGCGCTACACAAAAAAAACACAACCGGCGGTAGCGCTCTTGCAAGCACCACCGCCGGTTGGTCAGCCAGGGCAAGTAACCATGCCCCAGCTCTCAGGCCGTCGAAACAGATTAGCGACGCAGACCCAAACGCTTGATCAGCTCAAGGTAACGATCAGCATTCTTGCCTTTCAGGTAATCCAGCAGCTTACGACGCTGGTTTACCATACGGATCAGACCGCGGCGTGAATGGTGGTCTTGCTTGTTGATCTTGAAGTGACCTTGCAGCTTGTTGATGTTAGCGCTAAGCAGTGCCACCTGAACTTCAGGAGAACCGGTATCGCTTTCAGCCTGCTGGTAATCTTTAACAATCTGAGCTTTCTCGTTGGCAGAAAGTGCCATAAACCACCTCAATATATTGCGATGCTTAAGAGTACAGCCGAACCGCGCATCTCTACAGCTCGGCTAAACGGCTCGCCTAAAGGCGGCCGTCGGTTTTAACCAAACGCTTGGGCACCAGCTGGGTGCCCTCACTGTCCGGGAATGCTTCTGCCAGCCCAACAAAGTCTTGATTGCCATAAACGCGCACGTAACCCTGTTCAAGCTGTGCTTCTATTCTAACTGCTTGGCCATTCAATATCGACACCAGCACCGGTCCACTCAGGCGGTGTTCGGGAAACATGCTAAGTGCCGCGTCTGGCGCTACCAGCAAGCCGTCCAGGCTTTCATCACGCTCGCGCATGGCTTCCATACCCGGTACGTCGTGGGCGTCGGCCAATGTGAAGCCTGCGGCCAGGGTACGGCGCAGTGCAATCACATGGGCGCCACAACCGATGGCTTCACCGATATCTTCCACCAGTGAACGGATATAGGTGCCTTTTGTGCACTTAACCGCAATGTCCATTTCGTTATCGCGAATAGCCAACAATTCCAGACTGTAAATAGTGACCGGGCGCGCTGGGCGCTCAATTTCGATGCCTTGACGAGCGTACTCGTACAACGGGCGGCCCTTGTGCTTGAGCGCCGAATACATAGAAGGCACCTGCTGGATATCGCCACGAAAGCGGTCCAACAGGGGCTCTAGAATGCCAGCGATCAGGCCTTCCGGCACGGGTCGGGTTTCTACCACAGAGCCTTCGCTATCACCGGTTTCGGTGCGTTCGCCCAAGCGGGCGGTAGCAATGTAGGCTTTGTCGCTGTCTAGCATGGTCTGCGAAAACTTGGTGGCCTCGCCAAAGCACAGCGGTAACACACCGGTGGCCAGAGGATCTAAGGCTCCGGTGTGGCCGGCCTTGGCCGCCCCATACAACCGCTTAACCTGCTGCAAAATGCCATTGGAGGTTAAACCCCGAGGCTTGTCGATCACCAAAATGCCATTAACATCGCGGCCTTTGTGTCTGCGGCTCAAACGTTGGACTCCGGATTGTTTTGACCATCAACAGGGCCATCGGCGGCGCTGTTGTCAGCGCTGTCGCTGTCATCACCTACCGCGGGCTGATCGCCCACGGCTTTGCGAATCAGGCCATCCAGGCGGCGGCTGTAACCCTGCAGTTCATCAAAGTGAAAGCGCAGAAGAGGCACCACACGCAGCTTCATCGCACGGCCAACCTGGCCGCGCAAAAATCCGGATGCCTTGTTCAGCACCGCCAGAGATTCTTTCACCTCTGGCGACTCTGCGCCAAGCTCTTCAGTAGTCAGCAAGGACACGTAAATGTCGGCGTAACCCAGATCACGGCTTACCTTAACGGCATTGACCGTAATCATGCCCAACCGCGGGTCTTTAATTTCCCGCTGGATGAGCTGAGCCAGTTCACGCTGCATCTGATCGCCAATGCGATCAACACGACTGAACTCTCTAGCCATTACGCCCCCGTGGATTCAAGCTTGCGCTCAACCCGAATGCGATCGAATACTTCGATTTGGTCGCCCATTTTCACGTCGTAGCCTTTCACGCCAATACCGCATTCCATGCCGTTACGCACTTCTGGCACGTCGTCCTTGAAGCGGCGCAGGGATTCCAGCTCGCCTTCAAAGATCACCACGTTGTCACGCAGTACGCGAATCGGTTTGTTACGGTACACGTTGCCTTCCGTCACCATACAACCGGCCACCTGGCCAAACTTCGGCGAACGGAACACGTCGCGTACGTCGGCAATGCCGATGATGTCTTCGCGGAATTCCGGTGCCAGCATGCCAGTCAGAGCCGCTTTCACGTCGTCCAGCAGGTTGTAGATGATGCTGTAGTAACGCAGATCCAGGCCTTCCTGTTCAACCAGGCGCTTGGCGGCGTTATCGGCGCGCACATTAAAGCCAAAGATCACGGCACTGGTGGCCACGGCCAGGCTGATGTCGGTTTCGGCTATGCCGCCCACACCGGAAGAGACAATCTTCACCTGTACTTCTTCGTTGCCCAGATCCTGCAGCGAACGGGTAATGGCTTCCAGCGAACCACGAACGTCGGTTTTCAGTACCACGTTCAGGGTTTTCACCTGGTCTTTGCCCATGTTCTCGAACAGGTTTTCCAGCTTGGCTGCCTGCTGACGCTGTAAACGCTGCTCGCGTTCACGAACGTGGCGGAACTCGGCCAGCTCTTTGGCCTTGCGCTCATCGGCTACAACGAAGAATTCGTCACCAGCGTTGGGCGTGCCATTCAAGCCCAGAACCTCTACCGGAATAGAAGGGCCTGCGTCTTTAACCTGCTTGCCAGCTTCGTCGGTCATTGCGCGCACTTTCCCGAAGAAAGAACCTGCAACAACCATATCGCCTTGGCGCAGAGTACCGTTCTGAACCAGTACGGTAGCCACTGAACCGCGGCCACGCTCAAGGCTGGATTCAACCACAACGCCTTGGGCGGGTGCAGACGGAGACGCCTGCAGCTCAAGAACTTCAGCTTGCAGCAATACCGCTTCCAGCAGATTGTCTACGCCGTCACCGGTCTTGGAAGAAATAGGCACGAACTGTACGTCGCCGCCCCATTCTTCCGGAATCACGTTAATGGCAGACAACTCGTTTTTGACGCGATCCAGATAGGCATCTTCTTTGTCCATCTTGGTAATAGCTACCACGATGGGCACACCGGCCGCACGAGCGTGTTCAACCGCTTCTTTGGTCTGCGGCATAACGCCGTCGTCAGACGCCACCACCAAAATCACGATGTCGGTACACTGGGCGCCACGAGCACGCATGGCGGTAAACGCCGCGTGGCCCGGGGTATCCAGGAAGGAAACCATGCCGTGGTCAGTTTTTACGTGGTACGCACCAATGTGCTGGGTAATACCGCCAGTCTCGCCAGACGCAACCTTGGTGCGGCGGATGTAATCCAGCAGCGAGGTTTTACCATGGTCAACGTGACCCATTACGCTCACAACCGGTGCGCGTTTAACTTGTTCCTGGCCTTCCTGGCTGCTGAATTCGCTCAGCACGGCCTCTTCGAAGGCGTCATCACTGATGGCTCTGGCGGTATGGCCCAGCTCGGTCACCACCACGATTGCAGTTTCCTGCTCCAGGGGCTGATTAATAGTGGCCATTACGCCCATACCCATCAGGGTTTTGATCACGTCAGCGGATTTCACAGACATGAGGTGGGCAAGATCGCCCACGGTGATCAGTTCGGGGACTTCTACTTCTTTGACCATAGGTTTGGTCGGCCTCTCGAAGGCGTGTTGCTTCTCTTTAGGTTTCTTTTTCGAACGCAGCGGCTTGCGCAGCTTGGTGTCTTCCTCGTCCGAAGTAACCCGTGGCGAATCCTGGGCGCGGCTGCGAGGGCCACGGTGTCCGGCCGATTTCTTCTTCGGTTTGCCGTCGTCGTTATCATCGCTACGTTCGCGAACGTTTTCTTTCTTTTTCTTCGGCTTGCGGTCTTTACCATCGCCTTCAGGCGGCGGTACCGGCATGTCTTGCGGCGCTATTGCGGCCGGTTTTTCTGCCTTCGCTGCCACTGGCTCAGCCGCAACCGGCTCTGCCCTGGTTTCTTCAACTTTGGTTTCGACCACAGTTTCTGTCGCTGTAACCGGCGTTTCGGCCGCTGTGGTTGCTTCAACCGCTGCTGATGCTTCAACTAAAGTGACCGGCGCTTCCACCACTGCCTCTTCCGCTTCGTCTGACTGCGTTTCGGCGCGTTTGATGTACGTGCGGCGCTTGCGAACCTCAACATTCACGGATTTAGCCTTGCCGGCTTTCAACGTGGTGGTTGTTTTGCGTTTCAAGGTGATTTTCTGAGGCTCGGCCTCACTGTCACCATGGTTCTTACGCAGATACGCCAGCAGCTGCTGTTTCTCGTCGCTGGAAACTGCGTCGTTCTCAGAACGCGCTTTCAGGCCTGCTTCCACAATCTGCTTCAGTAAACGATCCACGGGAGCGCCTACATCTTCGGCCAGTTGTTTTACCGTTACTTCCGCCATACTGGTCCTCCTCCCGAATTAGGCCTGGTCTTCAAACCAGGGGGCACGTGCTGTCATGATTAACTGACCTGCACGCTCTTCATTCATACCTTCAATTTCAATCAAGTCACCGACCGACTGCTCCGCCAGATCTTCCATGGTGCGTATACCCATGCCTGCGAGCTTGAACGCCAAGCCGCGGTCTACGCCTTCCATTGCCAGCAAATCTTCAGCCGGCTCGGCACCATCCAACGCTTCTTCGTTGGCCAGAGCCTGATTCAATAATGCGTCTTTGGCACGCTTGCGCAGTTCGGTGACGGTTTCTTCGTCGAATCCCTCAATCGCCAGCATTTCCTCCATCGGAATGTAAGCCACTTCTTCAATTGAGCTAAAGCCTTCATCAATCAGCACGCCGGCGAATTCTTCGTCGATATCCAGATGCTTGGTAAAGTGCTCCAGCAGGCGGCCCTGCTCTTGTTCCTGACGCTCGCCAGCTTCCTCTTCGGTCATTACGTTCAGAGTCCAGCCGGTTAGCTCGGTGGCCAAGCGCACGTTCTGACCATTACGGCCAATGGCCTGAGCCAGATTGTCCGCTGCAACCGCTACGTCCATCGTGTGACGGTCTTCGTCCACCATAATAGAGGCTACTTCGGCCGGCGCCATGGCGTTAATGACCAGTTGCGCGGGGTTGTCGTCCCACAGCACTATGTCAACACGCTCGCCATTCAACTCGTTAGATACGGCCTGAACCCGAGAACCGCGCATGCCTACACAAGCGCCTACCGGATCAATACGGCGATCGTTGGTTTTTACCGCAATTTTTGCGCGCGAGCCGGGATCACGGGCAGCGCCACGGATCTCGATCAGCTCTTCAGCAATTTCGGGCACTTCAATACGGAACAGCTCAATCAACATCTTCGAGTCAGAGCGGCTCAGAATCAGCTGCGGGCCGCGGTGGTCGGTGCGGATTTCCAGCAGCAAAGAGCGAACCCGGTCGCCCATGCGGAAAGTTTCCCGTGCAATCAGGTGTTCGCGGGGCAGCAACGCTTCAGCGTTATTTCCCAAGTCAACAATCACGTTGTCGCGGGTCACTTTCTTCACGGTGCCGGAAACCAGCTCACCAACGCGACCGCGATAGCTGTCTACAATCTTGGCACGCTCGGCTTCCCGCACTTTTTGGAAGATGATCTGTTTAGCCGCTTGGGCGCCGATGCGGCCGAAAGCGACCGAGTCGATCTGTTCTTCGTGCATGTCGCCAGGCTGTAGGTCAGGGCTGATTTCTTCAGCTTCCTGAAAGGTCAGCTCGGTGCCTAGCGCCGGAACGGCGTCGTTATCGACCACCAGCCAGCGGCGAAAGGTATCGTATTCACCGGTACGGCGATCAATCGAAACCCGGATATCGGCATCTTCGTCTTCGAAGCGTTTTTTGGCGGCGGTGGCCAGCGCCAATTCGATGGCTTCAAAAATCACGTCTTTCTCGACACCTTTTTCGTTCGAGACGGATTCGACCACCAGCAAGATCTCTTTACTCATTGAATTACCCTGCCTTCAAAATATTCTGTGCGTCCATTTAATGTATTCGCATGCATCACTCAAATAAAAGGTCACTCAAATAGAGTGTTGCTCAAAGAGTGCGTCACTCGAATACCGGAACGATGTTCGCCTTGTCGATACTGTCGAATGGCAACAGATATTCGTGGTCATCTACCACCACAATCACCTCGTCGCCTTCAATACCGTTCAGCAAACCCTGAAACTTGCGCCGACCTTCAAACGCCATACGCAAACGGATTTGCACTTTGTGCCCGACGAACGCCTGATACTGAGCCAATTCGAACAACGGACGATCCATTCCAGGCGATGACACTTCCAGCGTGTATTCGCTCTGTATAGGGTCTTCCACATCCATGACACTGCTGACCTGGCGACTGACTTTTTCGCAATCTTCAATCCCGATGCCTTTTTCGACATCGTCAATAAAAAGCCGCAACAATGATTCGTGGCCGCGAGTGCGGAATTCAATACCCCAGTATTCATAGCCGAGGCCTTCAACCACCGGCCGCAGAATGTCTTCCAACTGTTTGATCTTGGCTGACAAGTTACGCCATCTCCGTATTCAGAATTTGCTGACTACAAAAACAAAAAAAGGGCTGTGTATCAGCCCTTTTCATGCACCAGGACCTGATGCGCCAGGCCCCTTAGTCAAACAGCCCACAATATAAAGGCTGTTTGTTGCAAGAACTCGCAAAAAGCACGATTAAACAGCGCTTGATGCTAGCAGACACTTTGCCTGCCGGACGCCAGCCAAACTTCGACTGCACCCAATCTGCGGCGGAGTATAGAGCCGCAGACCTCACTGGTCAAGGACTGACCAAAAAAACGGCCTGGAAAACCAGGCCATTTTTTCACTGCATATGGTGCCCAAGGCCGGACTCGAACCGGCACAGCTTTCGCTACCACCCCCTCAAGATGGCGTGTCTACCAGTTCCACCACTTGGGCAATTCGGTTACTCCAGGCCGGGCAGATCGCTCTGCCCGCCGTCGGTTTCGCTGGCAGGATCTACAGCGGAAGGTTGGGATTCCTGAACCATCGGAATACCAGCTTGACCCGCTACTTCAGCGCGCTGCTTGGCAAAAATCGCCAACGTGAAACTTGTTACAAAAAACGCAATGGCCAAAAAGGTCGTTAAGCGGGTCAAAAAGCTACCGCTGCCCTGGCTGCCAAATACGGTCTGCGATGCTCCGCCACCAAAAGCGGCACCGGCGTCAGCGCCCTTGCCTTGCTGGATCAGAACCAGACCCACCAGGGCCACGGCAATAACCACGTGCAGGACAACGATCAAAGTTTCCATTAAATCCATAAAGACGCTCGCAAACCTTTAACAATGGGTATCTGCCGGCAGTGCCTGGCAGATACTGACAAAATCTGTTGCACTCAAAGACGCACCGCCGATCAATCCGCCGTCTATATCCGGCTCAGCGAAAAGTGCGGCTGCATTATCCGCTTTTACGCTGCCGCCGTAAAGCAAAGAAATGGATTCGGCTGGAGCACCCATATTTGCCAGTACGCCACGAATGGCCTTATGCATGGCCTGGGCGTCTTCGCCGGTGGCCGTCTTGCCAGTGCCTATGGCCCAAACCGGCTCATAAGCAACCACAATCTGCCCCCATTGCTCTGGCGTCACTTTGCTCAAACCGTCACGCACCTGGTTAGCAACGACTGCTTCGGCCTGTCCGGCTTCGCGCTGCTCCAGAGTCTCCCCCACGCACACGATGGCGCTCAAGCCTGCACTGAGAAGCTGCTCGGTTTTCACCGCCACCTCGACATCGGTTTCGCCAAACAGCTGACGTCGCTCGGAGTGGCCCACCAGGCCATAACGGCAACCGACATCGGCCACCATAGGCGCGGAAAGCTCGCCGGTGTAGGCGCCCTGCGTTTTTTCACTGACATTTTGCACGCCCACTGCCATTGCGTTATCGGCAGCCTGAATCACCGCGGAAACATAGAGCGCGGGCGGGAAAACAACCGCTTCAATACCCAATTCGCGCACCTGCTGTGCAACCGGGCCAACCAACTCGTTGACCAGGCTTTGGGACCCGTTCATTTTCCAATTTCCGGCTACAATGCGACGACGCATAACACACCCTTATTCATTCGCAAGCGGCGGCGTGAGTCCGCCGAAAAGAGAGGCGAACTATACTCCACACCCCAAGGCCAAACAACTGCTTGCCGCCGACTCTGATCAGGCGATCGAGCTTTCAACCACCTTCGCTAATTGCCGGGCAATGCGTTCAATCACCTCGGCATCCTGGCCTTCTGTCATGACTCGAATCAGCGGCTCGGTGCCAGATGCCCGCAACAACACCCGACCGTCGCTGCCGAGTTCGGCTTCGGCGCGACTTAAGGCGGCCGCAATATCTTCACGCTCAAGTGGGTTGAAGCGCTTGGTCACTCGCACATTAATCATGGTCTGCGGCAGTTTGCTCATACCCTGGCGAATTTCAGCCAGAGTTTTACCTGATTTCCAGATAGCCAGCATCACCTGAAGCGCCGACACAATGCCGTCGCCGGTGCTGGTACAGTCACGGATCACCATATGACCGGAACCTTCGCCACCCAGCACCCAGCCCTTCGCCAACAGGCGCTCCATCACGTAGCGATCGCCCACGTTGGCGCGCTCGAACTCAATGCCCAGCTCCTTCAAGGCCAGCTCAACGCCAAGATTGGTCATCAGGGTACCCACCACACCGCCTTTCAGGCGGCCTTCGGCATGGCGCTGTGAGGCAATCACATACAACAGCTCATCGCCGTCTACCTCGGACCCGTCACGGTCGACCATAAGCACGCGATCACCGTCGCCATCAAAGGCTATCCCCAGATCGGCTTTTGTGTCCAGAACCGCCTGACTCAGACCTGCAAGGTGGGTGGAGCCCACATTGAGGTTAATGTTGAGACCATCGGGTGCTGCGCCAATCACAAATACGTTCGCCCCCAACTCACGAAACACTTTTGGCGCAACGTGATAGGTAGCTCCGTGAGCGCAGTCTAAAACAATGCTCATGCCTTCCAGAGTAAATTCATTGGGCACGGTACTTTTACAGAATTCTATGTAGCGGCCGGGAGCGTCATCAATGCGCGACGCTTTGCCTAGTTCTGCCGAATCACACACCGTCAGCGGTTGTTCCAGCCAGTACTCTATTTCGGCTTCCAAGGCGTCATCCAACTTGGTGCCGTCTGCCGAGAAGAACTTGATTCCATTGTCGTAATGGGGATTGTGTGAAGCGCTGATCACAATACCGGCCGAAGCACGAAATGTGCGAGTAAGGTAGGCAATAGCGGGTGTTGGCATGGGACCCAGCAGCTTTACGTCTACCCCGGCAGCAGCCAGGCCGGATTCCAGCGCAGATTCAAACATGTAACCTGACAGCCGGGTGTCTTTGCCGATCATTACGCTGTTGCGCTGGCCTTCGCGTTTAAACGCCTGGCCGGCAGCCCACCCCAAACGCAGCATAAACTCAGGAGTAATAGGGCCCTCACCCACGTGGCCGCGAATTCCATCGGTACCAAAATACTGCCTGCCTGACATCACACTGCTCCTTTGATCGCCGCCGCCATTTTAACGACATCTACCGTTTCCCGAACGTCATGCACACGCACAACACTCGCGCCTTTCATGGCACATATTGTCGCGGCAGCGAGGCCTGCCGGCAACCTTTCTTCCACGTTGCGACCGGTAATAGCGCCCAGCATAGATTTGCGCGACAGCCCCAACAACAGAGGATACCCCAGTACGGTAAATTGCTCTGCCCGCGCAAGCAGCTGCAAATTATGTTCCAGACTTTTGCCAAAACCGAAACCCAAATCCAGCATGATTCTTGAAGAATCAATGCCGGCGTCCTGTGCCGCGAGTATCCGCTGTGCCAGAAACAAACTAACCTGTGCGCACACATCCTGATACTGCGGATTGTTCTGCATGGTGTCTGGCTCACCCTGACTGTGCATCAGGCACACCGGCAAGCCGGTGTTTGCGGCAGCCTGCAAAGCGCCCTCACGAGTCAGCGCTCGCACGTCATTAATCAGCCCCGCACCCAGGGCCGCAGCTTGAGTCATCACCTGCGGCGAGCTGGTGTCTACGGAAATCACCACGTCCAGTTCGCCAGCGATGGCTTCTACCGCCGGGCACACGCGGTCCAGCTCTTGTTGCAGGCTGACAGGTTTGGCACCAGGGCGGGTCGATTCGCCGCCCACATCAATAAAACGGGCGCCATCTTCCACCATTTGGCGGGCATGAGCCAAAGCCTGCTGCGGGCGATCAAACCGACCACCGTCGGAAAACGAATCAGGCGTTACGTTCAGCACGCCCATTACGTGGCACTGAGTCATGTCCAGCGTGCGCCCGGCAAAATTCATCTTCATTCCAACCTCGGCAAATAATTTTGGGGTCTTACAATGAAAAACGCCGCCCTAAAGCGGGCGGCGTTTTTTACTTCTTCCTAACTAGCGCGTTACAGATCGCTCAGTGCTCTCCCGCCGGGCGGCCGACGCCACCTTGAGAATCGTCGCCGGCTTTGCCCTTAACTTTGCCTTTGATAGAAGTCTCTTCTTTGTCAATTGAAGTTGCCTCGCCGCCCGAAGAACCACCCCGATCGTCCCAGCCTTTTGGCGCACGGGCAGCGCGGCCTTCCATAATATCGTCGATCTGGAGCCGATCGATGGTCTCGTACTTCATCAAAGCTTCGGCCATCAAGTCCAGCTTATCGCGATGCTCGACCAATACGTTGCGGGCGGTCTCGTAACAGGTATCAATGATGTTACGCACTTCTTCATCGATACGCTGCGCAGTTTCCGGCGAGTACACGGTTTGTTGTTGCCCAGCGGTACGGCCCAGGAACGGTTCGCCATTTTCACTACCGTACTGCAGCGGACCCAGTTTTTCCGACAGACCCCAACGGGTCACCATGTTGCGAGCCAGACTGGTCGCCCGCTCTATGTCATTGGAAGCACCGGTGGTGACACCGTCTGCACCCAAGGTCAGCTCTTCGGCGATACGGCCACCAAACAAACTGCTGATCTGGCCGTGGAGGAAGCGTTTGGAATGGCTGTACCTATCCTCTTCCGGCAAGAACATAGTCACACCCAAAGCGCGACCGCGAGGAATGATACTCACTTTGTACACGGGATCGTGCTCTGGCATCAAGCGCCCGACAATGGCGTGACCAGATTCATGATACGCGGTATTCAGTTTCTCTTTTTCGTTCATCACCATGGACTTGCGTTCCGCGCCCATCATAAGCTTGTCTTTTGCCAGTTCCAGCTCCTGCATAGTCACCAATCGCTGGTTGCGACGGGCTGCGAAGAGCGCTGCCTCGTTCACCAGGTTAGCCAGGTCGGCACCGGAGAAGCCAGGCGTACCACGGGCAATAACGGCAGGATTGATGTCGTCATCCAGCGGCACTTTCTCCATGTGTACTTTCAAAATCTGCTCGCGACCCAGAATGTCTGGCAAGCTCACCATCACCTGACGGTCAAAACGGCCGGGGCGCAGCAACGCAGGGTCTAGCACGTCCGGGCGGTTGGTAGCGGCAATCACGATAACGCCTTCGTTACCCTCAAACCCGTCCATTTCCACCAGTAACTGGTTCAAGGTTTGCTCGCGCTCGTCGTTTCCGCCGCCCATGCCAGCGCCACGGTGACGACCGACCGCATCAATCTCGTCAATGAAAATGATGCACGGGCTTTGCTTCTTGGCCTGTTCGAACATGTCACGTACACGGGATGCGCCCACGCCGACAAACATTTCGACAAAATCTGAGCCGGAGATCGAGAAGAATGGCACCTTGGCCTCACCGGCGATGGCTTTTGCCAGCAAGGTTTTACCCGTGCCCGGAGGACCGATCATCAGAACGCCGCGGGGAATACGGCCGCCCAAGCGTTGGTATCGACTAGGATCACTCAGGAAATCCACCAGTTCTTTTACGTCTTCTTTGGCTTCGTCTACGCCTGCCACATCCGCAAAGGTGTTTTTAATCTGGTCTTCGCTCATCAGGCGGGCTTTGCTCTTGCCAAACGACATCGGACCGCCCTTTCCGCCAGCACCACCCTGCATCTGCCGCATAAAGAATACGAACAGCGCAATAATGATCAGGATCGGGAATGCGGCGACCAACAATTGGGTCCACAGGCTCTGGCGCTCGGGTTCTTTACCGATCACCTCAACGCTGTTGGCCAGCAGGTCGTCCATCAGCTTGTTGTCGGCCACTTGCGGGCGGACAGTCTGAAACTGTGAACCATCGGGACGTACGCCCTGAATCTGCAGACCATCAATAGTGACCTGATTTACCCGGCCCTGTTGAACCATCTCCACAAACTGAGAGTAGTTGACTTGTTGGCCACTGGTGGTAGGAGTGAAGTTTTGAAACACCATCAGTAGCACTGCGGCTATTACCAGCCATAAAACCAGATTTTTTGCCATATTGTTCAAGGATCACCACCTGTGAATTGCCGGGCTGCGCCATGGCGCGCCCTTTTTGGATACCTTACACCATTTCTACGGCCGTTCACCAGAAATGGCCTTGCTGTCACCAAACTTGCCGGTCATTTCTGGCTGCGGGTGCCAGCAACCGAAATACCTGAATTCTTTAAGTGGGGGACTTGATAACGAATTGCAATACCACCACCCAAGGATTCGACTGATTGGAGCAGGTATCGTTCCATTAATGGGCAGAAAAGGCCCGCGCGATAAGTGTTAACGGCAATTTTTCTCGCTGCACTTTCTGCTACAATCGAGACATTATACGTTGACGGCAGCACAACGAGTGCTGACCTTTTGTTAATTGCCGCTATTAAGAGATTGCATCATGAGCCTTTCACCAGAACAGCGCCGGGAATACCGGGCGATCGCCCACAATCTGAAACCGGTCATTATTGTAGGTGATAAGGGCCTGACCGAAAACCTTCAGGAAGAACTGGAGCGGGCATTGAACGACCACGAGCTGATCAAGATAAAAATCGCTAGCCAGGATCGCGAAACACGCCAACAGGCAGTGACCGAACTGTGTGCCGGCGCCAAGGCTGAAGTCGTTCAGACCATTGGTAAAATTGCTGTGATTTTGCGCCGCGCCAAGACACCAAATCCCAAGCTGTCCAATTTGTTGCGCCTTAAGCACTGACCAAGGCGCAGGTTGCGCATACAGCAGACACAAAAAAGCCGGTCGGGAATTCCAGACCGGCTTTTTTGTGTGAGTCACATCGCTAATCAGATGTACTCAACCTTCTCAATTTCATATTCCACTGTGCCAGACGGCACGCGAATGGCGACTACATCGCCTCCTCTGCGGCCTACCAGTGCACGGGCAATGGGTGACGACACCGAAATTTTTCCGTCTTTAATATCTGCTTCGTCTTCACCCACAATCTGGTATTTAACCTGTTTATCGGTATCCGTATTCAACAGATGAACGGTGGTGCCGAAAATTACTTTACCGGTGTTTTCGATGGTGGTGACATCAATCACCTGAGCGCCACCGAGCTTACCTTCAATTTCCTGAATCCGGCCTTCAATAAAACTTTGCTGATCACGGGCGGCGTGGTATTCCGCGTTTTCCTTCAGATCGCCGTGCTCACGTGCGGTAGCGATGGATGCGATGACGCGCGGACGATCTTCCGATTTCAGCTTCTGCAGCTCGGCACGCAGGCGTGCTTCGCCCAACGTGGTCATTGGTACTCTTGCCGACATAATCTTATTTTCCTGAGTGCAAATCCTGAAGGCGGCGAACCGTACGCTCCGGACCAAACTTGATGGCCCGACAGAAGGCTTCGCCACCTGCCAGGGTGGTGGTGTAACTGATTTTAGCCTGCAACGCGGACTGGCGGATCTGGGACGAATCCGACACCGCTTTACGGCCCTCGGTGGTATTGATCACCAGCTGGACCTTGCCATTTTTGATGGCATCCACAATGTGCGGGCGACCTTCGTGAACCTTGTTCACCAACGCTACCTCTACGCCCGCTTTACGCAGGGCTGCGGCGGTGCCGGTGGTTGCAATGATCTTGAAACCACATTCAACCAGCGAACGCGCTACGTGCTCGCCGCCATGCTTGTCGACATCGCGCAGTGACATGAAGGCAACGCCCGTGGATGGCAGGCGCTCGCCAGCGGCCAGCACGGCTTTGCCGAAGGCTTCGTCAAAGCTGTCGCCAATCCCCATCACCTCGCCGGTGGACTTCATTTCCGGCCCAAGAATCGGGTCAACCGCTGGGAACTTGTTGAACGGGAACACCGACTCTTTCACCGAGTAATGCGCCGGTATAATTTCCTGGGTAAAACCCTGGTCCGCCAACGATGTGCCCGCCATAACACGTGCGGCCACTTTGGCCAAAGACACGCCAATGGCCTTAGACACAAACGGCACGGTACGCGACGCACGGGGGTTCACTTCAATCACGTAAATTTCGCCGTCTTGCCATGCCAGCTGCACGTTCATCAGGCCGACCACGTTCAACGCCAGGGCCATCTGTTTGACGGCGTCCCGCATGGCGTTCTGAACATCTGCGGGCAAGCTGTAGGGCGGCAATGAACACGCCGAGTCACCGGAGTGAATGCCGGCCTGCTCTATGTGCTGCATGATACCGCCAATGACCACGTCTTTGCCGTCGCAGATGGCGTCTATATCCACCTCAATCGCGGCATTCAGGAAGTGGTCCAGCAATACCGGGCTGTCGTTGGATACCAGCACAGCACTGCGCATATAACGCTCAAGCTCGGCTTCGCCATAGACAATTTCCATGGCGCGGCCGCCCAGCACGTAAGACGGGCGGACCACCAGCGGGTACCCAATCTTGCGGGCGGCAATAATGCCTTCTTCGTGGCTGCGCACGGTGGCATTTTCGGGCTGATTCAGGCCCAGGTCCGTAATCAGCTGCTGGAACCGCTCGCGGTCTTCGGCGCAGTCAATGGCGTCCGGGCTGGTGCCGATGATAGGCACACCAGCGGCTTCCAGGCCGCGGGCCAGCTTCAACGGGGTTTGACCACCGTACTGCACAATCACACCTTTGGGTTTTTCAACGTGGATAATTTCCAGCACGTCTTCCAGGGTGATCGGCTCAAAATACAGGCGGTCAGAGGTATCGTAATCGGTCGACACGGTTTCCGGGTTGCAGTTGATCATGATGGTTTCATAACCATCTTCACGCATCGCCAGGGCCGCATGTACGCAACAGTAATCAAACTCGATGCCCTGACCAATACGGTTGGGGCCACCGCCAATGACCACGATCTTTTCACGGTCAGTCGGGTTCGACTCGCATTCTTCTTCATAGCTGGAATACATGTAGGCCGTGTCTGAGGCAAATTCCGCAGCACAGGTGTCTACACGCTTATACACGGGACGAATGCCCAGCCCGTGGCGCATAGCGCGGAAGGCGTCTTCTTTCACGCCCACCAGCTTCGCCAGGCGCGCGTCGGAGAACCCCTTACGCTTCAAGCGAAACAAGGTAGCGTGGTCCAGATCGACCTTGCCAGACGCCTGCAGCGCCTGCTCTTCTTTAATCAGGTCTTCAATCTGCACCAGGTACCAGGGGTCTACGTGGGTCTGGCGAAATATATCCGCCACACTCTGGCCCGCGCGGAAGGCATCACCGATGTACCAGATGCGCTCGGCACCGGGCACATTCAGCTCGCGGGTCAAAGTTTGCCGGCTTTCTTCGCTGTCAAATTCCGGCAGCATTTCGTCAAAGCCGTCAGAGCCTACTTCAAGGCCACGCAGCGCTTTCTGCAACGATTCCTGGAAGGTGCGACCAATGGCCATCACCTCACCCACCGATTTCATCTGGGTGGTCAGGCGGGCGTCGGCCTGGGGGAATTTTTCAAAGGTGAACCGTGGAATCTTGGTCACCACGTAATCGATGCTGGGCTCGAACGAAGCGGGGGTAATACCGCCGGTAATGTCGTTCTTCAACTCGTCCAGGGTGTAACCGATCGCCAGCTTGGCCGCCACTTTGGCAATGGGAAAGCCGGTGGCCTTAGACGCCAGCGCCGAGGAACGCGACACCCGCGGATTCATCTCGATCACCACCATGCGGCCGGTGTCCGGATGAATGCCAAACTGCACGTTGGAGCCGCCCGTTTCCACACCGATTTCACGCAGAACCGCCAGCGAGGCGTTACGCATGATTTGGTATTCTTTGTCGGTGAGGGTTTGCGCCGGTGCCACGGTGATGGAGTCACCGGTGTGCACGCCCATAGCGTCGAAGTTTTCAATGGCACAAACGATAATGCAGTTATCGTTTTTGTCGCGCACCACTTCCATTTCGTATTCTTTCCAACCGATCAGGGATTCGTCAATCAGCAGTTCGCTGGTGGGCGACAGATCCAGCCCGCGAATGCAGATTTCTTCGAACTCTCCACGATTGTACGCAATACCGCCGCCGGAGCCGCCCATGGTGAAAGAGGGACGGATGATGCACGGAAAGCCAACGTTGTCGGCAATGCGGTGGGCTTCTTCCAGATTGTGAGCAATGTCGGCACGGGGACATTCAAGGCCAATGGATTTCATCGCCTTGTCAAAACGACTGCGGTCTTCAGCTTTGTCGATGGTATCGGCGTTGGCACCGATCATTTCAACGCCGTATTTAGCCAATACGCCGTGCTTTTCCAGATCCAGCGCGCAATTCAGCGCAGTTTGCCCGCCCATGGTCGGCAGCAGGGCATCGGGCTTTTCTTTTTCGATAATCTTGGCAACCGTTGACCAGATTATCGGCTCGATGTAGGTGGCATCGGCCATGGCCGGGTCGGTCATAATGGTGGCCGGGTTGGAGTTAACCAGTATCACCCGGTAGCCCTCCTCGCGCAGAGCCTTACAGGCCTGGGCGCCGGAATAGTCGAATTCACACGCCTGCCCGATCACGATGGGGCCTGCTCCCAGGATCAGGATGCTTTTAATGTCGGTACGTTTTGGCATGTCTTGGTCAACCTGTCAGCAACTTTAATTTCTTGCGGCGCGGTGCGCAGCGCCTGTTTGCGCGAGGCCATTGGCCGACCTCACTCGCCTACACTTTAAGCGCGCCGGGCTTCCATCGAGCGGATAAACTCGTCAAACAGTGGCGCAACATCGTGGGGGCCAGGGCTGGCTTCCGGGTGGCCCTGAAAGCTAAACGCAGCTTTATCGGTGCGGCGCAAACCTTGCAGGGTGCCATCAAACAGCGACTTGTGAGTAGCCTCCAGATTCGCCGGCAGGCTGGCCTCGTCTACAGCGAAACCGTGATTCTGGCTGGTGATCATGACTGTGCCATCAGCCAGGCACTGCACCGGATGGTTAGCACCGTGGTGCCCGTGGTTCATCTTCATGGTTTTGGCACCGCTAGCCAAGGCCAGAAGCTGGTGACCCAAGCAGATACCAAGCACCGGCAGGTCGGCTTCCAAAATGTCCTGAATGGCTTTTATGGCGTAATCGCAGGGCTCAGGATCACCGGGGCCATTGGACAGGAACACGCCGTCCGGATTCATCGCCAACACCTCGGCTGCAGGCGTTTGTGCCGGCACAACGGTGATGTCGCAACCGCGCGATGCCAGCATGCGCAGAATGTTCAGTTTAATACCGTAGTCGTAAGCCACGATTTTAAAGTGCGGGCTGTCCTGCTGGCCGTAACCATTGACCAGGTCCCACTCCGTTTCTGTCCAGTGGCTAACGTCTTTCGAGCTGACTTCTTTCGCCAGGTCCATTCCTTTCAAACCTGGAAAGGCTTTTGCTAATTCCAGAGCGCGTTCGGCAGTAGCGCTTTCGCCGGCGACGACGGCGCCGCTCTGGGAGCCTTTGTCGCGCAGAATTCGGGTGAGGCGACGGGTGTCAATATCGGCAATGCCCACAATATTGTTGTCGCGCAAATAGCCATCCAGGCTCTGGGTGCTGCGCCAATTACTGGCTGCCAGTGGCAGGTCGCGAATGATCAGAGCGGCGGCGTGTATGCGGTCTGATTCCACGTCTTCCGGGTTTACGCCGGTGTTGCCAATGTGCGGATACGTAAGTGTAACCAGCTGGCGAGCGTAGGAAGGGTCGGTCAGTATTTCCTGATAGCCGGTCATGGCGGTGTTAAACACCACTTCGCCGCTGGTTTCGCCGTCAGCGCCAATAGCGGTGCCGTAAAACAGGCTGCCGTCTGCGAGTGCAAGGATTGCGGGTGTACTCAAGGCTTCTATCCTCATCGAGTGGCGTCATGTTCGTCATGAACGGAAGCGTAGGCGCAAATTCAGGTCGCAAAAAAGCGAGAGGGAGTTGTGGCTCCGTCCCGCTGTTTTGTCCTACGGGAACGAAAGAGGTTTCCCGTGGCGCTGTAAAAGCTACGCTTGATGCAGTTAAAGCGCCCTATTGTAGAAAATAAGGCGCTTTTTGTCCACGAAGAATCCGCCCGATGGCCTTATTGCTGCAATTCCAGCACATCCTGCATATCGTACAAGCCGGCCGGCTTGTCTTTCAGCCACAGCGCGGCACGCATTGCGCCTTTAGCGAAGGTCATGCGGCTGCTGGCTTTGTGGGTGATTTCGATGCGCTCGCCTTCGGTGGCGAACAGGACGGTGTGATCGCCCACAACGTCGCCCGCGCGAATGGTTTCAAAGCCGATTTCTTTGCGCGTACGTTCGCCGGTGAAGCCTTCGCGGCCGTAAACAGCGCATTCTTTCAGGTCGCGGCCCAGCGCATCGGCAACCACTTCACCCATACGCAGCGCGGTGCCGGAGGGCGCGTCTTTTTTGTGGCGGTGGTGGGCTTCGATGATTTCAACATCGTAGTCGTCACCCAGCGCGGCCGCCGCAGTGCGCAGTAAGTTCAGCACCACATTTACGCCCACACTCATGTTAGGGGCAAACACCACCGGTACATTTTCGGCGACTTGTGCCAGTTGTTGCTTTTCGGCGTCAGACAATCCAGTGGTACCAATAACGTGGGATTTACCGTGGGCCAGGCAGAAGCGGGCGTTTTCCAAGGTAAGATCTGGAAAGGTGAAGTCGATCAGCACGTCGAAATCATCTTTCACGTCCGCCAGGCTGCCGGCCATGGCGACACCGGTTTTCCCGATGCCGGTCATGTCGCCGGCGTCAGCACCGATCAGGCTATTGCCGGGCTCAACAATAGCCGCGCCCAGTTCTAGGCCATCGGTGCCGTCAACGGCTTCGATCAGTACTTTTCCCATGCGCCCCGCGGCGCCAATGATGGCTACCTTCATCTATAAACCCTCAGTGCTTGCATCTATATAAGCCCTCAGTACTCGCATCTGCGCACCCTCAGAACTTGGTTTCGTCGAAGAAGCTCTTCACACCTCTAAACCACGATGTTTTCTTCGGGCCGTGCTGGTCGCCGTCACCGCTGTCGAGGGTATCCTGAAACTCATGCAACAGTTCTTTCTGGCGCTTGGTCAGACGCACCGGGGTTTCGATGGTCACCCGACACAGCAAATCGCCAGCACCGCCACCACGCACCGGTGCCACGCCTTTGTTGCGCAGGCGGAACAATTTTCCGGTTTGAGTCTCGGCAGGTATTTTTAGCTTCACGCGGCCATCCAGCGTTGGCACTTCCAGCTCACCACCCAAAGCGGCATCAACAATGCTGATGGGCACTTCGCAATGCAGGTTCCGACCGTCGCGGGTGAAGATGGCGTGCTCGCGCACGGCCATTTGCACATACAGGTCGCCAGGAGGGCCGCCCTCTATGCCCATTTCGCCTTCACCAGACAAACGGATGCGGTCGCCGGTATCCACGCCGGGGGGCACTTTAACCGATAGGGTTTTCTCTTCTTTCACCCGGCCCTGACCGTGGCACGTGCTGCACGGATTCTTGATAACCTTACCCGCGCCACGGCAGGTAGGGCACGCTTGCTGCACGGTGAAAAAACCCTGCTGCATACGTACCTGGCCCATACCTTTACAGGTACCACAGGCTTCGGGGCGCGAGCCTTTCTCGGCACCACTGCCATCACAGGTTTCGCATTCACGATGGTCAGGAATGGTGATTTTAACAGTTCTGCCTTTAACGGCTTCTTCCAGGTCCAGCTCCAGGGTGTAGCGTAAATCGGAGCCGCGGGTGTTGCGGCCACGGCCACCACCGCCTCCAAAAATATCGCCAAATACGTCGCCAAAAATATCCGAGAAATTCCCGTTATCGCCACCAAAGCCACCACCGCCCTGGCCGTCAACGCCGGCATGACCAAACTGGTCGTAGGCCGCTCGTTTGTTGGCGTCTGCGAGTATTTCGTAGGCCTCGCTGGCTTCTTTGAATTTGTTGTCGGCGTCTTTATCATCCGGGTTACGGTCCGGGTGATACTTCATCGCAAGCTTGCGGTACGCCCGCTTTACTTCTTTGTCGTCCGCGTCCCGGCTTACGCCGAGAGTCTCGTAATAGTCGCGCTTGGCCATGCTTCAAATCCCGTGGTTATAACGAGGAAAACGCGGGAGCGACCCGCGTTTTCCAACTACTGGCAAAAATCTAGGTCAATCGATTAACGCTTCTCGTCGTCCTTCACTTCTTCAAACTCAGCGTCAACAGCGTCATCAGCGGTGTTCGACTGGGCTTTTTCCTGCCCTTCTGCCGGCTGGCCCTGCTCCGCCTGATCGGCGTACATCTTCTTGGCCAATTCGCCGGAAACTTCCGTCAGCTTCTCGGTCTTGGCCTGGATGTCGTCCTTGTCAGAACCTTTCAGCGCTTCTTCCAGTTCAGTCACAGACGCTTCAATCGACTCTTTCTCGCTATCGCTGACTTTATCGCCGGCGTCCTTTAAGGTTTTACGCACCGCGTGAACCATGGCGTCGCCCTGGTTGCGGGCCTGAACCAGCTCTTCAAACTTGCGGTCTTCGTCAGCGTTGGCTTCGGCGTCACGCACCATTTTTTCGATTTCTTCCTCGTTCAGGCCGGAAGAGGCCTTGATCACGATGGACTGCTCTTTACCGGTCGCTTTGTCTTTGGCAGACACGTTCAGAATACCGTTGGCGTCGATGTCAAAAGTCACTTCGATCTGCGGTACGCCGCGCGGTGCAGGCGGAATGTCAGCCAAATCGAAACGGCCTAGTGATTTGTTCTGCGTGGCTTGCTTGCGCTCGCCCTGAACCACGTGAATGGTTACCGCTGTTTGACTGTCGTCCGCTGTCGAGAAAGTCTGCGACTTCTTGGTCGGAATCGTAGTGTTCTTGTCGATCAGCGACGTAGCCACACCACCCATGGTTTCGATACCCAGGCTCAGAGGAGTTACGTCCAGCAGCAGTACGTCTTTCACATCGCCAGACAATACGGCGGCCTGAATGGCGGCGCCCATAGCAACAGCTTCATCCGGGTTGACGTCTTTACGAGCTTCTTTACCGAAGAACTCTTTTACTTTTTCCTGCACCAGCGGCATACGGGTTTGGCCGCCTACCAGAATAACTTCGTCGATCTGATCGAGGCTCAGACCCGAGTCTTTCAGAGCAACTTTACACGGCTCGAGAGTGCGCTGTACCAGGTCTTCCACCAGGGATTCCAGCTTGGCACGGGTCAGCTTCACGTTCATGTGTTTGGGACCGCTGGCATCAGCGGTAATGTACGGCAAGTTCACGTCGGTCTGCTGGCTGCTGGAAAGCTCGATTTTAGCTTTCTCGCCGGCTTCTTTAAGGCGCTGCATGGCCAATGAATCGCCGCGCAGATCAATACCGCTGTCTTTCTTGAACTGGTCGGCCAGGAATTCGATGATTTTCATATCGAAATCTTCACCGCCCAAGAAGGTGTCGCCGTTAGTGGCCAACACTTCAAACTGGTGTTCGCCGTCTACATCGGCAATTTCGATGATTGACAGGTCAAACGTACCGCCGCCCAGGTCGTAAACCGCGATGGTGCGGTCGCCGCCTTTCTTGTCCATACCGTAAGCCAAAGCTGCCGCGGTCGGCTCGTTGATAATACGCTTAACGTCGAGACCGGCAATTTTGCCTGCATCTTTGGTCGCCTGGCGCTGGCTGTCGTTAAAATACGCAGGAACGGTAATAACGGCTTCAGTCACTTTCTCGCCCAAGTAATCTTCGGCGGTTTTCTTCATTTTCTTCAAAATTTCCGCGGAAATCTGCGGTGGAGCCATTTTCTGGCCTTTTACATCGACCCAGGCATCGCCGTTGTCGGCCTTGGCAATTTTATAAGGCACCATCTTGATATCTTTTTGCACAACATCGTCTTCGAACCGACGGCCGATCAAACGCTTGATCGCATAAAGGGTGTTGTACGGGTTGGTAACAGCCTGACGCTTGGCAGACTGACCCACCAGAATTTCGTTGTCGTCGGTGTAGGCGATGATCGATGGCGTGGTGCGATCGCCTTCGGAATTTTCAATAACCTTAACCTTGCCACCGTCCATAACGGCAACGCAGGAGTTGGTTGTACCTAAGTCAATACCGATAATTTTGCTCATTGAGTCACTCCAAATCTTTCTGAATGCTGGGACCGGAGGATCGCTCCGGACTGTTCTGGTTAAAAACTATATTGGCGCTTTAAGCTATTTTTCAAGCCTGCTCATCAATTTTTGGTGCATCCTGGGGCTTGGCCACCATCACCATGGCCGGGCGCACAACCCTGCCATTCAACAAATAGCCTTTCTGCATAACCGCAACCACGCTGTTGGGCTCGGCGTTGGGCGCTGGCACCATAGACATCGCCTCGTGGTATTGCGGATCAAACGGTTCGCCTACAGGATTCAGGCGCTCGACGTTAAACTTCTTGAGACCAGACAGGAACATGTCGAGGGTAAGCTCTACGCCCTGGCGAATAGACGCCACCAAGTCACCAGAAGATTCGTGGCCTTCGGTGCTTTCAACCGCTTTTTCCAGACTGTCTACCACCGGCAGCAGTTCCTTGACGAACTTTTCTACCGCAAATTTGTGGGCTTTTTCGACGTCGTTTTCGGCGCGACGGCGCACGTTCTGCATTTCTGCCTGCGAACGCAGCACCTGCTCCTGAAACTCCTGAACCTTTGCCTGCAGTGCTTCAAGGTCGGCGGATGGCGAGCTTTCTGGTGCCGCCTCGGCTGCTTCTGCGTTTTCTTCTGCGGCATTGTCTACAGCTTGTTGCAGTTCGTCTGCAAATTGCTCGTTGCGTTTTTCGTCAGTGCTCATGACTACTCCTGGTGAATAAAACACGACCGGTATGACCACGGCCTACTATCTATATTCGAATACCCGCCATAACGGCCGGAACAAGGTGTTTGCAAGTCGATATGGGGCCCCGCGACGCAGTTTCAACCGATGCGCGACGCATTTTTCAACAAAGTTGACGCCACAGAGTTTGCAACAATCAAAAAGCCTGTATATATTCACAGTCACTGTATGAAACAACAGTATTCAGACATCGAGCGGAGGTTTCGGCATGCTCACACAGCTAACGGTTTCCAATTACGCCATCGCGGAACGGGTGGAACTGCACTTCCATAAGGGAATGACCGCCCTTACCGGGGAAACCGGAGCCGGCAAATCGATTGTGCTGGATGCGCTTGGCCTTGCCATGGGCGGGCGCGCAGACGCCGGCGCCGTGCGTTATGGCGCGAAGCGGGCTGACATTACCGCCACCTTCGATATTTCAGCTATTACGGCTGCACGCAGCTGGCTGGAACAGCAAGAGCTGGACGATCATAACGACTGCATCTTACGCCGCGCCATCAGCCGCGATGGCCGCTCCCGCGCCTACATCAACGGCCAACCCTGCCCGCTAAGCCACCTGAAAGAACTGGGCGGCCTGCTGATGGACATTCACAGCCAGCACCAACATCAATCCTTACTGCGCAAGGATACCCACCGCACCTTGCTGGATGAATACGCCGGGGCCGATGAACTGGCCGGGCAAACCCGTCAAGCCTGGAGCGGGTGGAATAAAACCCGTCAGAAAATGGTCGAGCGCCAGAACAACGCCGATGAAACCGAGGCCCGACTGCAACTGTTGCGCTATCAGGTAGAAGAGCTTGATCGCCTGGGTCTGCAAGAAGGCGAGCAGCCGCAGCTAGAACAGCAACAACAGGAGTTAAGCCAGGCTGACATCATTTTGCACCACAGCAATCAGGCGGCTTTACTGTGTTCGGAAGACGACACCAGCGCTGCCGCACTGGTCCGCCAAGTGCTTCAGCAACTTGGGCAGCTGCCAACGGAAATTCCAGCGCTGGCCGACACTCTGCAAATGCTGAGCGAAGCGCAGATACAAATCAGCGAAGCCGGCGACAATCTGCGCCGCTTTGTTGATGATTACGAAGCCGACCCGCAACGCCTTGCAGAAATAGAAGATCGCTTGAGTGCGATTTATCAGATGGCGCGCAAGCATCGCATCATGCCCGAACAACTGTTCGAACTGCACCAGCGGCTGAACGGCGAGCTGGCCGATCTGGACGGCGGCGCCGGCAGTCTGGAGCAGCTTCAGGCCGAATTGGACGAGCAGCTACTGGAATACAACACGCTGGCCGACAATCTGACACAGTTGCGCCGGCAAGTGGCGGTGAATCTGGACGTCCGCGTAGCGGCAGAACTGGCTCAACTGAGCATGCCCAATGTGCAGTTTGTTACGCAGCTGGCCGACAACCGTGACGAGCCGGCGGCTCATGGCCACGAAGACATCGAATTTCTGGTTAGCGCCAATCCCGGCCAGCCAGCGCGACCACTGGCGAAAGTCGCCTCGGGCGGCGAGCTGTCGCGAATCAGTCTGGCCATTCAAGTGGTGGTAGCGCAAACCTCTACCACACCGACATTGGTGTTCGACGAAGTAGACGTCGGGATTGGCGGTGGCACCGCCGAAGTCGTGGGCAAACTACTGCGGGCACTCGGCGAAAACGGTCAGGTACTGTGTGTTACCCACTTGCCACAAGTGGCAGCCCAATGCCATCAACACCTGTTCGTTAGCAAGTTCACAGAGCAGGAAGCCACCTTCTCGAAAATCGAAACCCTGGACGATCAGGGCCGGATCAGCGAAGTCGCCCGCATGCTGGGCGGCGTAGATATGACAGCACAGACCATTGCCCACGCCAAAGAAATGTACAGCAAGGGACAGGCAACCCATCACTGACAGCATTCCCCCCCTCTCTATCCTGAGAGTTTTCGGGGCGGGCCAGAACCCCGCCCCCTTTTTTGCGCCTGGGGAAATGCTTGAGCGTGAGTTGGCTTATGACTTGATGGGCTTTACGTACAACGTCAAGCTGTGATCGACAATCTCGTAACCGTGCTCGGCCGCAATGATTTGCTGGCGGTCTTCAATCACCTGATCAAAAAACTCGATGACCTTTCCGGTTTCAGTACATACGATATGGTCGTGATGGTCTTCGCTGGCCATTTCGAATACCGCATGGCCGCCTTCAAAGTTGTGCCGCAGTACCAGGCCCGCTGATTCAAATTGGGTCAATACACGGTAAACGGTCGCCAGCCCTACATCGTCACCCTGTTCCAGAAGCTTTTTGTAGACATCTTCTGCGCTCATGTGGTGCTGCGTGGCGCTTTCAAGAATACCGAAGATTTTTACCCGTGGAAGAGTAACCTTCAGACCGACTTTTCGTAATTCGGCGTTTTCAGATGGCATATTACTATTCACTCGTTGGTGTGACTTGCGGCTTCCGGTATGATGGGGCCGCCATTTTAGGATCAACCCGTGCTACATCTGCCAATGGCAGGCATTTTCAAGATAGAGGAATTCCCCCGGCGATGCAAAAGCTTATAGCTCTTATTCTCACTCTTTTTCTGGCTGGCTGTGCCTTTCCCGGCGTTTACAAAATCAACGTCCAACAAGGCAATATTGTCACCAACAAAGAGCTGAACGCGCTGACGGAAGGCATGCCCCGCAGCCAGGTTCACGCGGTGATGGGCACACCGCTGATGCTCAATCCTGTAGACACATCCAGGGAATATTACGTTTACACGTTCCAGCGTGCAGGCGGAGACATCGAAGAACAGCGCATTATCGTGTATTACGATGATGACCAATTTTCCCACTACGAAGCACAATTGCTGGAAGAGACGCCCGCCTACTAAGGCTACGCTGGCGCTATAAGCGCCTACTGCTTTTTAGCTCTGTTCAATCGCGCCTGCTTGGGGTCAATCATCAGCGGGCGGTACAGCTCTATGCGGTCGCCCACCTGCACCTTATGCTGGCCTGGTTGTTTTATTGCCTTACCGAAAATACCCATGTCAGTGTTGTCAGGATCTAGCCCAGGGAACCGCCCACAGATAGACGACGCTTTGACTGCGTCCAACATGCTGGTGCCCTCAGGAACATCCACCGTTACAATTTCCTGCCGTTCAGGCAACGCGTAAGCCACTTCTACCCGAATGCTCACGAGCTTTTTCCATAAACGACATCTGCCCGCCGGCAAAATGCGTCTACCATTGTATTTGCCGCCTGAGTGAAAATAGGCCCAAAGGTCATCCGCGCCAAAGATCCGGAAAATTCAAACTCCAGAGTCAGAATCACCTTGCAGGCGTTGTCTTGTAGTGGCTTGAAGTGCCAGCGCCCGCTAAGATTGCTAAAAGGCCCGTCCACCAACTGCATCTCGATGGCTTCGGGCATCAAAAGCTGGTTACGCGTCGTAAGAATATGGCTCAAACCGCCTTTGGCAATTTCCATCGAAGCAGTAACATGCTGCTCATCTTGCTGCTGCACACTGGCGCTGCGACACCACGGCAGAAATTCCGGATAACGGGCTATGTCGTTAACCAGGTGAAACATACGCTCGGCGGAATGCCACACCAACGCGGTTTTATCAATTTGATGAGCCATTGGGTAAAACGGTCCTGTCTTATAAAAGAATACATGTGTAGTGCAGGCCGATGTACACAACCACCAGCGGCAACACCCAACGCATCACCCGGTACCAGCCATCAAACAACCAACCGGGCGTGTTGCCCAGAATTTTTTGCAATAAACGGCGGGTAAGGCACCAGCCAGCAAACAACGACACCATCACCCCAACAACCGGTATAAAAACGCCACCAGAGATCAATTCCAACCAGCGAAACAGGGTTGCGCCTGCGGGCCGATAACTGCTCCATATATTCAGTGAGTACAGCGACAGCAGGCCCAACAGCCAACAGGAAACCAGAACCAGCAAGGTCGCTTTGCCCCGCGACAGATCCGTGCGCTCCCGCAGCCAGCCAATCACCGGCTCCATCAGCGCCAGCGCACTTGCCCAAATCACCATCACCAACATCAAAAATAACAGGGCAATAACCACCTGACTGGCAGGCAGCTGACCCAGCGCCGCAGGAAAGGCTACAAACAAAAGGCCAAAACCCCTGTTGGCTTGATTGCCATCGACATCCACTACCACCGCAAATAGCGCCAGGCCAGCCAACACGGCAACCAGCGTATCCAGCAAAACCACGGCCAGAACTGAGCGTTTCAAACGCGTATGTGGGGAGCTATAAGCACCGAAAATGGCCCACACACCCACACCCAAACCAAGGGTAAAAAAGGCATGAAACAGCGCGGCTCTTACGCTGCCCATGGTGACATCTTGAGGATGTAGCGCCAGCATACGTTCCATAGCGGCACCCGCTTCACCGAAATAAACCGCAAATCCGACAAACCCTACCAGCAAAATCAGAGTGGCCGGCACCAGCAGGCAAAACGCCCGCTCCAGGCCGCGAACCACCCCGCGCATAGATACACCGGCCACCAGCAACAGAAAGAAAACGTGCCAGGCCATGAACACCGGGTATCGTTGCGGGTCAGAAACCAGGCGTGACAACACGTCTGCCGCATGGGCGGCCGTATTACCGGTAAAGTCCCCACTGGCGCCAAAAAACACCCAGGCCAGCGCAATAGCGCCAAATACAGCGGTGTAAGACAACACCACAAAGGCCGCCAGCACACTCAAGTAAGCCAGCCATACCCAATTGCGGGAGCGCTTGGCAGTGAGCACGAAGTTGTCCATCGCCCGAACCATTCCATGACGGCTATAGCGGCCAAACGACGTTTCGGTAATCGCCAGTGGCAGAGTGATTAACAACAGGCAGGCCAAGTAAAGCAGGATAAAAAGCCCGCCGCCGTGGCGACTGGCCAGATAGGGAAATTGCCAAAAGTTGGCCAATCCCACAGTAGCGCCCGTCGCCGCCCAAAAAAACGTGGACTTGCGGGTAAATGATCCCATCTGTGCCTGAATATGCGGCGGCATGAACAATCCGGTCAAAAATGATCGCCTATTGTAGCCGATACCGGTTGTAGCGCACGACCTGTTGCCAGCAGGCGGGTGAATTCGTGACCGGTCTGGCACTCCTGAGCTACAATAGCCGCTTTGCCGGACCAGCAATCGCCGGCCGGTACATTCGTGCGACGTCGGATAACGGATTCATGAGCAAGAAAAAACCCGGTACTCCAAGCAGTACCATCGCGCTGAACAAAAAAGCCAAACACGAATACCACATCGAGGACCGCTTTGAGGCCGGTCTTTCCCTGCTGGGCTGGGAAGTAAAGTCCATGCGCGCCGGCAAGACACAGCTGACCGACTCTTACGTGCTGCTGAAAGACGGCGAAGCTTGGCTATTGGGGACCCATATTACGCCGCTGACCACTGCGTCTACCCACGTAATTGCAGATCCCACACGAACTCGAAAACTGCTGTTGCACGCCAAGGAAATCGCCAAAATTGTGGATTCGGTTGGTCGGGAAGGCCATACCTGCATACCACTGGCGCTTTACTGGAAAAAGAACAAGGTGAAGTGCGAGATCGCGCTGGTGAAAGGCAAAAAACTGTTCGACAAGCGCGCCACCGAGAAAGAACGGGATTGGAACCGCCAGAAGCAACGGGTGCTGCGCGAGGCTAATATCTGAGACAAGGCCCTAAATAACGGCGGCGTATGGAATAAGGAAGGCGCATGAGCAAGATTACGCAAACCCCCATGTCAGGGGTCGACCTTTCCTGGTTGCGCATGGATACGCCGGAAAACCCGATGATGATTTCATCGGTGCTGATTTTTGACGCGCCCATCGCCATCGCCGACCTGAAACGGGTGCTGAACGAGCGTTTTCTGAAATTTCGTCGTTTTCGCCAGCGCGTTGTGGAAAAAAGCGGCAAAGTATACTGGCAGGACGACGCGCTGTTTAATCTGGATAACCACGTGCACCGCCGCGCCCTACCCGGCAGCGCCGACAAAGCCGAACTTCAGGCATTGGTGAGTGACCTGAACAGCAGCACCCTGGATTTTCGCCGGCCGCTGTGGCAAATCGATTACGTCGACAATTACCAAGGCGGCTGCGCGCTGATCATGCGTATTCATCACTGCATTGCCGATGGTATCTCGCTGGTGCGGGTACTGCTTTCACTCACCGACCCAACACCGCAGCTTAATCTACCAAAACCGCGACCAGCCAGACCCCAAAAAGCCGTGTTAAAGCCCCTGAACCGCTGGATGCACAAGGCCGTCAGCAGCGCCCAGGTAGCAGGCCAGCAAGCGGGTATTCTGTTCCAGTCACTGCGATCGGAACCCGGCTATGCTCTACGCCTGATTGGCACCGCCGGCGATATTACCCTGGACTTGCTGAAGCTGGGCTTAATGCCCTTTGATCCAGAAACCGGCCTGCGCCAACCCCTGTGCGGTCGCAAGCAAGTGGCCTGGGCCGAGGCCCTGAACCTGAACGACGTCAAGTGCTGCGCCAAAGCCATGGGCGGCACCATTAACGATACGCTGCTGTGCGCTGCTACCGGCGCCATACGCCGCCACTTGCTGGAAAGCAAAGAGGCGATTCCCGACTGCGGAATCCGCGTAGCTGTGCCGTTTAACTTGCGGCCACTGGACCAACCCATCTCCGTGCTGGGCAATCAGTTTGGCCTGATGCTGGTCAGCCTGCCCATCGAAATTGACGACCCAAAGGCACGCTTTCAGCAGATTCAAAACACTATGGACGAGCTCAAACGGTCTTACCAGGCGCAGGTAACCTACAGCCTGCTGGACCTTTTTGGCCGCGGCCCGGACATTCTGGAACGCCGGGCATTGGCAATGCTCAGTAACAAAGCCTCGGCCGTGCTGACCAACGTGCCCGGCCCGCGGGAAGCGGTCTACCTGGCCGGCAGTAAGCTGCGCCAACCCATGTTCTGGGTACCGCAAAGCGGCAGCATTGGCATTGGCATGAGCATATTCAGCTACGCCGGCAGCGTGCAGTTCGGCATTACCGTAGACCAAGGCATCCAGGCCTGCCCCAACGCCATCATGGACTACTTTCACGACAGCTTTTACGAGCTGGCCGAAGCGGCCGGTATCGAACTTGAAACCCCCGCAAACCCACGCGCTGCCAATGTCAAAATCAAGCCCCCTCGGCGCAAGCGCAAGCAACCGGCTTAAATTCTCTGGCACACAGCCCTTGAAGTTAGCAGGAGCACCCACATATACTGTCGGTAAGGGGACGACATGGCTTCGACGCTGGTGACAAACCCTTGGGTGCATGTCGAGATGGCAGCCAATCTCGTTAATCCAAAGCTGCAACGTAATAGTCGCAAACGACGAAAACTACTCGCTAGCAGCGTAAGCCGCTAGTCGTCCTGACTGGGTCGCCCGTAGCCTAGAGCTACATCTCAGGACGTCATCGCATACGGGATGCTCCTTTTTCCAGATCTCACTGGCTAAAGGCTAAGATCTAAAGAGATCGGTTTCTGCACCCTGACTTTCGGGTCGCTTGAACTTAAATTAATAGAGAGACGCTATGCATGTAGATCTCAAGGCTGAGTGCTGGCGGACGCGGGTTCAATTCCCGCCGTCTCCACCAACTCCTGAGGCACCGGGATTACACCGGAACTCAAAGAACTTTAAAGCCCCGCTAGTCGGGGCTTTTTTCTGCCTATAGTTTATGGGTTTAGAGAAACAGATCTGCCCACTAGCAATCACTGTGCTCTGCCGATAGCATCGGAATATTAAGACTAGAAAACTGGGAGCTCACTTAGGAATGCAGATTGATCTGATAAAGGCGCTTCAAGAACTAGACAGCGCACCCGTCACGGACACTCCAAAACTGAACATCCCTAAAGGCTTCATAAATCCTGGTGCCTGGGTTGTGTTGGCAAGCGCTGCGCGAAAACACAACGTCGCGGCGAGCGGAATCTCATTTTCCGATCCAGAGGTTCAACATTATTCATCCGCAATTGGCTTTAATGATTGTGTGTACGGAGAAGACGACTATGAACATAATCGCAAGAGCGTTGGCTCGAGCTACTCTCCCTTAACACGGTTAGACTGTATCGAGTCGACAGATGAAGCGAATAACCAGATTGTTAGCTGCGTAAGGAAAATGCTAGCTAACCCGGAATCGCAAGGTGGTGTCGATTTAGCCAATGTTATTGGAGAACTCCACGACAACGTGTGGGCACATGGAAAAGCAACAGGCGTTTCGATGGCTCAGAAGTGGAATGATTGCGGGCGGCAAGCAATTGAATTTGCTCTGGCCGACACAGGGCATGGCTTTCTCAGAGAACTAAAACGTTACGGAAAACCGGCTGAAAGCGACATCCAGGCCGTCGAATGGTGCGTTCAAAAAAACAACTCAACGAAACATGCGGACGACGACGATGAGTGGGCTCAGTCAGTCCCTGAAGATATGATGGGTGGAGTGCCCTTTGGCGCCGTTGTTCCCCGGGTTACAAGCCGATTAAATCATCAAGGTCTGGGGCTTTGGAAGCTTACTGAGTTAATCCGAAAATACCGGGGAAAACTCACGCTCGTAAGCGGGACGGGGTGCTTACAAATGGATACTAATGGTCAAATGACATATAATATTTGCCCGCTGTGGGAAGGAGTTGCCCTAGCGTGTAGATTGTACGAAGATGAATTGTACAAAGATGATGAAGAGCCTGACGATCAGGTTGCTGCAATAATGAAGCGGCTAGGAGGGTAAAGTTATGAATACTGAAACATTTACGACAGACGGCTATTCACTAGCTTCGCGTAGAGCAGCTGTGGCAGAGCGGGAAAAGCTTGCTTCTGCAATCCGAAGAGGCTCTACAGTTGCCTATGATCTTAGCACCGTCGTGTCGATTTCGTCTTCTTATGCTGACGAGATGTTTGGCGTTCTCGTAATAGAGTTTGGCCTGGAAAAAACGCTCGATTCGGTCAAGGTTGTCGGAGCACACAAAGGTGTACTTCGCGTTATTGCTGAGGCAATGAAAGAAAGGATTCCTGCTAGCGCAGCTTGATTACGGGCTGCTCTTGGTAAATGCGGTGCTAAAAGCGCCGCCTTTTTTTGATGACCGGTTTTGGCGAAGACCTACACTTGCCAACCATAAAGGATTACTCCCGCCCGTCGATAACCGCCAACTTCTGAGACGCCGGAACCGCACCGGAATTCAAAAATCTTAAACACCCCACCAGCCCAAGCCTTTTCGCTGCCCAATGACCCGCCCTGTATTCACCAAAATAACATCAACACCAACAGCGGCTATCGCAGTCCTAACCCCCATCCAAACTCTTGAATTCTGGTATGGTATTGCCTCAGGAAGAGTCTGAGGCTTATTACCCCATCCCCATTTCACCCATCACAAAATAATTTTCTCTGGGCTACCCTCCGGCAGTCACCAGTCAAGAATAACCACCGCATGGAGTAGTCCCCGAGTGAACGCCGAGAATAACAGTCAGATCGCCGCCTTTATTTGGTCCGTAGCCGACCTCCTGCGAGGCGATTTCAAGCAGTCCCAGTATGGCCGCGTCATTCTCCCTTTCACTCTATTAAGGCGGCTGGAGTGCGTGCTGGAGCCCACCAAAGACAAGGTGCTGGTTGGGGCCAAAGCGCATGTTGATAAGCCAGACGCCGTGCGCGAGAAATTGCTCCTGCGCGAAGCAGAACAGCCCTTTTTCAATGCCTCACCGCTGTCACTGGGTTCGCTGTCTGACACTCAGACCGCTGACGATCTGATGAGCTATGTGCAGTCCTTCAGCCAGGATGCCAGAGAGATCTTCGAGCATTTCCATTTTGAGGATTTTGTTCAACAGCTCGGCGCTAACAATCTGCTCTACCAGGTGGTACAACGCTTCGCCAGTATCGACCTGAACCCCAAGCGCATCTCCAACTTCGGCATGGGGCTGATCTTCGAAGAGCTGATTCGCAAGTTTGCCGAAAGCTCCAACGAAACCGCCGGGGAACACTTCACCCCCCGGGATATTGTGCACCTGACCACCTCCCTGGTGCTGACCGGCCAGGAACATAAGCTCCAGCCCAACAGCATCGTCACCATTTATGACCCCACCGCCGGCACAGGCGGCTTCCTCTCAGAGGGGGACGAGTACATTCAGCAGGTCAGCGACAAGGTGACCGTTTCCCTACACGGCCAGGAGTTGAACCCGGAGTCTTACGCCATCTGCAAGGCGGACATGCTGATAAAAGGCCAGAAGGTCGAGCAGATTAAGCTGGGAAACACTCTCTCCGACGACCAGCTTTACGATTTGAAAGCCGACATCATGCTCAGCAATCCACCGTTTGGGGTGGAATGGAAGAAGGTCCAGAAGCAGGTCACTGATGAGCACAAGTTCAAAGGCCTTGATGGCCGCTTCGGCCCGGGCCTGCCCCGTGTCTCCGATGGCTCCCTGTTATTTCTGCTGCACTTGGTCAGCAAGATGCGCGATCCCCGGGATGGCGGCTCGCGCATTGGCATCATTCTGAACGGCTCACCGCTGTTTACCGGGGGCGCCGGGAGTGGCGAATCCGAGATCCGCCGCTACCTGCTGCAAAGCGATATGGTGGAAGCCATCGTCGCCCTGCCCGCGGACATGTTCTACAACACGGGCATCTCCACCTACATCTGGATTCTGTCCAACAACAAGCCTTCAGACCGTAAGGGCAAGGTCCAGCTGATTGACGCCTCTGGCCGGGCCTCCAAGATGCGCAAATCCCTGGGCAGCAAGCGCCAGATTATTAGTGAAGCCGACCAGGATGAGGTTGTTCGGCTTTATGGAGAATTCCAGGCGACGGAAAAGAGCAAGATCTTCCCCAACGACGTGTTTGGCTACCGTCGCATAACGGTGGAACGCCCCTTACGCCTGAACTTCCAGGCCTCGGAGGAGCGCATTGCGCGCATCACGGAAGAAAAAGCGATCCAGAAAATGGAAGCAGAGGAGCAAGAGAAAATCCTCGCCGCCTGTCGCGCCATGAACAACAACATCCTTTATCAGAACCGCCCGAAGTTCCAGAAGCTATTAAAAGCCTCGCTGACTGAGCACCAGGTCTACCCCGGCACACCGCAACTCAAGGCGTTGCTGAATGCATTAAGTGAACGGGACCCGGAAGCGGATGTCTGTGAAAGCAAAGGCAAGCCAGAGCCTGATAGCGGTCTACGGGATAACGAGAATGTGCCCCTGGGCGAGTCGGTTTACGACTACTTCGAGCGGGAGGTGATACCCCACGTGCCAGATGCCTGGATCGACGAATCCAAGACGGATGAGCAGGATGACGAGGTAGGTATTGTCGGGTTCGAGATTCCATTTAACCGGCACTTCTATGTGTTTACGCCGCCTCGGCCGTTGGACGAGATTGATGCGGACCTCAAACAGTGCACCGACAGGATCAAGGAGATGATTGCGGGGTTGTCCGCATGAGTTTTTTCAAATATCCGGAGTATAAGAGAACTGATCTAAAATGGTTGGGGGGCATTCCTCATGATTGGAACCTCGTAAAGCTCAAACACCTTTTCTCTCTGGTTAAACGGCCAGTTAGACCTGGAGATGAAATAGTTACCTGTTTTCGAGATGGAACTGTGACACTCCGATCCAAAAAGCGAACAGAAGGGTTTACCAATGCAGTACAAGAAATTGGTTACCAGGGCATCCGAGCAGGAGATTTAGTTATCCACGCCATGGATGCTTTTGCCGGAGCAGTTGGTGTCTCTGACTCCGACGGAAAGTCCTCTCCTGTTTATTCAACATGTGTTCCAATTTCCAATGACATAGCCTTGCCAGAATATTATGGCCAATTGCTTCGTAGCATGGCCCTATCTGGTTTTGTGACCTCTTTAGCAAAGGGTATTAGGGAGCGTTCAACAGATTTTCGCTGGGCTGATGCTGGAGAAGTATTTTTACCCGCACCATCTAAGACTGAACAAACCAAAATCGCCCGTTTCCTCAACCACGAGACCGCCAAAATAGATACCCTGATCCACGAACAGAAGCGCCTAATCGAACTGCTCAAGGAAAAGCGCCAGGCGGTGATATCCCATGCGGTGACCAAAGGGCTTGATCCCTATGTGCCGATGAAGGATTCGGGGGTGAAGTGGCTTGGGGGTGTGCCAGCGCATTGGGGAGTAGTTCGTTTAAAACACGTCAAATCGAGAGAGTCTAATGCATTTGTAGATGGCCCTTTTGGCTCCAACCTCAAAAGCGAGCATTTCGTTTCAAAGGGCGGGGCCTACGTTATTGAGAGTAACTTTGCGACCACAGGTCGCCTAACCGAGACTAGCCTGAAACAGATTACAGCTGAGCACTTTCAGACGATTCAAAGAAGCTCAACAAAGGCTGGAGACATAATCATCGCAAAAATTGGTGCTCGGTATGGGATGTGCTCAATTCTTCCAGCACTTAATAAGCCCGCTGTTGTTTCCGGCAACTCCATGAAATTGACTATTGATGAAAAGGCCTGCGAAAGCAACTTCGCGCTGCTTGTTCTTGGTTATTTGAGAGAGCGAGGGGCAATTGAAGATATAGTGAACATGACGGCCCAGCCCGCATTATCACTGGGAGAAATGAACAACCTGCCGTTCCCTCTTCCGCCACTTGCTGAGCAGATCGAACTTGTTCGTAGCATTAATGAGAAAGTTACCGCGTTTGAACAATTATCTGAGGAATGCAGCAAATTAATTGTGATATCTAAGGAGCGTCGTTCGGCCTTAATTTCCGCCGCCGTCACCGGCAAAATCGATGTCCGCAACTGGCAGCCACCTTCGGTTGAAAGCGCCTTTGATGAGGAAGTACGGCAGGCAGGAATGGAGACCACAGCATGAGTCAAGGCCGCAGCATTCGCCTATTCCTCGTTGACGGCAGCCCTAACGGCCTGCTCACCGCCGAAATCATGAACTGGACCGGCCACGCCCTCACCGGCCCACGCACCAAGCTCACGGAACTGGTTCAGCGCCCCGAGTGCGGCCGCACCGGCATCTACTTTCTGGTTGGCCCTGATCCCGAGAACACTCTGCGTCCATTAGTCTATATCGGTGAATCCGACGACGTGGCCAAACGCCTCAAGCAGCACAATCGTCCAGAATCACAAGGCGGCAAAGATTTCTGGGAAAGAGTTTGCCTGATTACCAGCAAGGACCAGAACCTCACCAAAGCCCACGTGAAATACCTGGAAAGCCAGTTGATCGGCCAGGCTATCAAATCAGGCCGATGCGGTTTAGTGAATGGCACGGCCCACGATTACAGCGTGCTGCCGGAATCCGACCAGGCCGATATGGCGTTCTTCACGGAACAGATCCGCACCATCCTGCCGGTGCTGGGGTTTGAGTTCTTCCGCGATCCCTCCGGCACCAAACTGACTGGGTCAGGCGATGCCTCGGCGATCTCGCCACTCTTCGAGTTGGAAATCCTCAAATATGAAATTCGTGCCCAAGCCCAGGAAGTGGATGGGGACTTTGTGGTTTTAAAAGGCTCCCAGGCACGGGTTAAATGGGCTGGTTCCCAAAAGGGCTACGCCAATCTGTTTGATCAGTTGGTG
>Ga0307964_1000191_pt1 | contig 37563 bp, 37 predicted proteins | sample OrgLakmetagen596_FD_201823 | JGI IMG/M metagenome (GOLD analysis project Ga0307964, IMG submission 201823) | Saline water microbial communities from Organic Lake, Antarctica - #596 | ecosystem: Environmental > Aquatic > Non-marine Saline and Alkaline > Saline | place: Antarctica: Organic Lake... | reverse complement strand
GAGCCATGGGGCTGGGCGGGTCGGCGGCGATCGCGGTGGCCACCATTCGCGCGCTAGACCGCTGTTTCGAACTCGGCCTGGACGACGAGCGCGTCAACGAGCTGGCGTTCGAGTGCGAAAAGATCGCGCACGGTACGCCATCGGGTATCGATAACACGCTCTCGACCTATGGCCAGACCATGCTCTTCCGCTCCGGTGAATCGCCGCTGCGCAAGGTGATCGAGATCGATCAGGCCGTGCAGCTGGTCGTCGGTATCAGCGGTATCGAGAGCCTAACCGCGGCGACAATCGCGCGTGTTCGCAAGGCACGCGAAGCGCACCCCGAACTGTACGAGAATATCTTCAACCAGATCGATTCGCTGGTGATTGAGGGCGTGGATGCGCTGGTCGGGCACAAGCTCGAAACGCTGGGAGAGCTGATGAACATTTGCCATGGCCTGCTCAACGCGATGCAGGTGTCGAGCTGGGAGCTGGAGGAAATGATCCAGATTGCCCGCCGCCACGGTGCTCTCGGGGCAAAGCTCACCGGTGGCGGCGGCGGTGGTTCCATCATTGCCCTGTGTCCACCGGAACCCGGCGCTGCCGATCGCATTGAATCGGGTATCCGTGAAGCCGGCTATCAGGCAATTCAGGTTACAGTAGGAGGCAAGCCGAAAAATGGTTGAGGATATGCGCGAAAAAGTATCGTTCGATGACGAGCCCCTTATACTCGTTGATGAAGATGACAACGAAGTTGGCTATCGCTCAAAGATCGACTGCCACGAGGGCCATGGAACGCTGCACCGGGCGTTCTCAATTTTCTTGTTCGACAAACAGGGCCGGGTGCTGCAGCAGCAGCGTGCGGCGGGCAAACCGCTCTGGCCGCTGTACTGGTCCAACAGCTGCTGTTCGCATCCCCGACGCGGCGAGACGATGAACCAGGCGCTTCACCGCCGTCTGCGGGAAGAACTGGGGCTGGAAGCGTCGCTGGCATTCGTTTACAAGTTCATCTACCAAGCCGATTTCGGTGATCGCGGTGCCGAGCACGAATTGTGCCACGTATACATCGGCTCATCGAACGGCGAAGCCCGAGTGCATCCGGCCGAAATTACCGACTGGCGCTGGGTGCCCATCGAAGAAGTGACTCGCGAGCTCGAAGACGCACCATCCGAGTACACACCCTGGTTCAAGATGGAATGGAAGGCACTGATGGACCAGGGGCGCAACCATATCGACGCACTGCGCGAACGTGCGGCTGATGCTTAGCGGCGAGGGCCGCAATCCGGGAGAAACCACGTCCATTCCGATGATCCAGCAATATCGGGTCGCAAAGTACCTGATGCAGAAGAAGCTTTCCCGAAAAAAGCGTTTTCCGCTAGTGTTGATGTTGGAGCTTCTTTGCCAGTGCAATCTCGCGTAAGCCGGTTGCGGCAAGATCGGTTATCCGAAGGAAACCCTGCAAAAGCGCCTTTCCGTCGAGGAAGCGCTCACTGAAAATTTCACCTTCCCAAACCCACTGTAGACAGACATTCACCCTGAATACCTGAAAATGCCCGCTCATTTAGCCTATTTTGCACCCATTCCCAAAATCTGGCCGAGCGACATCCCTGCTTGCACAGTCCATCCATGAAAATTGGCCATTAACGCTTGAGGCTGCTACTCGATTCCCTGAGTAGAGGAAAAAAGATCCGGTGGCTCGCGATCCTCAGGGAACAGTATCAGTTGAGGTTTGCTGGTGGACAATGACTCGTTTTTCCTGAGGTGTGACAGTATCTTCTCAATGAGGTAGTGCTGGAAATCACTGGTTTCCGGATGGGCACTACCTAAGCGTGCTTGCCAAGAGATTTCTTCGATCTATTAGAGAACCATCACAAGCGGCTCCATAAATTGATTCCATTTTTCAAACTGAAGTGGTCCTGCTGTTTAGGACAGGTTTGCGGTTCAGCTAAGATGTAATCGGATTGTTTTCATGCCGCCTTTTAGGTTCGTTCTGTGTCGAAAAATGCGCCGCCCGCTTCTACCGGAGAGAAAATGGATCGCCGGAGGCAGATAAAGGCAACTACGCCTTGCTTTTTCTATATGGAGATGTTGGTCTTGTCATACCACAGGGGTGCTGCGTAACGTCGTAGCTGAGATGGGGACGCTTGTTCCCGGACCCTCCAAGCTGATCTGGGTAATGCCAGTGTAGCAAGCCGGAATCATACCCGACAGCACGGTCGGTCTGGTGCGGCAGGAGAACCGCATGAGTAGACTGCGCATTGGGCTCTTCTGGGCCATCTTGTCTGTCGGACTGGAGGCCATTCAGGCGGTCTTTTTCGGCGGAATATTTCAAGCCCATGACTCATTCGTTATCGGAGCGTTAGTCTTTGGCACAACCTCTGCCGCCACGCTCGCTTGGACCCAATTGCGGACACCGGATCAACTCAACATCGCCTGGTCGAAGCAGAGAAGCTTCCTCGGCCTGAGCCTCTCAATGACCATAGTGTGGATTGCCTATTTCTTCGCCCTCCAGATTATCGAGCCAGCGGTAATTTTCATGGTGTTTTCCGGGCTGATTCCACTTTCTATCTTGGCCGTCTCTCGTCTTGGCGTCCCAGAAGCCACAACTCCACACAATGGCATTGAAAAAATAGGTCTGGCCGTTATTGGATTAGGTGTGATTTATCTCTGGGCGATCACCATACTAAGTCACTCCGGGTTTGTGCGAGGCGGGCTCCCCACCGCCATCATTGGGTTATTTCTCTCTGCCACCGCCGCTATCAGTCTTGCGGTGATGATGATCTACGTTCACCGCCTTGACCGGCTCGGGATCGCCCCGATTGCGCAGTATGGACTTCGATTTCCACTCTATATAATTTTCTCACTCTGCGCTATCGGCTTGGGGATCGACGCCAAAGGAGCAGTGGATACACAAAACTTGGCCGTGGTGGTCCTTGTGGGTCTCGTAGTTATCGCGTTCCCGGTATTTGCCATGCAAAAGGCGATTTCCATGCTCGCTACCGGAACCCTTGCCACGATCACTGCCTTGGGGCCTCTGGCCGTCTTTGTCCTTCAGTTCGTCGAAGGTCGTGTAGGCTACGCGACCGCCACTATGAAGGTCTTGGCTATTTATATTTTAGGTGCGCTTCTTGCTGCCTTCGGCGGAGCCCAAGCCACGACCAGAAGGAAGGTTTCATCGTGACCGCGTCCCCTCGTCTTGCAGCCCTTGCCGTGGTGGTTAGCGACGGTCGCATTTTGCTCGTCCGGCGACGTAACGAACCTGATGCCGGGCTTTGGGGGTTCCCTGGCGGGCATGTAGACTTTGGCGAAACAGCGCTGGAAGCGGCCGCGCGTGAGTTGCGCGAAGAGACGGGCGTGATCGCCCGGCCGCTCCACTATCTCACAAACGTGGATATCATTGTGCGTGACGGCGCTGGTGCGATCACATTCCACTTCCTGCTTGCAGCCGTGCTCTGTGAATATGTCTCCGGCGAGCCTGCCGCTGCCGACGATGTAAGCGATGCGGGGTGGTGGGACGTTGCAGACATTCTCGCTGGACGGGTGCAGTGCAGCGAGCACGTTGATGTCGTCGTTGAGTTAGCGGTTGATGCGGATAAGTAAGATCGATCATGCCAGTCGCAGCCTGCACTCACGTCAAGGTCTTCCCGCCTGACAGCCGCTATGACCAAAACCAATGAATATTGAGCACATTTCACTAAGAATTTGCAAATTAGTCATCGGACCGTAGCGCGGCTTGATCGGCAACTTGTTGCCGAAAGTGTCACTCTTGCACGAGCTGGGTAAACTGACCGTATTTCTGGCTTACTTCCTGCGCCTCCGTGAAGGCGCGTGATCGCTCACCCTCCATGCATTGAAAGTAGTTCTGAACGTCCGAAATATAGCTCTTGAAATCCCTCCGGATCAGATCGGCATACTCTCGAGCGGCGTGACGATCGCTTGGAACGAAGGGTCGTTCCGGGGCGAGGCACGTTTCCCCCCGTGCCATAGAGCTTACGAAAATAAACAGGGTTATAGTAGCGGAGAAGAATATCTGTCTGCGCTCTAGCATTAGGAATCCCGTAAAATTGCTTGTTTCAAGGGCATCCCCATGCCCAATGATGCCGCATCGAGATAGTTTATAGTAAGCGCCTGCCTACAGTACGCGACGACGCGCTAGGAGCATTTGTCTTTGTGAATCGACAGGGCCAGCCATTGACGCGCGACGGCGCGGCCTATCTGCTTCAAAAGTATTTGGTCGCCGCGATCCCGACAGCCCCTACCTTACAGCGCCGAAAAATCACCCCGCATGTGCTTCGCCACAGTTGCGCGGTCGCACTGTTTCAGTCTGGTGTCGACGTTACCGTCATCCGCGATTATCTCGGTCACGCCAGTATCGCCACCACCAGTCGCTATCTCACCACCAACTTGCCGATGAAACGAGAAGCACTCGAAGACTTCTGGAAACGCGCCGGTATCGAACCGACAAATGCAAAGCCGTGGCAGCCAAGCGCTGACTTGCTCGCCTTCTTGGCGTCGCTGTAGAAGTTGGTAATTTTGTCCCGTCAAAAGACCGCCCCCCGGCCGCATGAACACTGGGATTCTCAGGCTACACTCCGGATAAAAATCGACTTGGAATAATGATCCCAACAACCGATCCGAGTGATGCCGTTATCTCGACACACCTTGCCGTAACCCGAATAGTCATCGGCCTGCAGGATGCCCTTAAAGTCGTCAAGCAGATACACAGGAACGCTGCCGGCACGGGACGGATCGTAATCAAACAACACCGACGATTGATTTGGTGGACCACCGCGGGTGACCCACATCCATTTGTCCGATTGGGCTGTTTTGCCGTCCTCTTTCAACACCTGTATCCGGGTTTCATCGGCTTGCAGATAGTCACTGCTGTTCTGAACCTCCCGCATCAGATGGATCAAGGGTTTGAACACGTCGTCCAGCCTGATGACCCAGTACGCCATGTTGGTACGGCTGACCTCATGCCCAAGACGCTTGAGCATATGTTCCAGGCGGTACAGCGGCAGGCCATCGGCGTATTTTGAGGTGATGATGTAAGCCAGCAAAGAGGTCGTGGCGGTGCACTTGCCCAGCGGATGAACCGGGCGGGTGGCTGCCAGGATGCGCTCTTCACCATCTTGCTCGAACACGGCTTTTCCTGCCAGTATTCCAGGACCTTCAGTTGAGCGGGAATGAACTGCAGCTCTTCCTTAACCTTGGTGAAGAAGGTCTTGCTGGCGCCGACCTTCTCTTGGTTACTGAGGGTCAGCTCAATACGCTCACGTAACAGCTGGTCCGAGAATCCACGCTGGCGACGTTTACGGGAGGCCGCTGACAGGCACTTGATCTTGTTTCGATGTTTATTAGTGAAGGCGTAGAGCGCTCCGGTAAACGGATTGTGGCCCAGTTCCTGTTCAACCAAGACCGCCAGGCCCTGGGCCTGCTTGCGGAAATCAACAGGTGCCCGGTACAGATAAATCTCTGGCAACGACAAGGACGGGCGTAAATATCGGTGGCGCATCACAGCTGTCTCAAAACAGCGCCGAGCAACTCGATGTTGCCGGCGTGCAAACCGGTGATGGAGACACCGCCGGGCAGTGACACGGTCAGGCCATCGGCTCCGCCGATGCCAGCGCCAGGCGCAGAAACAACCCGAGCGAACCCGGTGGTCGCTTGCACCTGCTTTGGAGAGTCTTCAGTCGGGGTTAGCTTCTGGCGCCAATAAACAAATTGATGATAAACCAGTGACTGTTGCTTGCAGTAAGCGCTGCCGGACACGCCGGAGACTTGCCAGTCAGTGATATGCTGTTGCCAGGCGTGGGCTCGTTCGATTGGGGTCATGCTGATTCCTTACAAAGTTGGTGAGGAGGTCAGTGTGTGCAATCGGCGAGCCGGAATGTAGGTGCTGATTTATTGGTGCTTACGAAATACCTCGAAGAAAACGTCGCGTCCGCAGATCTAGTGCTGTCGTCCGATGAGGTCACAGCGCTGGAAGCCGGGGTATCGAAACGGGATGTGGCCGGTGAGCACTATACCGAGGACGGCGTGAAGGGGCTGAATGCATAAGCCACGGGTTCTCGAGTGCTACCCAGGGCTGCTCGCTGCAACCTACAAAAAACCCGTTTCAAGTCAGCCGCCAACTTTCGGCCATAGTGCGTGAAAATGATGAACAGGGCCGTGCCCAGCACCAACATCAAGCTCATCGGAGCGATTAATGGCCTCTGCAACATAATGCTTCGCGATCCGAACCGCCTGCACCAAAGGCTCGCCTTGCGCCAATTGTGCTGCCAGCGCGGCAGATAGGGTGCAGCCGGTGCCGTGGGTGTTGCGCGTGGGGTAACGCGGCCCGTCAAGCCAAATCAATTGGTCGGTGGTGGCCAGCAGATCGGGGCTATCACCCCCGCTAAGATGACCCCCTTTGAGTAAGACCGCGCGTGGCCCGAGCGCAAGAATGGCCTTGGCTTGACGTTCCATATCAGCGGGGGATTTGGCCTCAGCCACTCCTAAAAGATCGGCGGCTTCCGGCAGGTTGGGGGTTAATACCGTGGCGCAGGGCAAAAGCTGCGCACGCAGTGCTTCCAACGCATCGGGAGCAAGTAGGCGGCCACCGCTTTTCGCAACCATCACCGGATCAAGTACAATCGGAATGTCGAGCCCCCTGATTCCCTCTGCGACAACATTAATGATTGCTGCGTCGCCAAGCATTCCAATCTTCACCGCATTGATGCGGATATCGTCACGGACCGAGGTCATCTGGCTGGTAATCATGGCATAGTCCACCAGCTGAACTTGCTGCACGCCACACGTATTCTGCGCGATAATTGCGGTGATCACTGTCATGGCATAGCCGCCATTCGCCGAAATAGCTTTGATGTCGGCCTGAAAACCGGCGCCGCCGGAGGGATCGGATCCGGCGATGGAGAGGATATTCGGGATCATGAGTGATTCCATTCGTTTAAAAGCGCGTGTGTGCTTGCTGCGGGTCAGTGTGGCCTCGTAATAAAGTTGTAGCTAGTGTCCATCCGGAAACGTAAGCGTCTGAATTTCCTACTGAGTTACAATGATAGAAGAGAAGCCTCTACTTGTTTTTGCTATCATGAACCGTCAAACCATTGAATATCATGATAAAACGCAAACAAGAGGGGCAACAATGCGTCAGAAGCGCACCGTCAGGCCCAGTTTATTCGATTCTGTCCTTGAACACGACATCGCCATCGAGCTCGAAGCCATGTCCAACCTGCTCGACGCCCATCCGATCGTGCTGGGCTGGGTCGAGTCTGATCTCCGTGATCGGGTGGTGGCCAGCGCACCTGCAAACAGCAAGATCCGTGCGTGGATCGCGTCGGCTGAAGCGCTCGAAGCTCTGGGCGCAGCGGTGATGGATCAGCCGCAGCGGCGGGTATTCAAGGGCGAGACCGTGCCGGCGGATAAGAAGGTCTTCAGCCTGTTCGAGCCGCATACCGACATCATCATCAAAGGCGCCAGAGACGTCGCGTTCGGTCACAAGCTGAATCTCACCACTGGCCGCAGTGGGCTCGTGCTTGATGTGGTGATCGAGCCAGGCAACCCGGCTGATACCGCCCGTTTCCTGCCGATGATGGAGCGGCAGACAGCGATCTACGGACGTCCACCGCGCCAGGTCGCCACGGATGGCGGCTATGCCAGCCAGGAGAACCTGGCGGCGGCCAAGGCGCTGGGCACCAAAGACGTTGCCTTCCATAAAAAGAAGGGGCTCAAGGTCAGTGAGATGGTCAAGAGCCCCTGGGTGTATCGCAAGCTCAGGAACTTCCGTGCCGGCATCGAGGGCAACATCTCCTGTCTGAAGCGTGCCTATGGTCTGTCCCGTTGCACCTGGAAAGGACTTGAGCACTTCAGATCGTACGTCTGGTCTGCGGTGGTCTCGAGAAACGTGCTGTTGCTGGCACGACTGCTTCAGACCTGAACGGGTAGCCGCTGAACAAGAGACATATCACGCCAGAATGAGTGGCACGGCCTTCGGCCGTCTGCAGAATGGCCAAAACGATGGCCCCAGAACGAGATGCCGCCCGCTGCAGCTAATGGTAGATTGACCGCCACACGACTGTATAAAATACGATCAGAGGTGGTGCTGGAAATCACTGGTTTCCGTATAGACACTAAATAGTGAACGAACTGCCGCAACCACAGGTTGATCTGGCGTTCGGGTTCTGCACTACAAACTGGGCTCCTTGTAGCCCCTCCTGATAATCGACCATTGCGCCCACAAGATATTGATAGCTCATCGGGTCGACCAGCATACTCATGCCGTCTTTTTGAATCACCGCGTCTTCATCATCTTGCACCTTATCGAACGAGAAGCCGTACTGAAATCCAGAGCAGCCGCCCCCGGTTACGAACACCCGAAGCTTCAGGTTCTCGTTGCCTTCTTCTTCGACCAATTCACGTACTTTGGACACCGCACTTTCACTGAGAAACAGCGGGGTTATCGTATGTTCCTGAACTATGCTCAAAATTGCCTCCGGGTACTTTGATATTTGACTGTTGAATTTCTGACTAAAACAATCAACGGTTCCCTAGCCAGTCGTCATAGGGCCTTGCTGGGTGGATTGACTGCTTTTTACATCACGTGTTTGGCTGTGCTAAACGTTGCAAATGTTTTTTAGCGATGGGATCGCCTTGCTGTGCTGCAAGACGATACCAATGAACCGCCAGGGTAATGTCCAGCGCGATACCTGAGCCATTTTCGTAAAGCTCGCCCAGACTGCGGTGTGCCAAGGCAAAATTTTGTTGTGCGGCGAGCTGCATCCAATAAAAAGCGATGGTCTCATCTTTGGGCACTCCACGGCCGCGCAAGTATCGCATCGCTAATAAACGTTGAGCACGGGCGGAGCCCTGTCCAGCATCGGTTTGTAAGGCCACCACCGATTCTTCCCATGTCAAAAACGCCTTTTTTTCGTTAAGTTGATCAGCCATACCCATGGCTCCTATCGATCTTTTCGTCACGCCTCATAACGTCTACACTCAAGTGGTTTTCGATCAACTTTTCCGTTACTTTTTGGGTCATGACGAGCAGCTATAGTACGACGACCCGCCAACTCCGAAGAGCTCCAGCGGCTTCAGCCGATAGTATTTTTCCTCTACGTCTTGCGATTGCTCGGCGTATGGCTGCGTCATGACTTCCTGCAGTTCTCGCACTAGAGAGTAGTTACCGGCAGCTGCTTGCTGATACGCAGGCACAACGAACCACTCCCGCAAACTGTATTTCGGGTTGACGAGTTTCATCTGTTGAGAGAGTTCCTCACGAGCGCGCGGCGGAGTTGCAGTTGCGTCGGTTGTGCTGACAATGCCGGCAAGCATTTTCCATTTTGTGAGCCACTCCGCCCAACGCTTGTCCATGCCTTCGAGGTCTGTTTCAAAAGCTGAGCCCTTGTAGAAGCTTTTTTTGAGTAGGCCAATGTCGTCGGGCACCGTCGAGAGCTGGCGAAAGAAAACGGTGTAATCAACAGGCGTTTGCACCATCAACGTTGCGAGCTCACTGAACAAGGCCTGGTGAAAAGTGCCAATTCCAAGTTTGGCAGCCCACATCTTCTCCATTTGCGCTTGCATCGCCTTCGGAAAATCACTTTCAATCTCGTCGAGCTGGCGCAGAGAGTCCTGATTCGCCGCCAACAACGGTCGCAACGCCGAACAAAACATGTGGAAGTTGCGTTCTGCTGCTTCCGGCTGGTTCAGGAACGAGAAGTGATGTCCGCCACCCGTCCATGGCTGGTAGTGCGGATCAAACACATCGCAGAATCCGAAGGGGCCGTAGTCGAGCGTGAAGCCGCCGGCCGCACAGTTGTCACTGTTGAAGTTGCCCTGGCAGTAGCCGACGCGAATCCAGTTCGCCACAAGCGACGTGAGTCGGCTGCGGAACTCACGCGCAAGCAACACCACTTTTTCGGCGGTGGCCAGTGTCTGGTCGATAACGTCACCGTACTCACGATCGATCAGGTGCAAGACTATCTTCTCGAGCTCCTCCATCGCCTGCGGGTGTTCCTTCTTGCGGGCACGACGACTGAAGAGCTCAAGCTGCCCTACCCGGATGAACGACGGTGCGACGCGCGTCGAGATGGCGACTGGCTCGGATATAAGCACGTCTGGATCCATTGAGCGCGAGCCCTCCGAGTACCACGGTCGCCTGACCTTCTCGGTTTTCGAAACGTACAAGCTCAGAGACCGTGACGTTGGCACCCCGAGCGCATGCATGTGCTCCTGTGCCAGGAACTCCCGCACACTCGACCGCAGAACGGCCCGGCCGTCCGCGCCGCGGCAGTATGGCGTCCGGCCGCCACCTTTTAGCTGCATCTCCCAGCGCTGACCGTTAATGACGGCCTCAAGCACTGAAATTGCGCGACCGTCGCCGTATCCGTTGCCGGTTTGGAACGGGCACTGTTGATTGTATTCGGTGCCGAAGATGGAAAGTGCATAGCCACACGCCCAACCGACCTGGCGCATCGGCTCCGGAACGAACGCGATGTTGCCGGAAAACACGCGGATGAAGTCGGCCGACTGCGCCATTCTGTCGGCGAAGCCCAGTTCGCGAAACAGGTTTTTGCTGTGCGCAACGTACTCCGGGTTTTCGATTGGCGTGGGATTGACGGGAACATAGTGGCCCGTGAAGACTTGTCGTGGGGCGTGGTCGCGTCCATTTACTTTCGCGTCAGGGTCACAGTTGAGGGAATCCATGAGCGAATAGTTCGCCAACGTTGCAAGATCGTCGAGGGTCGAGACAATAGGGGCGGTTTTCTGGGGCGGTCGCTTTATCACAAGGGCTCCTTATGGCGCGGGTAGAAAGGTTGCTTTCCCGCTGCGTGGTCGGTCACATCGATAACCTCCTCGATTTCCGGGGCGACTCTTTTGAGCATGACTTCGAATCCCTGCCTCAGGGTTACCTGAGAGGAAGCGCATCCCTGGCAGCCTCCGCTCATGGTGATAGACAGTTTCCCTTGCCGAACCTCCACAATAGAAATCTTTCCGCCGTGGTTAGCGATTGAACGATTGACCTCTTTGTCCAGGAGTTCCTGAACAGCCGTAGTGAGCTCTGCATCGGTTTTTCCTTGCGTGCGGTTATGAACAGGCATCTCCAGGATCGCCGGCACGCCACTACGCAGCTGCGTACGGATGGCCATTCCGATACCTGCTTTCAGCCCTGACCACGAGGCGGCTGGCTCTTTGCAGACGGTCACTACGCTATCGGCAATGAGCAGGTTAGCCACGCCAGGGAGTGCGAACAGTTGCTCGCCGAGCGGCGAACCAACGGCTCGTTCTTTGTTGCCAAAAAAGAACGGGCCGCCGGGATGCAAGCTACGGCTGACGATGAACTTACACGTGTCGGGGTCGGCGAGCGAAGACTCTGCGCGAATACTGACCGGCTGATCCGCAAGCAGGAAATCAGACATTTTCAACATCGCCCGCTACAGCGCTCGCACCCAAGGCGCGTAGGTTGTTAAACGAATATATTCCGCTGTTATGGCCGTCGTTCCAATCGAATTTGACCGCGTAGTTACCAATGCTCACGATCTGTTGCGGAGTCACATCAGGTCGTATCGTCTTTGGATCGAGCAACTTGCGTCCGCTCATCTCCTCGACACAAAGGGCGCAATGACATGCCAGGCGCAGATCGCGGACGTCAAAGTCGTCGCGATGACCATCCTCCCAGAGAATGGATAACGTGCGCGGATCGCGACGCAGCAAACCGATCGGGGTGTTTTGTGATCCAGCAGGCCGCGCCGCAGCTTCCGTCCAGTCAGGGGCTCCCTCGTTGCTGTCCCACGTCCAGACAAACGGCTTCAGCACTGTAACCGACGCGTGAAGTTGCTCCACAAGCGCCGTGGCAATGGAGGCATATACCTTGGCGCTGACCGACGCTGGTTGCTGTGCCACTATCGGGCGACCCTCATCACCGCTGGTAACGACATCGGCATCGAGAGGTAAGGCACCCAGAAACGGGACTCCAAGCTCCTCGCTCATCTGCTCGCCGCCGCCGTGACGAAAGATATCCGTGTTCTCGCCGCAGTGAGGGCAGGTGAAGGTGCGCATGTTCTCGACAAGCCCAAGAATCTTGACCTGCACCTTCTCGAACATCCGCAAACCTCGGCGGGCGATCTTGAGGCTCACGGTCTGTGGCGTCGTTACGATCACCACGCCCGACAGCGGCATAGTCTGTGCAAGCGTCAATTGGACGTCGCCTGTGCCGGGTGGCAGGTCAAGAATCAGGTAGTCAAGCGATCCCCATTGCACGCCGTCGACGAACATTTTTAAGTATTTTCCAACCATTGGCCCGCGTAAGACAGCCGGCTCGTCATCTCCGGTGAGCATGCCCATCGACACCACCTTCAGGCCGTGCTGTTCCGCCGGGATCATCTTTCCCTCCGGGGTCGTCGCTGGCTTCTCACCGGTTGCAATGCCGAGCATACCGGGGATGCTGGGGCCAAGAATGTCGGCGTCCACGATTCCGACGCGCGCCCCAAGCTGCTGCAGTGCCAGGGCTAAATTCACACTCACCGTGGATTTTCCGACGCCGCCCTTGCCACTTCCGACGGCGATGATATGACGTATCCCCGGCAGCTTATCGGCGCTAACGGCCGACCGGGATGACGCGTCAGGCGCGTGAGATTGATTACGGTCAGTGGTCTGCATGGTTAAGTTCCTTGTATTTTCAATTAACGGGGGAGGAAGTGGCTTTGATCTCTGCCGCCAAAATAACAACCAATCCCAATTCATACGCTTATTGCCTACCATCATTTTTGCGAAAGTCGATGAACCTGAAACTCAATAGGTCGGCATCGTGCCGTCGACTTGCAGAGCCCAGGCATGAACGCCACCTGTCAGGTTGCTAACGTGGTTAAAACCATGCGGCCAGTTCTGGTGCAGTCAAGCTTTGCATCGTTGGGAGCCCGCCCCTCAACGGTTTCAATGTCATCAAGCCAGCGCTGATTGGAGCAATTTCTGCAGCTCACCTTGCTCATACATTTCACGCACAATATCGGCACCACCGACAAACTCGCCCTTGATGTAGAGCTGAGGAATGGTCGGCCAGTTGCTGTACACCTTGATGCCATCACGGATTTCCGGATCGGCCAGCACATCGACAGCAGCAAAATCCTGCACGCCGCAGGCATTCAATACCTGCACAGTTGTATTAGAAAAACCACACAGCGGAGACTGGGGCTTGCCCTTCATGTAGAGCACGACGGTATCAGTTGTGACCTGACTGAGAATTTTTTCCTGTACGTTCATTTTTGATTTCTCCGACGTTATTGGGTGCCTGGTTGCGCCCAGGTTTGGGGCGTAAAAGTGCGCATGGCCAGCGCATGAATCTCCGAGCCCATCCGATCTCCGAGTGCCAGATAAACCAGTTGATGCTGCTGTATCTTATTTTTGCCGGCAAATTGCTGGCTCACGATGACCGCTTCGAAGTGCTGGCCGTCATCGCCCTGCACTTCCACATGATCGCAGGTCAGGCCATTCATGATGTAGTCTCTTAGATCATTCGCTGTCAGCACTTTGTCCTCCTAAGGGTTAGAAAGGCCTCACGACCTTCACCAATACGGCAGGATTATAGTATCGTTCCGAAACTATAATGTTGTCAAGATAGTTTAAAAACGCGACTGCCAAAACCTGACGAAAGGGGGTTGAATTTGGACAGTCGTGCGATCGCAGATTTGGTCTATTACCTGGGGCGTATCGCGAACGCCATCCGCCTTAAACACTTTCCATGGCACGACCCGGGGTATGGCTTCACAGACAATAAAAAACATCGAAACCATAAGCTATCTGACACGCATACGCTCAGAAGATGACAGGCGCCGTGTCCAGTTTCTTCTGACTGAAAAAGCCAGGGACATTCTTGTGAACGACCCCCTGGGAACCTACAGCCGCAAGAATAAACTGTATTTTGCTTTAAGGGAGCTGGGCAAAGTGGTCCGGATTGGTTTTCTATTGAATTACACCGACGATCTGGAATTGCGTCAGACAATTACGGAAGACATCCCGCCGGGAACGTATTCGCTTGCCGTGCCGTTGATTACCGTGTTGTTCATGGCTTCTGTGATGCCGCCTTTATTCCTGCCGGACGGAGTCAACTTCGAAAAGCTGATGCGGGCGTTGATCGGTATCACTCTCTGGCAATCGGCCTATATGGCAGAGGTGGTACGAGGTGGCCTGCAAGCAATCCCGAAAGGCCAGTATGAGGCTGCTAGCGCTCTGGGACTGGGCTATTGGCGCAAAACCGGGCTGGTGGTATTGCCGCAGGCACTGACACTGGTGATCCCCGGTATCGTCAACACCTTCATTTCCCTATTCAAAGACACCACGCTGGTCCTCATTATTGGCCTGTTCGATATTCTGGGGGCGGTGCAGTCGACCATCACTGACCCGGCCTGGCGCAACGTCACTACGGAGGGTTATGTCTTTGTGGCCTTCTGTTTCTGGATTTTCTGTTTCGGCATGTCCCGTTACAGCCAGAACCTTGAACGAAAACTAGACACTGGTCATAAATCTTGACGGGACACCAACATGACTGAGCACAACACTGCACAAAATCCGGAGGGTGCGCGCACCGCTCCGGTTGAATTCACCAAGCGCACTGACAAGATCATTATCAAGGTCGCCGACATGCATAAATGGTACGGCAACTTTCACGTACTCAAGGGTCTGAACCTTGATGTGAAGGAAGGTGAGCGGATCGTTATTTGTGGACCTTCCGGTTCAGGAAAATCGACATTTATCCGGTGCATCAACCGGCTGGAAGAACACCAGCGCGGTCAGATTATTGTGGACGATGTCGAGCTTACTGACGATGTGAAACAGATCGACACCGTGCGCAAAGAAGTCGGCATGGTGTTCCAGCACTTCAACCTTTTTCCCCACCTAACCGTGCTAGAGACCTGCTGTTTAGCGCCGCTGTGGGTGCGCAAGGTACCCAAGCGGGAAGCCCTCGCCACCGCTATGGAATATCTGGATAGAGTGAAGATTCCGGAGCAGGCGGACAAATACCCGGGTCAACTTTCCGGCGGCCAGCAACAGCGCGTCGCCATCGCACGGGCTCTGTGCATGAAGCCAAAAATCATGCTGTTTGACGAGCCCACGTCGGCGTTGGATCCGGAGATGATTAAAGAAGTGCTGGACGTTATGATTGAACTCGCCGGCAGTGGCATTACCATGATCTGTGTCACCCACGAAATGGGTTTTGCTAAAACCGTAGCAGACCGGGTGATCTTTATGGACCAGGGCGAGATTGTAGAGTTGGCGCCGCCGGAGGAGTTCTTCTCGAACCCCAAAGAAGCGCGGACCCAGCAATTTCTGAATCAGATTTTACAGCACTGATTCGAAGGCTACTGGTGGCAACGGACGTCGTTTCTACAACTTCTCCCTAAAGGGAGGGTGTCCGCGTTTTACTCATAGCCGTCAGCCCAGCTGGTGCGGCCGAGTTCTATTGCGCGTTCGACGTCTGCTTCAGGTACAACGGATATGTCTCCCAGTTCCCTCGAATCGTAATGGAATACACACATACGTGACGCAAATTCGGCGAACGGCAGCGATGCTTCGCCAAGTCGCTCGCCATTGCCTTGAGTAGAGCATTTAATCCCCTGCCCCCAATCCTGGCCGCTGTCATTATTGGGGTTATAAAAGTAGATTCGCATCTCGCCATGGCGATCAAGGCTGACGCGGATGATGGTTATGGCATGGCGCCCCACAAGGCGCCCTCCACTGTCGGTAACTGCAATACCGGCCGGTTGAGGATGTATGACGGGTATGCTGCCGTTGTAATAAGGGTGATAACAGGCGTAGAAATGCCGTATAACGTACGGATAATCATGAATTTTCCCTGTTTCATGGCTAATAACGCTGAGGAAATCCTGCCCTACCCACCAACCGTACATTTCCGGGTTGATCCAGCGATGCAAATCATCGTCGCGCTCACCGCACAAGCGCCCCATCTCCGCATAAATGCGATCAAGATGGGGCACCAAAATCAGTGAAACCGGGTCCACATCGGTGGGCGACTCTTTGGCAAGACCTGGTTCCAGGTGCTGTGAGGTAATTCGCTGACCTTCGAAGCGCATGATGACATCGTCATCGCGGGCAGCCCAGGCGACCAGCTGCAATAGAAAATCGGCGTCGTTGAAGGCCCACATGGAAAGACCAATGACCGACTGACACGTCGGGTTATTACCTTGGCCAACACCCAGAGGTTGCCCAAGAAGGCTTAATACACCCGCGAGTAGATACACCCTTGGCGGGTGGGCGTCACCAAAAACCTCGCGCAGAGCACTAGCTGCTGCCGGGCAAAGTTTCAGTTCAAGCTGCCGCCACAGGTCCGACGCTACAGGCGGTGTGAACAGACCGCCACGCTCAAGAAACATAGCCAGACCGTACACCGCCTGGCATGTTTCCGGGTGTACAACCTGGTCAATCAGCTCGAAAACAATCTCTTGGTAGCATTGAAGAACATCGATGCCGGTGCTGCTCAGACCCAGCGCCAAAGGTATAAAGTCATCCCGACGCCCCCGCAGATGCCGTAAAAGCATAGGGTGGTAGGGAGAAACCATGCCCGTCTCCTGCATTGCCTTGGCAAAGCCCTGAGCCTCTTCCGACAGTGCTGGTTCGTCCATGTCGGCCAGGCGCTCGCTGTAAACCGCGAAACCCGGATCATCACGGCAGCCTTTCGCTGGGCCGAACAAAGCACGGACAAGACGCGCAGCCTTGTCCATCCCTTCGGTTTCTATGTTCGGATCAAACAAGCATTTGGCGATCTGGCCGACCATCTGCTTGATGCTGCCTGTCTGTATCGGGCGCTGGGCCAGCAAACGACGTACTTCATCCACCAGGCTGTCGAGAATGCTCTCGTAGCCCAGCCTGCTGAGCAGATACTGATAGAGAGAATTGACGATCTGCCCTAGCTCCTGCGGCCGCTCCCGATCGGCTTCGCTCATCTGGCCAGACAGCAAGTCCAGGTTCAACGCCGTCACCTGGGTCAGAAACCGCCTGGCCTGCTCTGCCGAAATTCCGCGATGACGGTAATCCCCCATAGCCACGGCAAGTAGGCGGAGCTCACTCAAGGCTTCGATAGACGTGAAGTCTGGCGCTCCCAGACGTAACGTGCGTACGGCAATTGCGGGTCGCAGAATAGTTGGCTGGCCCCAATCACCGTTGGTAAATATGCCCTTGGTTTCCATTGCCGGTACTCGGGCGTAAAGCGCATCCAGTCCGCCAGGAGCCTCCATAACGTGAAGTGCCGCTGCCAGTACCTCCCTGTTAGACGCCATTCGGTCAGTCTGGCGTGCAAGCGCAAGCCGTTCCAGCGTCTCGTCAAAACTTGCCACTAAAGCGATGGTATCTCGGTCAAAACAGTTAACAGTCAAAATATTTTCCTTGCCTACTCAATGGGCTGTTTGGGCTCGCCCAAAGATGCTCTTATGGCGCCAAGGAAGCAATTTATTCCGGCGTTTTCGTTTCAATTTGTGACGATACCGTCTATATTACGCCGGAGGATTGCAATCTATGACCTTTTAAATCCGCGCAGTGAGAACGTCTTCAGTCTAAGTGTCTCGCCTAATTTCAGGTTGCTCAACCTCCTCCATAAGCGAAATTATTTAACGGCTCGGTTTCCGTTTTGCGCTCCAAATCCAGCGCAGTTTTTAGACACATCATCAAGGAGCACGTCGAATGTCAATGACACCTGAGAAAGAACTATCCCAGTCGGTAACAGCTTGGCTCGACCCGGAAATGGACTCGGTTAAAGGTACCGAAACTCCCAAAGATCCGAACAAAGGCTACATTGCCCTGCTTGGCTGGAGTGTTAATGCAATCAAGGCCGCGCAAAAGTTCGACCGCCGCTACATCGTAATTGCACCAGATTGGGCTGCTGATTTTTGTACGGCAAACAAGATTCCTTTCATTGCATGGGATTTTCTCCGCTTGAATGATCGGTCCCTGGAGATTGCAAAAAGGCTTCAGGCGGAAGGTGTTGATGTGGCAATACCGCTGTTCGAAGAAACCGTCGAATGGTCCGGTGCCATCAACTCCGTCTTGCTGAACAGCCCCCGCATGCTCGGACAGTCCATCTTGTTCCGCGACAAATCACTGATGAAGCGCCGCGCTCAACTGGGCGGCATTCGCGTCGGGATCTTTGAGGAAGCACACGATAAAGAAGACATCGTTCGCTTCATGAAACGTGTTAATCAGACTTTGCTGAAGCTTGACGGTGACCCGGACGACCCGATTCACGTCAAAGCATTCGACAAGGCCGGTTGTCTAGGTCACAGGATGATCCGCAAGGTTGAAGAAATTGACACCATTCCGGCGGAAGAATATCCCCTGCTGATGGAAAGTCACCTTGATGGCTGGGAATTTGCCGTAGAAGCTTGGATCCACGACGGGAAAATCAAGTTCCTTAATATTTCCGAGTACGTGACCTTGGGTTACTCGGTGTTTGTCCCTGCTACCGAGCAACTGGAAAGCTGGCGTAACGCGATCACCAAGCAGATTGAGTTGCTGGTTAAAACCTTCGACATCCAGTTCGGTTTCATTCACCCCGAGTACTTTGTAACGGCTGACGGCGAAATGTACTTTGGCGAGGTTGCTTACCGCCCGCCCGGATTCAAGGCGTTCGAGCTGATTGAGAGAGCTTACGGGTTCAGCGCTTACCAAGCCTCAATGCTGGTGTTTGACCCCAAGAGCACGAAAGAGGAAGTGGATGCCTTCTTCCCACGGGAAGTGGTTGATGCGAAATGCTACGCAGGTTGCTTCGGCGTGTATCCAAGGCGTCGTGTGGTCAGCAAGCTGGAGATGCCCAGTGAAACGGTTGATCACCCCTACTTCGAGTCTCACGAATTGGTCGCACCGACGGAAGAGACCGTTCCTGACCGGTCAGCTTTCGGAACGCATTGGGGCCTGATCTTCTTCGCAGGTGATGATCCCATCAAGATGCGGGACCTGCTGAAAGCCCAGGAAGATCTGGACTTCTACGTTTAAGGGTTTGGCTTAATCTGCCTGGTTTCCCCATTGGGAAACCAGGCAGATTTTCAGTTTTCAACAATTTACTCTACTAGCCTGATCATGCATTTCAACGATCACTTTCCGCTTTTAAAGACCGCGCTCTCTTAATTTAGTGATCGTTCTTGAGGAAAGCCTGGGTGCGGCTTTTGTTAAATCGTTTGGCGGTACCCCCGGTTAGCTTGGGAGTCTGTATAGCGAGCCGCGTCCGTCAGGCACGATTGTGAACGTGGATCAGAAACTCCGTTCCCTCGTTGTCTGACTGTGCAATCTCCAGATTCCAGCCCAGTCGTTCGCAAACCAACCGCACGATCAGCAACCCAAAGGTGGTGTTATTGAACTCTCCGGCCGTTGTGGTAATGGCGCTCGGCGCCCCGGTAGCGCTCAAGTGCTCCGCTATTACATTGGGAAGGCCGGCGCCGAAGTCTCGCACCGAGATTCGGTTTTCGATCAGGCGAACCTCCACCCCGGAATGGGTATGCCTTAACGCATTCTGCAACAGGTTGCGCAGTAATATTCGCACCAGGGCGGGCTGGGTTTTGACTCTCAGCCCGTTGCTATCGTTGGAGACAGTGATTCGCCCGGAGTAGGCCGAATCCCCATGTTCCAGGTCATCAATGGTGTTTTGAACGATCTCCTGCAGCACAATGGTTCTGGCATTGCCCTCGGATGCCTCACTGCGGGCAAGTTCAAGCAGTACGTCGGTATCGTCGCGCATGGTTTGCATGGCTCGACGAATACGGGAGAGGGTTTTCTGATCGGGCGCCGACAAGCTTTGGCGTTGTTCCAGTACATTCAAGGCGCCACTCATCACGGCCAGAGGCGTACGAAGTTCATGGCTGGCCAGCTTAACAAACGATTTTTCCCGCTCGATATGATGTTCAAGCGCAGATAGAAAACGGTTAAACGCCTCGGCAATATCGCAAAACTCCTGATCACGGTAATCCGTGGCGATTTGCTCCATCGAGGATCCGGGCACTGTGTTCAGTACTTCGTGGGTTAACTTTCTGAAAGGACGTATCAGGTACTGCGCTCCTGTGCGGGCAACGAAAAAGCCGATAAGGAGCATTAAACCCGCCACACCCACCAGGACCAGCAGAACCAAACTCTCACGATTCTCCATGATGGTGATATCTTTGGCCAGAAAGAGCTTGCCTGAAGGCGCTTCAAGCTGCCGGCCGTAAATCAGCAGAGTTGTCTGCCCTACCTCGATTTCTTGGGAAAACGGCAAGGAAAGGCTCCGGAAATATTCCGGCATCACTGCGTCTGCCTGGCCTTCTGGTAGAAAAACGGCCACAAGCTGCGCCGTTTTAATGGTCTGAAAACGCCCTTGCTGAAGTTGCTCCGTGAAATACTCGGCTTCAGCCTTGAGCTCCAAACCCAGAATGGTGTCCTCAACGTCATTAACAAACAGTTCGACAATAAACATCGACGTCGCTGTGGTGGCGGCAATCAGAAAAAAAAGCGTTCGCGCCAGGCGTGCGGTCAAAGATGACTTCATTGCGTCTCAGGGTTCTCTGTTGCCGGGGCTTCCAGACTGTATCCGCGGCCATGGATTGTTTTTACTAACCCATTGCCCAAGCCAACTTGCAAGGATTTTCGAAGGGTGTAGATATGGGTGCGAAGGCTGTTGCCTTCGGTTTCGCCATGACGCGCTCCCCATACGGCATCTGTTAGCGCCTCGTGGCTGAGAAAACTCGGATAGGCTCGCACCAGCAATTCAAACAGGCGAGCCGGCGTGCCGGACAAAGTTGTTTTCGATCCACGTAGCGCTACTTCCAGCGTACCCGGGTCAAACCGAATATCGCCGGCCGCCAGAACCGGTCTCTGAGGCGAATGGCGCCGATGCAGAGCCTCAATCCTTAGTTGCAGTTCACGCAGTTCAAACGGCTTCACCAGGTAATCATCTGCACCGCAATCAAACCCCTTTTCCTTGTCGGCCATTGCACTCAGTGCCGTCATCAGAATAACGGGGGTCTGACATTGCAGGTCTTGACGGATACGCCGACAAATATCATAACCATTGACACCGGGTAGCATCAGATCGAGCACAATCACGTCATAGCTTTGCGTGGCCAGAAGATGCAAAGCCGTTAAACCGTCCGCGGCAAAATCCAGGCTGTAGCGATCTTCACCCAGAAATTCGAACAGGTTTTCCGCCAGATCGACCTGGTCTTCGATAATCAACAGTCTGAGAGGAGACTGAGCCGGAACCCTCCGAGAAACTTGGTTAGAATTTTGGACGGAAGCTTGGAGAGAAGCTTGATTAGATGTCATTCGAGCGAACTCCCTTGGTGTCAGACACCGATTTCTGATCACGGCGAAACCCATCAATGACCAGCAATTGATAGCGCTTATTTTCCATAACTTTTCTGGCGGACGGTGATAAATCAGCCACTTTTTCGCTTGACCATTTTTGGGGTACCGCAACATACAGATGTTCAAATGCGCCAGTGTGGGGAAAATTGTCCAAACCGTCTCCCGTGACTTCCAGAGCCATTCCACCTGAGTAAAATCTGGCTGAAAATGGCAGATCGTCCAGATAGATCAACGGGCTGTCATCGGCTTCCCTGATCTGCTGATAATAGCTTACCAGTTCCTTCTCTGTTTTGAGCGGCGTCCAGCCCAATACGGCGACACACACAAATCCGGTCAGTAAGACAGGCACAAACGCGACCAAGCCACCACGCAAAGAAGACAACCAGAAAGGCTTACATTCTGACACCCAGCGGCCGATCAAAATGGCGGTAAACGGCAGTGAAGGCAGTATATAAGTCCAGAGTGTATTACCTGCAAGCGTGAAAAACAGCATCGGTGCCAGTGCGCTTACCAGCAAAAAGCTAACGCCCGGGTTCGATAGTGTCTTGCTTACGATGCCGTGTCTTTTGCCCCTGAACCACGCCAGTGCCAAGCTCAGCACCGCAACTATGCCCCAGGGGAACGAGGCCCACAACCAGAACATCCAGATCATGCCTTTTGGCTGATTATGGGCGCTACCGTAAAGGTCACCCGCCCACCCCGGATCCAGAAACCGGCGAATATGTTCCCCAATGATAAAGTAATCCAGAAATCCGGGCGTCTTTAACTCAGCCAGTATGTACCACGGGCAGACCAGCACGGCCGTCATCAGTGTTCCTCGCAACCAGGGCAGTCGCCTCAGATTGTTGGCGGCTTCGCGCCATGAGAGCAGTAACCACAACACGATGGGAATTCCGATCAGCACCACGGCCAAAGGCCCCTTGGAAAGCAGCCCGATCACCAAGCCAACAAAGAAAATCCAGCGCCACCGACCGCTTTCCCCCATCATCACCAAACAGAAACTGACTAAAGTGAGGGTTGTGCCCAGGGCTAAAAAGGCGTCTGTCATCACCGCGCCGGCGCTGATGTAAGTCAAGGCCATGGTGGCAAAGACCAGGCTGCTCCATTGAGCCACCTGAACACTCCAAAGTTGCCGCGCCAGTCGCCAGACCAGCCAGACCATGGCAAGCGTTGCCAGCCAGGAGGGAAAGCGCAGCGAAAACTCCGACACACCAAACACCTTGATGGCCGCCGCCTGGGCCCAGAATGACAAAGGCGGCTTACCCCAAAAAGGAACGCCGGGCTCAAACCAGGGTGTAATCCAGTCACCGGTTTCGGCCATCAGGCGGGCAATCTCGGCGTAACGGGGCTCGGTGGTGTCGGCAAAGGGAAACAGCGCCATGCCGATGAAGCGACTGACCATTATTGCAGCCAGTATCAGCAGCCAAACGTTAAACCGCTTTGACATGAAGCGTCTCCGTCATTTTTTGCTTAGCCTGTTGGCGCAGACCATCGCGGCTTTCGACCACTTCTTCGGTCAGGTAAAGCGGTCGCTGCTTTGACTCCATATAGGTCTTGCCGACGTATTCGCCCACGATGCCTACGCTCATCAGCTGAATGCCCCCCAAAAAGCTGATGATGGCCACAAGCGAGGGGTAACCGCTGGTCGCATCGCCCAGCATGATGGCCTTAACCACGATCCACAGTCCGAAGACCGCGCCCATACTGGCGGCAATGAGCCCGATCACGGTCGCCCAGCGCAATGGTGAAATAGAAAACGAGGTCAGCCCTTCAAGAGCCAGGCCTACCAGACCGGGGTAATCCCACTTCGTCTCCCCGGCCACTCGCGGTTCACGGTCGTACTGGATGACCTGAGTGGGCATGCCAATCCAGGCAAACAACCCTTTCATATAACGATTGCGCTCCGTCAGCACCAACAGAGCGCTAACGGCTTTGCGGCTCATCAATCGGAAATCGCCGGTATCCACTGGAATATTCGTCCGACTGGTTCGGTTCAGCAAACGGTAAAAAAGATGTGCACTCCAGCGTTTGAACACGGTTTCTCCCGCCCGTGAACGACGCTGCATCAGAACAACGTCAACACCAGATTGCCAGCATTCGACCATAGCCGGAATTTGCTCCGGCGGATCTTGCAGATCAGCGTCCAGAACAATCACCGCATCTCCCCTTGCGTGCTCCAGTCCCGCCGTCATCGCAGCTTCCTTGCCAAAATTGCGGCTTAGTTTGATCAGACGGACGCCCGGCGTTCGATCGATAACACTGCGGATGTACTGAGCACTGCCATCGTCGCTGCCGTCATCAACCAGCACGATTTCCCAGCGCAGGTCCAGTGTGGCAAGCACAGTTAGAACCCGGTCAAAGAAGATGGGCAGCATCGGGCGCTCATTGAATAGCGGCACCACCAGTGATAGCAGCTGCTTGTCAAACGGACCATCAAACGGTAAAGCGTTGAATTCAAAGCGTTTGTTCATGGAAAACCAGCCTTTGGTAGACGATGTAATTCAGTGCGGCAACAAGGCCTGTAGTAACGACTTGTGAAAGCGTGACAGGAAGTGTCAGAACATTATTGAGCAGGAAGAAAAAAACGAGATTACAGAGCCAGGCGACAAAACAGGCGCCGACATAGCGCCATAGAGTGAACTTATGAGGACCGGCATTACGAAACGCAAGACGCCGCTGTAAACCGTAGTTTAATACCGCTCCAGATACGCTTCCGCTTGCGGTTGCCAGCACTGGATCAAGCCCGGCGGCGATCAGCGCAGCCATAACAAGCCAGTGAAAAAGCGTGGCAAGGCCGCCGGCCGTTATGAAACCTTGCAGTTGGCGAGGTAAAGATATACTCATGATGAAAACCACCACTTTGGCGACTAAAAAAGTCGACCTGACATTGAGGGCCTACGATAGCCCACCCCATGTCATGGCTTTGTGGAGGTTTCATCAGGAAAATGTCAAAACTTGGCGGGTTGAGGTTTATCTCAGGAAGTTTGATGATCTGGATTGCGTTAAAATTTTACTTCAACAGTTTGCGAAACCCGCCCGAAATCAGCACATTGACTTCGTTAAGAATCCTGGGCGCAGCCAGTCTGCCAGGGGTGGCCAGATAAATCGGGCTCCACTCCGGATCAAACTTCTCTTTAAAGGCCCTGAGCCCCTCGAAGTTGTAGAAATGTTCGCCGTGCTCATAGACAAAGCCGCCAACGCGGTTCCAGATGGGTGCCAACTGGCGGTTTTCTATGCCCGAAAAGGGCGCTGCACCCAGTGAGAACCATCGATAATCCTGGGCTGCACCCCAGAGCATGAGCTCCGCAAGCAGCGCATCCATCGCGAACCCGGGACCGCCCGGACGATGGCGCATAAGATCGAATGACAATTCATGCACGTTAGCGCCCTTGAAGAGATTAGCGAAAGCGACAATCTGGCCCGTATTACTGCGCAAGACGGCCACGTCGAAATTGGCGATATAGCCTTCTTCGAAGGCTCCAAGCGAAAATCCCTTCTCCTCTCCCTGCTTACTTTTGAGCCATGCATTTGAGATCAATCGCAGCTCCGCCATTGATGAAGCGAGCCTGGCCGCAGGAACCACCTCAAACACATAACCGTCGCGCTCGGAACGGTTGTGTGCCTGGCGTAAAGCTTTCCTATTTGAGCCGTCGAGCGTGAAGCCACACAGGTCGACCCGCGCTACCTCTCCGATCTTGAGGATCGACAGGCCAAGATCGAGAAAAACCGCCATGTAGGTCAGCGATACGGCATAGAAGGCGCATCGTTTTCCCTGTCGGTCGGCCATTTCACGGAATTGCCAGATAAGTTTCCTGGCCACTATCGCATCACCTATTGGATCGCCCTTCGCAATCAGCGAACGGCCGGTGTCGGCATAAGCGATGAAAGCGCTCTGGTCATCGGCAACAAGAAATGACTTGTCCCCCGTCAGCGCAATGCTCGCCTCAGTGTTTTCGCTGGCCGCAACGAGCCTGCGCACCACATCGGGAACCGGCTCCAATCGCTTGCGGCTGGCCTTGCCGATCATCAAAGAATTGAACGTGATCACAGCCAGAGTAATCGCACTCGCAAGGCTGGCCCGCAGGAATCGTGACGCGTCCCCGTGCCACGTAAAATCCCACCAGAGCACATTGCGATAAGGTGAATGGGAATAGGCAAAAAGCCCGATCCAGAATACCGCTGCCAAAAGGGCTAGCGTGGTGACGACCCAGGTCCCGTTTAGCCGGAACACCGATACGCTGTCAGCACGGTAAAACGCCGGGCGGAAAAGCCCCAAGACGGCCATAGTGGCAAGCATTGACAGGGATTCCTCCCAGTCCAGCCCTTTCAGTAGTGACGCGAGCAAGCCCAAGGCAATCAGCGCCATCGCCATCACCCAGGCGCGGTAAAGCTTGCGATACAGACCCCGTGCCACGACGATCAAAAAAAGCCCGACGATGCTGCCCACCAAGTGGGACACTTCGATAAAAGACAGGGGCAGAAGGTCGCGCAACACACCCAGACGCGACTGTTCGGCAGGCAGACTGCCCGACACCAGAAGAAGGACTCCGGCAAGCAGAACGATTCCTGCTGCAACGGGCGGAACCAGTGGCCGGAAGGCGCGCCAGATTATTTGCGCGCCACCGGTCAGTTCACGCCGTCGCGCTATGGCCGCCATCAGGCCCAGGCCCACAGCCGCGACAATGAAGGGGACGATCGTGTAGATGACACGGTAGAGCAAAAGCGCTGCTAAAACGTCCGATCGGCCTGCGGCGCCCAATCCCGCAATGATTGTCGCCTCAAACGCGCCCAACCCACCCGGGGAGTGGCTGAGCATGCCCAACGCGACCGCACCAAAGAAAATCGTCACGAAATAAGGCAGGTTCTGCACTAAGTCCGCAGGCATCAGGACGTAGAGCACCATCGCAGCACTGGTCAGATCGAGCAGCCCTGCGCCCGTCAGTAGCGTGCCCAGTTTCGCGCCTGGCAGGGGGATTCCGAAACCTCCCGCCTTCAGTTTTCGTTTGCCCGTAGCCAGCCAGAACAGATAGGCAGCCAGCCCTCCCAGAATTGCAAGACCTGCTCCGGTTTCAAGCGCTGGCGTTATTGGTAAGATCGCGCTCAAACCCAATGGGTGAAATACCAGCAGACCGCCAAACACCAACGCCAGCCCCGAACAAAAGCCAGTCCAGGATATCGCGATGACCCCGGTGACCGATGCCAGGTCGAGGCCGAACGAAGAATAAACACGGTAGCGGACGGCGGTGCCCGTCAGATAAGAGACGCCTAACAATCCGGATATGGCATAGCCTGCCGCTCCAGCCAACGCGGCAATGCGAAAAGGCACTTTTGATGGCGCAACCAAGTTGACGGCAAGAGCGTCATAGAAAGAGATCCCAACAAAACTGAGCACTGCGAAAGCGAGGGCTTTGAGCAATAAAACGGGAGACGCCGCTACAAGATCGGCTTTCACGTCGTTCCATGTTACGTGGGAAGCAAAACGGTGAAGTGCAAAAATCACAATCACCGCAATAACAAGTGGAACGGCAATCCTGACTGCAGGATGTTTGATGATCCGCAGCCATCTTCCCTGAGGCATCATGCAACCACACCGAATATTCGACCTACGCCAGCTGTAAGTGCCATTGCCAGTGCGCCCCAAAATGTGACCCTGATTGCGCCGATAGCAATTGACGCCCCACCCGCACGCGCAGCCATTCCGCCTAGAAGAGCGAGGAAAACCAAAGAAGATGCTGCAACAACAGAAATAAGTTGGCTACCTGGTACAAGCCACGCCGCCGCTAACGGAAGTGCTGCGCCCATGGTGAAAGTGCTTGCCGAAGAGAATGCAGCCTGAACGGGTTGGGCGCGAATACTTTCCGAGATTCCTATTTCATCCCGGGCGTGCGCACCGAGTGCATCGTGGGCCATTAGCTGCTCAGCAACTTGCTTCGCCAAAGCCGACCCAAGCCCTCTGCGTTCGTAGATTAAAGCGAGTTCCTCTGTTTCAGATTCAAAATCTTGTTCCAACGATTTTTTCTCAATAGCCAGATCGGCTTTTTCAGTATCAGACTGAGAGCTGACGGACACGTACTCACCCGCAGCCATAGACATAGCGCCTGCAACTAAACCAGCAAGTCCTGCTAGAAGAATGCCTTCATGAGCGCTGCTAGCTGCAGCAACACCAATAATAAGGCTTGCCGTAGACACTATTCCGTCGTTCGCACCGAGGACTGCAGCGCGAAGCCAGCCTACGCGATGTGATCGATGGATTTCAATATGACTCATAGGCTTCACCAATCACTCAGGTTATAAATAACGAAGCGGTAGAAAACGCCTTCACAGAGAATAGTGCTCGGCAGGCTCAATTATTGATCGTCAATTCATTATGGATGGTGTGGGTGCCGTCCGCCCCCTGCGCGAGTTTTATAGCCGTATCGATTTGGTTTTGCTTGTCGACCACGCCAGCCAGACGCACATCACCCTTCCGCGTGGTCACGTTAATATCAAAGCCATTCATAGCGGTGTTTTCTAGAAGAGCGATCTTGACGTTTTTCGTCACGTCGGCATCCGCTACGTTGACGGCGTTCGAGATATTCTGCTGTATACCTTCGAAGTTTCCAGGGGGCTTGTTGCAAGCCGTCAACAGCAAAAGGCTGAACAAGGCAATGCTAAAAATTGTGTTCCACGATAATGACTCATTTTAGTCCACTCATTGCTGGCAGGGTTTCCGCCAATTTTCAATTTATCAGACTGCGTCCTCATGCGACGTCGGCCTGTGCGTTGCAAAACACCATCAGCCCTTCAGTGACCGGGGCTGAAAGACGAACTCTATTTCAGCGAAACTCAAAAATTTCCTGATGAAAGCGTACCGACACGGACTGTTGCTGGAGTCCGCTTCGCAGGGCTTTTGCCAGGCCTTGCGGCCCGCAAAACCAGACGTCCACTTTGGGGGCATGGATCAGCAGTTGGCTTGCGGTCAATCGCTGCCCCTGCAGGCTGTCATGGATGTGCAGTGATATTTCCGGAAGTTGCTCTGTCAGTTGTTGCAGACGAGTCACCATTGGGTCATTCACGGCTCCGGCGGTGCAGTAGTGGAGTGTCACCGCTGAATGTCTCTTTTCTTTATTTATCAGTCGGTTGTCCAGTACTGCCAGAAACGGTGTGATGCCGATGCCGCCCGCCACCCAGATCTGCTGGGCATTTTTCCTGCCGCTGTCGAGATCAAAACGACCATAGGGACCTTCGAGCGTTACTGCCTGACCACTGTGCAACTGCTGCGGGATCTTGCGAGTGTAGTCTCCTAATGCCTTGATCTGAAAACTGAGTTGACCGGTGGCATTGTCAGCACAAGACAGGCTGAAAGGGTGTGCCCCTTCGAGCCGGTCGAATGTCACCAGGGCGAATTGTCCGGCGCGATGCCCGGGCCAACGCTTGCCCATGTCACAGACGACTTCCGTGATGTTCGCTGAGGTCTGCTTGACCGCCTGAACCAGCCCCTTGTAGCGGCGACTCCTGCCGATTTTTCCAGTCAGTGATTGCAGGCTCGCGGTGGCACCACCGACTATTAACAGCGCCATCAGCCAGCCGGTGGGTTGTTGCCACCACAGCAGCGGAGCCAACAATAGTGCATGGGCGGCCAGTGCCAGATAAATCAGTGGCATCACCCGGTGCAGGTAACGCCAGTAACCGTAGGGCACCCAGCGAATCAGGGTAATAACAACCAGAAACACCAGCAGATACAGGCCGGGTTCGCCCAGATCTTCAGCGCCATCCTGCAGACTGTCCAACACGCCCGAAAAGTTGGCTTCCTTCAAACTGCGATCCGAGCCAAACAGAGCTTCAAGGGCATCATCCGCCATTTCGATCAGCCAGTGCGCCAGGGCAAAACTGACGGCCAGAATGCCGGTCCATTTATGCAACTGATACATTCTGTCCAGACCACCCAACGGGGATTCCAGCCACCCAGGGCGGGTAGCCAGCAGCATAGTGATGGACATGAAGTTGATGGCAAGGTATCCACTGAGTGTCAGAAATTGCTCATAACTCAACCCAGGAGTCCAGAAACTCAACTGAACCGCTAAAAGCAGAAAAAGGACGACACTGGTACGCAGGTTGGGCACAAACAAACTCCGTCTGGGTTTGTTTGAATTGTGCAGGGTTAACCTGACACCAGCCTTAAACGTCCGGCTTTCATTCGACCACAACAATATTGAGTTCGGCTTCAAAACCGTCGCTCTGGCCCGAGGCTGGTGACCGCAGGTTCAGGGTTATACCCGCGCCGCTGGCGATGGCTTCAACAATCGCAAGCCCGATGCCCGAGCCCACTGCTTTTGTGTTGGAGCGGACAAAGCGATTACGCAACAAGGAGAGCTTCTCCGGCGATACAACCTCACCGCGATTGACCACTCGCAGGATACCGTCATCTGTCAGGCTGATATTCACTGGTTGATCGGCCGCGCCATGCCTGAGGGCATTTTCGATCAGATTCCGAACCAGAATGGCGAAGGCATCAAGGTCGAGTAATGACGTAACGTCATCATCAGGCAGGTTGAGCAGGAGTCGGCCGGGCGCCTGGTGGTCATAATCGCTGGCGACCATCCGCAGTATGGGTACAAGATCGTTAGGCCGTTCTGATAAGGCGCTGCCACCCTCAGCCTTCGCCAGTTCCAGCAGCTTCTCTGACAGTCTGGAGAGCGTGCGAAGAGACTCTTCAATCTCGCTGGCTCGTGCCTTAACTCCTGCATCCTGCGTTTCCGTTTTTAACCGCTGGAGCTTGGCCAGCGCCGTTGCCAGTGGGGTTCGCAATTCATGGGCGCTGTTGGCGGTAAAACTGCGCTCTGCTTCAAGGGCGCGGCGCAGACGTTCCAGCAACCGGTTCACCGAAATCATGATGGGTTCAAACTCTTCCGGCAAACGCTCGACTGCGACGGGCGAAAGGTCGCCACCACCGCGGACTTCTATCGACTGCTGCAATAGAACAACCCGGCGAAGTGAACGTTTTATCACCCACCACACCCCGACCAGGCTGATGGGAATCAGAAATATAAGCGGCAACAGTAATGCAAGGCTCGTGTCCAGAACGGCTTCGCGCCTGTGATCCAAAGGTTCGGCGACCTCAATGTACAGGGTTTCGCTGATGGCTGACTCCCCGTATATCCGGTGAGTTAGCGTTTGGGAGAAGCCTTCTCGCGGAATGGCGCCGAAAATCCGGGGGTCCGCGTCGTGGGATTGCAGCAGCAGCTTGCCTGACTTATCACGAACCAGATAGGTGAGATACTCGTTGTGTTCTTTCAGGGCCAAGGCCCGCTCCAGGCTTGGGTCCCCTTCCCGGTTCAGTATGTCGGTTACCGCCAATGGCAGAATACGCTGCGCTGTTTCCTTCAATGCACTGTCGAATACCTCGTTCATTTCGTGCCGGGCCACCACGCCTGACGCGATAACACCCAACAGCCAGAGCAAGGTCACGCCAAGGGTAAGCCAGGTGCCAAGGGTTTTGTGTAAGCTGGCTTTAGTGCTCATTCGGTTCCAGCCTGTAACCCATACCCCTGACGGTCACTATGGCATCGTGCCCCAGTTTTTTGCGCATACGGCTAATGTAAACCTCTATGGTGTTGCTCTCAATTTCGGCCCCGAATTCGTACAACCGGTCTTCAAGCTGAGCCCGCGATAGCAGTATTCCCGGGCGTTGCAGAAATCCTTCAAACAGCGCCCATTCACGGGCAGTAAGCTCCACCGGCTGGCCGTTGCGGCTGATGCGGTGGTCACCGAGGTCCACTTCAAGGTCGCCAACACGCACCAGAGGATTCGGGTTGCCGCGATAACGGCGTGCCACGGCGGCCACCCGGGCAGACAACTCTGATAAATCAAAAGGCTTTACCAGGTAATCGTCGGCACCGGCATTCAGCCCCGCGATGCGGTCTGACACTTGGTCCCTGGCGGTCAGAATGATCACGGGGGTTGTATCACCGGCTGCCCTCAGTTTTTTCAAAAAATCAAAACCGTGACCGTCTGGCAGCATCAGGTCGAGCAAAATCAGGTTATAAGGCGTGGTTTTCACGCTGGTATCAGCAAAACCCAAGCTCTGCACCCAATCTACAGCATGTCCATCTTCGCTGATCTGATCCCGCACGGCCTCACCCAACCCGGTTGTATCCTCAACCAACAGTACCCGCATATCTCACCCTTCCCGTGATCACCAACAGAACATACTACAGCCATTACCTGACAGCCGTCTGAAACCGCATTATTACTGCTCCGTTCCTCCACCAGATCCTTCCCTTGCCTGTTGGGTATTTACTAAACAAAGCGTTTACCTGCAGCTCATTCAGGCCAGTGTCAGGTAGCAACCTTAAGATTGCTTCAACGGACTCAACGGGAGACACGCCATGAACATAAAACCCCTTGTTATCACCTTTTCGTTGCTGCTAATGAGCGGCAGCGCCTTGGCCGACGATGATTGCGATGACCCGATTGCCGGATGGCAACCCCGGGAGAACCTGCGACAGAAGCTTGAAGCGGAAGGTTGGAAGGTGTTCCGCATCAAGGTGGATGACGGCTGTTACGAGGTTAAAGGACGGGACCCGGAGGGTCGTCGTGCGGAGGCCGAGTACTCGCCAGCGACCTTTGAGCTGAGGGGAATGGAGCTGGAAGACGATGACGATGACGATGACGATGACGATGACGATGACGACTATCGTGGCAAGTCCGGGAACGATAGCAAATCGATAAACAAAGAGCAGGCTCCGCGTAAGGGCATCATCACAGGCCGACCCACAGTGACTGTTGAATAGTGAAAGGAGATTACATCATGAAGAACATTCTGTTTGCACTCGGGCTTGCGACTGCCATGGCACTGCCGGCATATGCACAGGCCCGGGAAGTCACCTTCACCACACAACTGAGCAATTACGGCGGTGATGGAGCTTATCTTGCGCTCTACCTCACCGATGCGGATGGCCAATACCAAGGGACTCTCTGGATTGCTGGCCAGAAGAGTAAGTATTACAAGCATCTACGTGGCTGGGCCCGTGGCAGTGGAATGAACAAGGCTGAATACGATGGCCTGACCGGCGCCAGTGTGACCAGTGGGCGCACCCAGAACGTGACCCTGGAACTTGATGACGCATTGATCGACGCCGGCTACCAGGTTCGTGTTGATACCGCCGTTGAAGATATGCGCGACAACCGCTCGGATGTGGTGGCCCCGCTAACCACGGAAGGCTCTGGAAAGTCGGTTGCTGGCCGTGGCTACGTCCAGTCTTTTGTTTATAACCTCAAGTAACTGACGGGAGCCAGCTTCATGCTACGCAAGCTTCATGGTTGGCCCGGATTGGTCGCCGCACTGCTGCTTTTGGTGCTGGCGACCACGGGCGTTGTTTTGTCCGTTGTACCCGCCATTGAACGGGCGGGCGCAACCATCCCGCCGACCGGTGAAATCAGCGTTGCTGACCTGTCTGAGCGTGTAGTGGCGCATTATCCGGGCACCGAGCAGATACAACGCTCTCTTTCAGGCGAAGTTGTCGTCTATTACAGCCGAGACGGCCAGCCAGGCGCGGACCTGGTTAACCCCCTGACCGGTGAGAGTCTTGCCCCTTATCAGCCCTCAGCCTTTTTGCGCTGGGTAAAGAACCTGCACCGCTCATTTCTATTGGATGATGCAGGCCGAATGCTAGCAGGCGGCTTGGCGGTAATGATGCTACTGCTCTGCCTGTCCGGCATGTTTCTGCTGGCTCGACGTATGGGAGGTTGGAAAGCCATTTTAAAGCCCATTGCTGGTTCCGGTAGCCCGCGGATTCACGCCGAGCTGGCACGGTTTGCGGTGATTGGTTTGTTGCTGTCGGCACTGACGGGCAGCTACATGTCTGCGGTGCGGTTTGGCCTGCTGCCGGAGGCTGCTGCTGCGGAGCCATCCTTTCCGGCGGAAGTGTCAGGCGGCACGCCGGCACCGGTGAGCTCTCTGATCGCGCTTAAAAACGTAGACGCCAACGAGCTGCGTGAGCTGGTATTCCCTTACCCGAATGACCCCAGCGACGTCTATTCCCTGAGCACGACTCAGGGTTCCGGGTTCGTTGATCAGGCAACCGGAGAACTGCTGCAGTACCAGCCTCGCTCTGCTGGCAATCAGCTCCAGCACTGGATGATTCGCCTGCACACGGGTGAAGGCCTGTGGTGGCTGGGTTTGATTCTTGGGGTGGCTGCGCTGACCGTGCCGGCACTGTCGTTTACCGGCCTACAAGTCTGGTGGCAGCGGCGTTCATCATCCGTCGGTCTGGGTGAAGGTGCCGGTATCGAGGTGGCGGATGCGGTTATTCTGGTGGGTTCAGAAGGCAATACCACCTGGGGTTTTGCCAGGGATCTTCAAAAAAAGCTCAATCAGGCCGGCAAAAAAGTACATTGCGCGCCGATGAATGACTTGGCAAAACGCTACCCGCAGGCCTCGGTGCTTTTTGTTCTGACATCCACCTACGGTGACGGTGACGCGCCCTCCTCCGCCAGTCAGTTCATGACTCGACTTGAACACTTTCAGGCGAATGACGGATTGGAGTTTGTGGTTCTGGGGTTTGGTGACCAACAGTTCCCAAAATTCTGCCAGTACGCGCTGGATGTAGACGCTGCACTCAGTAGTAAAGGCCTGCAGCAAATGGAGCTTGTTACACGAATCGATCGCGGCTCCGCCATCCAGTTTCGTGAATGGGGCGAGGCTATCGGCGAGCGCATGGGCATCTCATTGGCGCTGACCCATAATCCCGCGCCAGCCGCCACTGCGGAATTCGAGCTTGTTGAGCGCGTGGACTATGGCGTTGCGGTAAACGCGCCTACCAGCATATTGCGTTTCAGGCCGCTACAAGATCGCAGAAATTTATGGCAGGTGTTGTCTTTCAGAAGCCGGTCAAATATGCCGAGTTTCGAGGCGGGTGACTTGTTTGGCGTTGCGCCACCCGGAGATAACACGGCCCGCTTGTACTCGCTGGCGTCTTCGGCCTCGGATGGACAACTGGAAATCTGCGTGCGCAAGCAGACCAACGGCCTGTGTTCAGGGTATCTGCACAACCTCAAACCGGGAGATCGTATTACCGGGTTTATCCAGCAAAACCCAGGCTTTCGTCCGGCGGGCGGTGCAACGCCCATTATTCTCGTGGGCGCCGGCGCAGGAATAGGCCCGCTGGCAGGCTTTATCCGAAAAAATACAGACCTTAGTCCGATGTACCTATACTGGGGCGGACGCAATCCACAATCGGATTTTCTCTATCAGCCGGAACTTGGCGGTTATCTGGATGACCACCGCCTTACCGGACTGAATACGGCGTTTTCACGATCAGCAGAAAAAGCCTATGTTCAGGATGCCATCCTGGCTGATGAAACCGCGTTGCGGCAATTGATTGAGAAAGGCGCCCAGGTGCTGGTATGTGGTGGCCGGGATATGGCTTCTGGTGTAGGTCAGGTGTTTGACTCCATCCTCAAACCCTTGCATATGGATGTCGATGAGCTGAGAGCCGAAGGGCGCTACCTGGAAGATGTTTACTGACATGGAATGCAGACGCAGTTGCAGCTCCGTCACACCGTATTTTTGACGACCACATTGATGACCAAGGGCTTAACGGGAAGCCTCTTGCGCCACCGGAAAGTGGCCGCGGGTGGCGTTGGCAAAACGCACCAGAGCCAGCATAACGGGCACCTCCACCAGCACACCGACCACCGTTGCCAGCGCCGCGCCGGACTGCAAACCAAACAGGGCAATGGCAACCGCCACGGCCAGTTCGAAGAAATTACTGGCGCCGATCATACCGGCAGGCGCCGCAACGCAATGGGGCACCTTCCAGGCCTTCGCCCAGCCGTAAGCGATGAAGAAGATCAGCACGGTCTGAAGAATCAGCGGGATAGCAATCAGCACAATATGCAACGGATTAGCGATAATCACGTCGCCCTGAAAAGCGAACAGCAACACCAGGGTGATGATCAAGCCAATGGGTGTGATCGGTGCCAGGCGTTTCATAAAAACGTTGCTGAACCATTCGAGTCCGCGTCGCTTGATAACCGCCTGACGAGTCAAATAGCCGGCGCCCAGCGGAATGACAATATACAGCACCACTGACAGGATGACCGTATCCCAGGGCACCTCAATGCTTGACACGCCCAGCAGGAAAACGACGATGGGCGCGAAGGCGAACAGCATGATTAAATCATTGAGCGCCACCTGAACCAGAGTGTAGGCAGCGTCGCCCCGCGTGAGGTAGCTCCACACGAAAACCATGGCGGTACAGGGCGCAGCGCCCAGCAATATAGCGCCAGCCAGGTATTCATTGGCCCGATCCGCGGGTATCAGAGGCGCGAACACCACGGTAAAAAAGAACCAGGCAATAGCAAACATGGTGAAGGGCTTGATCAGCCAGTTCACCGTCGTGGTGATAATCAGTCCCTTGGGCTGACGGCGAACGCCGAGAACCGACGTGAAGTCGACCTGCACCATCATGGGAAAGATCATCGCCCAAATCAGCACCGCGACGGGAATTGAAACCTGTGCAACCTCAAAGCGTGACAAGTTCTCGGGGATGGCGGGAGCGAACTGCCCTATCAGCACACCCGCTACAATAGCCAGAGCGACCCAGAGCGTAAGAAAACGTTCGAACAGCCCCATACCTTCAGACGCGCTGGGGGACTGTGAGCTTTCAGGTGTGGTCATGCCTCGTTTCCTTTGATCATTGTGAGCGTTGCGTTGCGTTGCGTTCCGTCAGCGGCTATCGAGCTTCTGGTGTCAAATGGCGCGCTGATTGACGCGATTTGACAGCGCATCGGCGCTTTCTTTGCGCTCCGAGTAACGATCGGTCAACGCAGTGTTGCGGTCGCGTACCAGCCAAGTGAACTTCACCAACTCTTCCATAACATCGACGATTCGGTCGTAAAAGGGTGACGGTTTCATGCGGTCGTTTTCGTCGAATTCCATGAAAGCCCTGGGCACTGACGACTGGTTTGGGATGGTCAGCATGCGCATCCAGCGCCCTAACACGCGCAGTTGATTCACACTGTTGAATGACTGAGAGCCACCGCAGACCTGCATCACGGCCAGAGTCTTGCCTTGGGTTGGGCGCACGGCTCCCAGCGTCAGCGGAATCCAGTCAATTTGTGCCTTCATAATGCCTGTCATAGCGCCATGGCGTTCCGGTGAACACCACACCATGCCCTCAGACCATTCGGCGAGTTCGCGCAACTCCACAACCTTCGGATGAGACGCGTCCTCGGCGTCGGGCAGCGGCAGTCCGGTAGGGTCGAAGGTTCGAACTTCGCAGCCAAACCAGCTCAGCAGCCGCCCCGCTTCTTCGGAAACCAGCCGAGAAAAAGACCGCTCTCGCAGCGAGCCGTAGAGCATCAGAATACGGGGGGCATGCCGAGACGCGCCGAGGCCGACCAACGCCTCAACATCGATGGCGTGGAGCTTGTCAGGATCGATACTGGGCAAGTCATGCAACAGGGTCATACGGGTCATTTGGGCGGTGCCTTGAGATATTCTACGACTTCAGGCGCTTCACCTGAGGCCTTCATCATTGCCAACGTGTTACGCGAGGTTCCGCAGTCAGGGTTATGATAAATCAGTGATTTCATGGTGTCTCAAAGCTCGTCCGATTGGGTGGAACAGGCGATTAACGAGGATGTGAGCGGCTCACAGACCTGTGGATGGCCTGCACAGCAGTCATTAACCAGAAATTTGATCGTCTCTTGCACACAATTCAAATTCGCTCGATAGATAATGGAGCGACTCTGGCGCTGGGAGAGAACAAGCTCTGCACGGGCAAGCACCGACAAATGTGCGGACATGGTGTTGTGCGGTACACCCAGTTGTCTTGCGACCTCACCAGCGGGAAGCCCTTCTGGCTCATGACGAACCAAAAGTCGAAATGCCTCCAATCGAGTTTCTTGAGAGAGCGCGCCAAAAATTGCTGTTGCTTCTGAAGTTTCCATATGTCCAAGGATATGGACATAATGAGGTTTAGTCAAGCGTCACAACACGAAGGTAAGCAGGCTTCAAGAAACATATGGACATCCCATCCAGGCGATTTTTGAACGCCATAAGGTGCCTGCTGCCATCGTGATTACTATAGTGGTGCTTGTGATCTGGGGCGGCGCTGTATTGGGCGGGTGACAAAAAACTGTCCCGATTAGCCTGCCGCCTCCCTGAAAGAAACCAGCCGCCGCTTGTTCTCGTCCCAGAGCGCCAGGCGCACTGATTCGATGCTTTCGCGCAACGTGACCCGGTTGAATGTTTGAAGTTCCGGG
>Ga0307964_1000153_pt1 | contig 41377 bp, 39 predicted proteins | sample OrgLakmetagen596_FD_201823 | JGI IMG/M metagenome (GOLD analysis project Ga0307964, IMG submission 201823) | Saline water microbial communities from Organic Lake, Antarctica - #596 | ecosystem: Environmental > Aquatic > Non-marine Saline and Alkaline > Saline | place: Antarctica: Organic Lake... | reverse complement strand
TCAGGAGAAAAAGAACGTCGCTTTCTGGTCATCAGACACCTCGTTTATGGTGGCGATATTACCACCTACGTTGGTGTCCGGAATCATTGAACCACTACATACCCTTTTCAGCCTGATCTTGTATTTTAAGCGTGGCGGCGTCTTCCGGCGAACTCTCGCTGTAGGGTGCTACCCAGTGGGTGCCGGCTAGCGAAAGGGAAAGGGTTAGCTCATTTTGAGTTGCCAATTGCAGTAGGTCGGCTGGGGTGACTTCTTCGCCAATTAAAAGCGAAAGGTATTTTGCTGAGTCCTCCAGCGTTAGCCATTTTTTTAGGCTCGATAGTTTTAACGGCATAACGCCCCCTGAGCGCCCCTAATTGGGAAGGCCACGCCAGGCGGGTAGGGTGCCCGCTTTTCTCCTGGCCGGGATAGGCGCGGCCTAAACTTGGTTACTTGCTGGCTTCTTGATGAATCGGTGTCACGTTGTTGTTTGGCTGTTTGAGGCTATCCAAGTAATCAGCCCATTGCTGCATCATTTCCCGGCGCTCTGGTAGCCATGTTGTCCGGTTGTACGCTCTGCCGTGAACGTCACGAACACGATGGGCCATCTGCATTTCAATGATTTCAGCACGAAAGCCCAGACGCTCTGTGAGTATAGTCGTGGCCATAGCCCGGAATCCGTGGCCAGTCATCAGCCCTTTGAAGCCCATACGATTCAGCGCGGCTGAGATAGCGTTCTCACTCATTGGGCGGCCCCTGCCGTGTCCACTGGGGAATACCCACATCTGATCGCCGTTGAGGGTATGCATCTCTTGCAATATACCCACGACCTGGCTGGCCAATGGCACTATGAGCGGCTCCCCGTTCTTTGTAGTTTCGGCTGTCCAGGTGGATTCCTTCCAGTCGATTTCACTCCAGCGCATTTGACGCAGGTTGCCGGGACGCAAGAACACGTATGGTGCTACCTTCAGCGCTGCGCACACGGTCGGGTGGCCCCAATAGGCATCCAGCTCTTTTAACAGGTTGGCGATCTTATCCGGGGTAACAATGGCCGGGTAGTGTTTAACGTCCGGTGGTGCCAGCAGCCCGCGTAGGTCAGCGGTTATGTCATGTGGGGTGCGGCCTATGCTCACGGCGTAGCGGAACACTTGGCCAATGAGGGTTTTTAGCCGGTTAGCGTTATCGGCCTGGCCCTTGTTTTCGACAATGCGAAGAACCTCCAACACTTCCATTGGCTTAATCTCCGTAATCGGGCGGCGGCCTAACTTCGGGAAAGCGTGCATTTCAAAGCGGCGTTTGTTCTTCGGGTAGGTGTTAGGCCCAACGGCTTTCTTGTGGACGCTCTCCAGCCAATCATCGGCTATGGCCTTGAAGGTATTGGTGCTGGCGTCCAGTCGGTCGGTCTTGCTGGTGGTGCGGTGGCTTACAGGATCTTGCCCCTCGTCAATCAGTCGCTTGGCTTCCTCACGCCCGGCGCGAGCGTCCTTCAGTGATACCGCCGGGTATTTGCCCAGCGTGTAGGTGCGTTCCTTGCCGTTGAATCGGTAGCGCATCCACCACACTTTGGAGTCAGGCCGGATAACAAGGGTTAGCCCTCCCCCATCTGCTAGTTTGCGTTGTACTTGGCCTTCAGGTGTCGCATTCTTCACTGAGGCGGCGGTTAGCTTGTTAGTCGCTTTGCTCATGGGCGGCGGCTCACACTGTGGGTATGATGCTGGTCAAAAACGGATATGGCCAAACGATACCCACAACAATACCCGCAACTGATGCCGGATTCTAGCGGCACGGAATGGAACTGACAGGACGTTGTTTTGTGCTAGATCGCCAATCGGCGGGGCTTGAACGGGTGTTTTGAGTTCCGAGAAAGTCCGGTAAAAACTGGAAATGGTGGGTGGTACTGGGATCGAACCAGTGACCCTCGCCTTGTAAGGGCGATGCTCTCCCAGCTGAGCTAACCACCCGGGAATAATCGAAAGAGATAAAAATGGCGGAGCGGACGGGACTCGAACCCGCGACCCCCGGCGTGACAGGCCGGTATTCTAACCAGCTGAACTACCGCTCCGCATGGGCCGCCACCTCAGACGCATTCAAGGGTGTGAACGCTTGGTGACAACGAGGGCGCATTATAAAGAGGCGCTCTGGCATGTCAACGGTTTTTCTCAAAAAGGCGGTCGACTACCCCGATCAGGAGCCACGATAGAATGACGGATAACGCGAAGTACCTGCACCAGCCCCCGGGACTACTTCCGATGTATGCCAGGGCCCTGCTGCCAAAACGCGGGCCATCCAAAACTACCGGCGAAGCCACAGCATTACCGGACATCTCGGCCCAATTGATCGGGGTGCCAACCGCCGGAGCAGCCCTGAACCGCTATCGCACGGTGTGCGGATTCGCGCGCCACAGGGCGATTCCGGCAACCTGGCCCCATGTGCTGGCGTTTCCCCTGCATCTGAAACTACTGACCAATTCCCGGGTGCCCTTCCCGCTGCTGGGCCTTGTGCACCTCCGCAACCGGATTACTCAGCACCGGCCGATCAGGGAGGGCGAAAATCTGGATCTGGAAGTCAGCCTGGGTGAACCCGAAAAGACCCCGAAGGGCCAGGAGTTTGCTCTGATTACCCGGGCGCACTCGGCCGGACGCCTGGTGTGGGAAGAGAACAGCACCATGCTTTTCCGGCAGCCGGACAAAAGCAGCGATAAAAACCGCCAACAGCGACCCCGTATAGAGACGTTCCCCAATTCCTGCGAGCTGCAGGTGCCGGAATCGACAGGGCGCCAGTATGCGGCGGCATCCGGGGACCGGAACCCGATCCACCTCTACCCCCTGACCGCCAGGCTTTTTGGCTTTCCCAGGGCGATTGCCCATGGCATGTGGAGCAAGGCGCGGGTACTGAGCCTGCTGGAACAGCAACGCGACTGGCAGGATGGCGCATTCAGCATCCGCTGCGGTTTCAAGAAGCCATTGTTTCTGCCCGGCAGCGCCATGCTGAACTGGCAGGCCACCGAATCAGGACTGGACTACCAGCTGCTCAATGATAAAGTCGACGCGCCGCATCTCAGTGGTCGTATTCAGTGGCAGGACTGACGGGAAGCGTGAAATAGAAGCAGGCGCCGCCGGTTTCCGGGCGCCGATAGCCGATCTCGCCACCCTGGGCCTGAATCAGCGACCGGCAGGTGGGCAGGCCGATGCCCATGCCTTCGTCTTTGGTGGTAAAAAACGGCAGGAAAAGGCTGGCCTCGTTTTCTTCCGCCACACCCGCGCCGGCATCGGTCACCTCAACCCGCGCAAACTCGCTGTCTGCCATGGTCACAGCTACTTTGACGGGCTCTGATGAACCAGCGCTGCGGGTGGATTCCAGGGCGTTGCGGATCAGGTTGAGCGCGACCTGCTGCACCTGCACCGGGTCGGCGCAGACTTCCTGCACGTCGTCGGCCACCGTCACTTCGATGCCGCCGTCGTTGTTGCGGATATCCACTTCGGCAAACTGTTTTGTGTCTTCCAGAAGCGCGGGCAACGACAGCACTTCCTTGCCAACCGCGGGCTTTTTCATAAACTGGCGAATGCGGCGAATCACCTCGCTGGCGCGATGGGACTGGGCTTCAATTTTTTCCAGGGTTTCCGACAGCAGCGCCAGATCCGGTTCATCTTTTGCCATCAGGCGCCTGGCAACCCGGGCGTAATTGGTGATGGCGGTCAGCGGCTGGTTAACTTCGTGCGCCACACCGGCGGCCATCTCACCCATGGTGGTCAGGCGGGATACGTGGGCAAGCTGGTTACGCTGTTCCTGAACCAGGCTCCGGGCTTCTTCCAGTGCCTGTTCACTCTCGAGCTCGGCGGTGATGTCCCGGAACACCACGACGGCGCCGTGGAGCCCCTCGTCATCCCGCTTGGGGGTCGAACAGTAGGCGGCGGGAAAGCGCGTGCCATCCGCACGGAATAGCTCCACGCCTCTTTCGTTCTCGGAGAGGCCCTGGCAGCAGGTCGCATGCGCAGGCAGATCTTCCAGGCGCTGGTCAGGCCTGCCAAAGTGCAATTCGAAAAAACTGTGCCCGATCAGTTCTGCCGCCGAACTTCCCATAATTGTGGCGGCGGCCGGGTTCGCGTACACAATGCGACCTTCGACATCGAGGCCGTAAATGCCCTCACTGATGGAATTGAGAATTCGCGCCTGATCGTTTTCCAACTGCCGGTTACGGGCCTGAAGTTCGCGCTCCAGACGGATCACGCGGGCGTGGGTTTTGACCCGGGCAATCACTTCCTGGGCCTGGAATGGCTTGGAAATGTAGTCCGCCCCGCCCAGCGAAAAACCCCGCACTTTTGCGTCCAGGTCATCCAGGGCTGAAAGAAACACCACCGCGCAGTCTGCCGTGGCCGGATCGGCCTTTAGTCGTTCACACACCTGATAGCCGTCCAGTTCCGGCATCATGATGTCCAGCAGAATCACTTCGGGGGTGTGACGAAGGGCAAGTTCCAGGGCTTTTCCGCCCTCATTGGCAATAAGCAGGCGGTACCCCTTGTCTTTCAGGGTTTCGTACAGCACTTTCAGGTTCTGGGTATCGTCGTCAACAAGCAGAACCGTTACGTCCGTCGTCTCCTGAACATCGTCTGTCATAAAAGCCTGGCCGGTTGCGTAGATGACACCATCATGCCCCCGGGTTTACCGCGCGTCGATAAGGTCCTTTACGGACAGAATCATACGAACAAGGTGGGCAAGCGAGTGGGTGCCCATCTTGTGCATCACGCGGGAACGGTGAATTTCGACCGTTCGCTGGCTGATTTCCAGCTCAATGGCAATTACCTTGTTGGCCTGGCCTTCAATCATGCGGTCCATGATTTCATGCTCGCGCGGGGTCAGAGTTTTCACCCGGCGCAGGATTTCCTGCTTTTCACCCAGGGTTTTGCGCTGCTCGACATCCAGGGCCAGTGCCGCATCGATTTTTTCCAGCAGGGCCTCTTCCCGATACGGCTTCTGGATAAAGTCGATGGCGCCTTCTTTCATGGCGTCCACGGCCATGGGCACATCCCCGTGGCCCGTCACAAAGATAATGGGCAGGATGGAATGTTTGTCGTTCAGTTTTTTCTGAAGCTCCATGCCGTCCATGCCGGGCATGCGTATATCGAGCACAATGCAGCCGGCCATTTTCTCTGTGTAGTCTTTCAGGAACGCGTTGGCGTTATCGTAGGTTTTGACCGGCTTGCCATCGGATTTCAGCAGTAGTTCCAGGGAGTCCCGCACTGCTTCGTCGTCTTCCACCACGTAAACTGTTTGCTGATTGTCCGCCATGGTTCTTGCCTCTTGTGTCGATTAACGCCAAACCATCGATTAATGAATGGACGGGTCCCTGGAGTCGTCCCGGGCATGTTCCTGCCGCTCGTGCTCGCGCATTTTTTCCAGCCTCTGCTGAATCATGCCAAAGACGCTCTGCTTCGGATACCGGCCCTTCCCGTCGGCCTTGCCCGCGGGCTTGCCCAGCAACAGGGTGATAGCCTCCTCCGCCCGGGAGACCGAGTAAATCGCGAACTGGTCATTGCGGACCGCCTGCAACAGTTCCTGATTCAGCATCAGGTTCTGTACGTTGGTGGCGGGCACAATCACCCCCTGCGAACCCGACAGCCCTCCGGTCAGCTTACAGGTTGCGAAAAACCCCTCAACCTTTTCGTTCACACCACCAATGGGCTGAACCTCGCCAAACTGGTTGACCGAGCCGGTCAGGGCCAGATCCTGGCGAACCGGCAGCTCCGAAAGCGCAGACACCAGGGCGCACAGTTCCGCCAGCGAGGCACTGTCGCCATCCACTTCGCCGTAGTTCTGCTCCATGGTCAGGCTTGCTGACAGATGCATGGGGTCGGTCACCGCAAAATGCGCCGACAGCCAGGAGCTGAGAATCATCACGCCTTTGGAATGCAGATTGCCACCCAGTTTGACGTCCCGCTCGATATCCATCACTGCACCATCTCCATAATAGCAGGTCGCGGTGATGCGGCTGGACAGGCCGAACTCGTAGCCGCCGGTAGACAGCACCGACAACCCGTTCAACTGGCCCACGCAGGTGCCGGTTGTGGAAACCAGCGTGGTACCGTCCCGGATGGAATCGTAGAACTGGTCGCGAATTCGGCTACTGCGGTATTCCGCGCTTTCCAGGGCCTGATCCACATGGGTGTTGGTGATGGTTTTCGCACCTGCCTGTCGGGCCCAGTAATCGGATTCCCGCAGCAGGTTGGCAATGTCTGCAGCATGCAGCGACAGCCGATCCTGATGCTCTGCCATGCGCGCGCTGTGCTCGATGACCCGCGCCACCGCCCGGCTGGTGCAGTGCAGCAGTTTCTTCTCTTCCACCAGGCTGGCGATGAACTTGGCGTACAGCAACTGGCTTTCATCCGTGCGCATCATCTCGTTTTCAAAATCCGCCGTTACCCGGAACAGCTCGGCGAATTCGGAATCGTATTCCTGAAGCAGCATCCAGGTTTCCCGGTCCCCGAACAGCACGATTTTCACATCCAGCGGGATTTCCTCCGGTTCCAGGGAAATGGTGCCGGACAGGGTCAGTTCGCGCTCCAGGGAATTGATCTGCAGGGAGCGGGATCGCAGCGCCCGCTTCAGGGCGTCCCATACAAAAGGCTGCTCGAGCACTTTGATGGCATCCATCAGCAGGTAGCCGCCGTTGGCGCGATGAATACTGCCGGGGCGTATCAGCGAGAAGTCGGTAAACACCGAGCCCTTGAAGGTGACGTTTTCCACGTAGCCAAACAGGTTGTGGTAAGTCGGGTTATCCTCCACCACCACGGGCACGTCCCCGGTTTTCTGGTGGACCAGTACATTCACCAGATAGCGACGGGGTGTCTTTTTATCCAGGGAGGCGTAAGCAATGGCGGCCTGCTCCTCGTTTTCCTCAAGAAAGATATCAAGACTTTCTGACAGATCGCTGCGCATCGCTTTCAGATAGCTGACCACGTCTGACTGGTCCGCGTATTTGGCAATCAGTTCGTCAATCTGTTCGCCGGAAATGCCCTCCAGGGTTTCCTCATTCAAAGCCTGCTGGGCGTCGGCGTATTCCTGTTCCCAGTCCGTTACCTTGCGCAGCGCCTGGCGGAGCTTTTTCTCCAGTTTGTTGATTTCATCTTCAAACTTTTCCCGCTGGGCGTCTGTCAGTGCCTGAAACGATTCTGCGGTATGAGGCTCATTGCCGTTCATCGCCACCAGCCGGTAGCCGCCGGGGGTAGTGATGTTCAGGCTGACCTTTTTGCGCTTGGCCTGGGCCGCCACTTTTTCCAGTTCGTCTTCCTGCTTCTTGGCAAAGCCGTTTTTTAACTGCTCAGCGCGCTCCAGGAAGGCATCGCTGTCGAAGGTCTGGGGCACCATCTTCATCAGGCGACCCATGAGCCTGTCCATATCCTGCTTCAGCTCATTACCTTTACCGGCAGGCAACATGAGCACCTTTGGCACCCGGGGTTCCTCGAAGTTGGCCACGTAACACCAGTCATGAATCTGATGGTCCAGATCCGCATGGTGTTCAAGGTAACGCAGCATCATGGTTCGCTTGCCCAGGCCGGGGCGACCGACGGCGTAAACGTTGTAGCCGCCATGGGGCATGGCAAGCGCAAAACGCACCGCAGACTGGGCGCGGTTCTGGCCTACAATTTCCGCCAGAGGCTCTAATTGACGAGTGGTTTTGAACGGCAAGTCTTTTAACACACAGACTTTGTATAACTGGTTCAGAGGCAGTGACTTCAAGATGGGATCCTGTAGCGATGAAAACCAACAGACATTGGCCCCGCATTGTAGAATCTGGGGCCTCGCCTGTCGCGCTTCATACTAAAGAATTCGCCCGGTGTACCTTTTAACCGCCTGATCATCAATCAACCCCGGGGCCTTGGGCGGTCCGGGCGGCCTCACCAGCATTCCGGTTGGCGCGTCCTGGTCAGAACAGGCCTGCATCGAGGCCCGCTGCCAGGTAAAGGCCCAGTTCTTCACACTGGTCTTCGAATTCGTCACGGAATTCGCCCCGGCACAACAGTGGCTCCTGAACCAGACGCCAGCGCAGGCCGGTGGTGATCGATTCAATTGCCCGGTGGGTGCCAGTGCCATCATGACCGGCGCGGATATAGAAGCTGAACGGAAGGCCCTGGGTTTTCTCGAGGATGGGGTAGTAGCTGCGATCGAAGAAATCTTTCAGTGCGCCACTCATGTACCCCAGATTTTCAGTGGTGCCGAGGATAATGGCGTCGCAGGCCAGAACATCGTCCGGCCCTGCGTCCAGGGGCGCAATCACTTTTACCTGAACGTTTTCAACATCTTCATTCTGCGCCCCCCGGGCAACCGCTTCACGAAGTCTGAGCGTGTTGGCAGAGGGCGCATGGGCAACAATCAGTAGCGTCTTAGAGAAGCTCGCCATTTGCTTCTTCTGCCTTTTCTTCCGGTGCCTCTTTTTCTTTCTTTTCCGGCTTCGGCATCAGCTTCTCCCGAATAGCGGTCTCAATTTCGACGGCCATCTTCGGGTTCTCTTCCAGGAACTTGCAGGCGTTGGCCTTGCCCTGGCCGATCTTGTCGCCCTTGTACGCGTACCAGGCACCGGCTTTGTCCACAAAGCCTTCTTTAACACCCATATCCACTACTTCGGCCATATGGTAAATGCCCTTGCCGTACATGATCTGGAACTCGGCCTGCTTGAAGGGCGGCGCCACCTTGTTCTTGACCACTTTCACCCGGGTCTCGTTACCAATGACTTCGTCGCCATCCTTGACCGCACCAATCCGGCGGATGTCCAGACGCACCGAGCAGTAGAACTTCAGCGCGTTGCCACCGGTCGTAGTTTCCGGCGAGCCGAACATCACACCGATTTTCATGCGGATCTGGTTGATGAATATCAGCAGACAGTTGGCGTGCTTGACGTTACCGGTCAGCTTGCGCAGCGCCTGGGACATCAGACGCGCCTGCAGGCCCACGTGGCTATCGCCCATTTCACCTTCAATCTCGGCCTTGGGGGTCAGCGCCGCTACGGAGTCAACGATGATGACGTCAACGGCGTTGGAGCGGACCAGCATGTCGCAGATTTCCAGCGCCTGCTCGCCGGTATCCGGCTGGGACACCAGCAGCTCATCCACGTCAACGCCAAGCTTTTCAGCGTAAACCGGGTCAAGCGCGTGCTCAGCGTCCACAAACGCACAGGTTTTACCGGCTTTCTGAGCCTCGGCGATAACCTGCAGGGTCAGCGTTGTTTTACCGGAACTTTCAGGACCGTAAATTTCGCAGATGCGTCCATAGGGAAGACCGCCAATGCCCAGGGCTACGTCCAGCCCCAGGGAACCGGTCGATACCGCCGGGATGGCTTCACGGGGCTGGTCGCCCATTTTCATAACAGCGCCTTTGCCAAACTGACGTTCAATCTGACTGAGCGCTGCGCCCAATGCTTTCTTGCGGTTGTCTTCCATTGTTTTACGCCCCTGTCACCAATTTGCTGTATATTTGAACAGTATTAAAACACAAGCAGAACCCAAGACCAACCCCTGCTTTTCAACTGTTTTCCAGATAGGCCTGAACGCCTTCCAGGGCAAACCTGACCGCCTGGCGGCGAACGGCATCACGGTCGCCGCTGAAGTATTCAACCACCGCTTCAGTGTCAGCCGGGGAGCGCCCCCAGGCGAACCAAACCGTGCCAACGGGCTTGTCGTCAGAACCGCCGCCAGGACCTGCCACGCCGCTGATAGCCACGGCCACGTCGGCTTTTGTGGTTGCCAGGGCGCCAGCGACCATTTCCCGCACAACCGGCTCACTGACGGCGCCATGGGCCTCCAGCGAGGCATCGGTAACACCTAGCAGGTCTTTTTTGGCGTCATTGCTATAAGTGACAATGCCGGCAAGTAAATAGGAAGAGGATCCCGCCCTGTCAGTCAGGACCTTGGCCACCCAACCGCCAGTGCAGCTTTCTGCGGTCGCGATGGTCTGCCTGCGCTTGAGCAGCAGTTCCGCCAGCTGATCCCCGGCTTCACTCAACCCATCGTCCGATACCGCGCCCGGTGTACTTTTACTCCGTGACATAATGGCCCCCTTCGTTTCATCCTGCCGTGTATTTTCTTACAATCCTGCGGTCACCTTTAAACACCAACAGCCACCATTGCGGAAACCTTCATGCCGTCAGCCCAGACCGACCTCTCCCAGCACACGCCGATGATGCGGCAGTACCTCAGGATCAAGGGCGAGCACCCCAACGAGCTGGTGTTCTATCGCATGGGTGATTTTTACGAACTGTTTTACGACGATGCCCGCAAAGCCGCCGAATTGATGGATATTACGCTTACCGCCCGCGGCCAGTCCGGTGGCAGCCCGATTCCCATGGCGGGCATCCCTTACCATTCCGCTGAAGGTTACATTGCACGTCTGGTTCGGGCTGGTCAATCCATCGCCATCTGTGAACAGATCGGCGACCCGGCCACCAGTAAAGGGCCGGTGGACCGGCAGGTGGTTCGCATTGTCACGCCCGGCACACTAAGCGATGACGCTTTTCTTGAGGACCGCCGGGACAATCTGCTGGTTGCCATCTATCACCGTCAGGAAAGGTTCGGACTCTCATCCCTGGACATTTCCAGCGGCCGCTTTTCCGTGGCCGAACTCGATGACCCGGAAAGCCTCAAGGGCGAACTGCAGAGGCTGCGGCCTGCCGAAATCCTGATTAGCGAGGATTTCCCGTTTCAGGAGCTGCTTGAAGGCTACACCGGCATACGTCGCCAGGGCCCCTGGCTGTTTGAATCCGATACCGCCCGACGGGTGCTTGCGCAACAATTCCAGGTGCGGGACCTGAGCGGTTTTGGCTGTGAGGATATGACCCTGGCCATCTGCGCAGCGGGTTGCCTGCTACAGTACGCCAAAGAAACCCAGCGCACCGCCCTGCCCCATATTCGCAAACTCAGCCGCGAACGCCGGGAAGAAGCGGTGATCATGGACGCCGCCAGCCGCCGTAATCTGGAAATCGACATCAACCTGATGGGCGGCACCCAGCACACCCTGGCCTGGGTCATGGACCGCACGGCCACTTCCATGGGCGGGCGGCAGCTGCGGCGCTGGCTTAACCGGCCGCTACGGGACGTTACCATTGTTGAGTACCGCCAGCAGGCCGTGTCTGCATTGCTTGAAAACGCCCACTACGAGCCGGTTCACGACCTGCTTAAAGCGGTAGGCGACATTGAGCGCGTACTGGCACGGGTGGCCCTGCGCTCGGCACGACCCCGGGACCTGGCGCGGCTGCGGGATGCCTTTCTGGTACTGCCCGATCTTCAGAAAGCGCTGACCCCGGTCAACTCCCACCTGATCGTCAAACTGGCCACAACGATCAGCGAATATCCGGCGCTGGCCGACCTGCTGGAACGCGCCCTCATCGACAATCCGCCCGTGGTTATCCGTGACGGCGGGGTGATCCGGGAAGGCTTCGATGCGGAACTGGATGACCTGCGCAACATCAGCGAGAACGCCGGTCAGTTCCTGCTGGATGTGGAAACCCGTGAACGGGAACGCACCGGCATCACGACTCTGAAGGTTGGCTACAATCGCATTCACGGTTACTACATCGAAATCAGCCGCGCCCAGGCCGGACAGGCGCCGGTGGATTACATCCGCCGCCAGACACTGAAAAACGCCGAACGCTTTATCACGCCGGAACTGAAAGAATTCGAGGACAAAGCCCTGAGCTCCAGAAGCCGTTCACTGGCACGGGAAAAAGCGCTGTATGAAGAGGTACTGGAAACCGTTGCCGAGCAGTTGGCCCCGCTTCAGGACGCGGCCCAGGCTCTGGCGGAACTGGATGTGCTGAGTAATTTCGCCGAACGAGCTACCAGCCTGCGCTTCAACCCACCGGATTTCAGCGATGCCCCCGGCTTTGACATTGCCCAGGGCCGCCACCCGGTGGTGGAGCAGTTATTAAGTGACCCTTATGTGCCCAACGACCTGCTGATGGACGATCAGCGCCGGATGCTGGTAATCACCGGCCCCAACATGGGCGGCAAGAGCACCTACATGCGCCAGGCGGCGCTGATTGCCCTGCTGGCCTACACCGGCAGTTTCGTGCCCGCCAACCGCGTGGTGATCGGGCCGGTGGACCGGATTTTCACCCGGATGGGCTCGTCCGACGACATCGCCGGCGGACGCTCGACCTTTATGGTGGAGATGACCGAAACCGCCAACATTCTGCATAACGCCACCGAACACAGCCTGGTGCTGATGGACGAGGTGGGCCGGGGCACCAGCACTTTTGACGGCCTGTCGCTGGCCTGGGCCACGGCGGAGCATCTGGCGAAACATATTCGCTGCTACACCCTGTTTGCCACCCACTACTTCGAGCTGACCCAGCTGGCAGACGAACTCACCCATGCGGTGAACGTTCACCTGACCGCCACCGAGCACGACGACACCATTGTGTTCCTGCACAATGTTCACGACGGCCCGGCCAGCCAGAGTTATGGCCTGCAGGTGGCCAAGCTGGCCGGCGTGCCCCAGGATGTCATTCGCCACGCCCGGGCGCAGCTTGCTCACCTTGAAGGCAGTTCGGCACCGGTTGCACCCATGAGCAGCGCGATGCAGGAGCCCGAAGCCCCGGCATCGGCCAGGTCACCGGTAGCCCCGGCCAGCACTGCGTATCAGGGGGACATGTTCGCATCAATGGCGCCAAGCAGAGTCGAGGAGGCCCTGTCTGACATGGACCTGGATGGCCTGACCCCCAGAGAAGCCCTGAACCGCCTTTACGAACTGCGGGAGCTGATGGCCGGAAGATAAGCCCCGCTAGCGCTTGCGCCCATGCGGGGGCCTCCCTACAATATCACGCACTAATTTTTATATGATGAGTTTGACTACTGCGCTCTCGACTACTGCATTAAAGGACTGCCCATGACCTTTGTCGTTACTGATAACTGCATTAAGTGCAAATACACCGACTGCGTGGAAGTCTGCCCGGTGGACTGCTTCTACGAAGGCCCCAATTTCCTGGTGATCGACCCGGACGAGTGCATTGACTGCGCCCTGTGCGAGCCGGAATGCCCCGCCGAAGCCATATTCTCGGAAGATGAACTACCCGCAGGCCAGGAACATTTTATTGAACTGAACGCCGACCTGGCGGGCAAGTGGGAAAACATCACGGAAAAGCAGGACCCGCTGCCGGACGCCGAAGAATGGGATGGCAAGCCGGACAAGCTGCAGTATCTGGAGCGCTGATCAGCGCTTATTCAAGCCCCAGCTTTACCCCAATCGCCACAAAAAAGCCGCCCGTCAATCCGTTGAGGGCGCGCTTTACCCCCTGCCCCACGGCCAGTTGACGGGATTTGAGCACCATAGCGGCAACGACGCACTGCCAGATCATGGCCAGCACGAAATGAAGCCCCGCCAGCACCAGCGACTGCGCCAGGGCAGGCCCGGCCGGATCGATAAACTGTGGCAAGAGCGCCATATAGAAGAGCACGGTTTTGGGATTCAGCAGGTTGCTCAGCAAACCCTCCCGGAACGCCACCAGACGGGTGGCAGAGCCGGCCGACCCTGACCGGATGATCCGGCCGGGCCGGACGTTTTCCGGCTCTCTGGCCAGCGCCTGCCGGAAAGACATGACCCCCAGCCAGATCAGGTAACAGGCGCCCGCCCATTTAACCGCGTTAAACGCCCAGGCAGTCTCGACCAGCAGAATCGAAATGCCCAGCGCAGACAGGGCGGCGTGGATAAAGAGCCCGCAGCAGACGCCGAAGCTGGTCATTGCGCCATCGCCAAAACCACCCCGGCCGGTATTGCGCATCACCAGCAGCGTATCCACCCCCGGCGTCAGGGTCAGCAGCGTGATCGCAACCAGGTAGGCCCACAACAGTTCAACCGATATCCACATCCAGGCGGCTCCTTCGTTTGCTATTCGATGGCATCCGTCATCCCCGGGTAGCGTCAGCCGCTTTGCGAGAGAATGTTTCTGGCCGCCGCTGATGCGTAGAAAGGCGTCAGACGACGACGGACCAGGGCTTCGAGGTAACCTTCTTCCCGCAACGCGTCGATCACCGGCAGGAAGTAGCCGTCGATTTCCGTCTTCACCAGATCCTGATCGACCCCCATGTCCTTTAACAGATCAAGCAGCGGGCGATCACCGTAGAGTTCAAACAGGTGCGTGACCACAGCCTCGACGCAGCCCTCGAAATAGGGGGTTTTGCGGAACTCGAGCCAGAATTCGTAGCCCAGCATCACGAATTCCTGAAGCTGGAGATCCCCCAGGCCATCCCGGAGTTCCTCAACGGTCTGATCCTCAACCGATACCCAGGCGGCCATCACACTGTCGCGCAGCTCGTCGTCGGTCAGGGACCTGTGCAGAAACTGCTCACCGCGGCTGATCAGCCCCGGCAGGCTGTCCGCCAGCCAGGATTTGAGGCGGCGCTCGAAGGATTCATCCAGCCCGGGCACGGCACGGTTCGCCATGCGCTTGCCAAATTTCATCATCGACCCCACGCCGGGCACGCTCCTGGAGAGCATGTTGTCTTCATACAGGTAGTTCATCACGCCCTGATAGACCAGGTTCGATACCAGCTCCTGATAGACCGGGTGAGACATGATCTCACTGATGACCCGCTCCCGCTGTTGCTTCAGTTCAAGCGCCTGTTCAAGGAATCCCGAGGCCTGTCCGTGGGTGATGATCTCGCTCAGCCTGGTGGTTTTCTGGACGGGCGCATTCAACACTTCCGTGGCCATTTCGGCGGCGATCTCGGGAATACCAGGGGCCAGCTGCATGTTGATCACCACCCGCCGGATCAACCCCATCACCCGCTCAGCGGAGGTCATGCGCCCGAGGGTCACGTGGCCGGCCAGGTCAAACAGCTCATCGACTTCCTGCAACAGAAAATGGCGCAGTTTCTCGCCTTTCAGGGCGGACAGTTCGTGCTGGACGTGCTGCTCCAGCAGCGCATCCGCAAGTTCATTACTGGCGGTGGTCATAGTGTGTATCCAAAGCGACTGATTTTACCGAAGGTCACTGAAATTTTCATGAGTTAGGGCTACGGCCAGCTTACAGCTGTTCCCTGTAAAAGGGGAAGCGCCCGGCATTTGTGGCAGAAAGTTTGTCACCCGGTGGTTCTTTTGTTCAGAATAGGCGGCTGACACCCGTCAACAACCCGTCTGACACCCTGTAATCTCTACCGGCAGGCCAGGCGGTGACCTACACGAAAGGCGCCGTTTACCCCCATGAACCCTGATCAGGCTGAAAACCACTACGACGTCATCATTGTTGGCGCGGGCGCCGCCGGTTTGATGTGCGCGGCCACGGCAGGCTATCGCGGCCGTCGCGTGCTGGTTCTGGATCACGCCAACAAGCCCGGCAAGAAAATCCTGATGTCCGGCGGTGGTCGCTGCAACTTCACCAACCTGAACAGCACACCCGCCAATTTTCTTTCGGACAACCCCCGGTTCTGTATTTCCGCGCTCAAACGCTATACCCCCCAGGATTTTCTGGAACTGGTAGACCGGCACGGCATCGAACATGAGGAGAAAGCAGCCGGCCAGCTTTTCTGCAAGGACAGCGCCAAAGACATGCTGAACCTGCTGCTGACGGAATGCGACTGGGCGGGCGCGGAGGTCCGCATGAAGACCAGCGTTGACGCGGTGTCCGAAACCGATCGCGGCTATCGCCTGAAAACCTCATCGGGCGGACTATCCTGCGACTCTCTGGTCATCGCCTCGGGCGGACTGTCGGTCCCGACCATGGGGGCCTCGGGCTTCGGTTATGACATCGCCCGCCAGTTCGGGCTCACACTGCTGCCCACCCGCGCCGGGCTGGTGCCCTTTACACTGCAGCCGCAGCTTAAAGACCGGCTGGCACCTATATCCGGCGTAAGCTGTCCGGTGGATGTCCACTGTGGTAAGGCCCACTTTCTGGAGCCCATGCTGGTCACCCATCGCGGCCTGAGCGGGCCGTCCATGCTGCAGATTTCAAGTTACTGGACACCGGGGGACGCCCTGTCCGTTGACCTGCTACCCGGCTGCAAGACCCGTGAAGACCTCTACGCCCTGCGCAAACAGAAACCGCAGTCCACCCTGGCGCAGTATCTGATGCAGCACCTGCCAAACCGGTTTGCCCAGGCGTTCACCGATATCAATGAATGGACAGGACCGTTACAGAGCTATAAAAACAGCGATCTGGATGCGGTCTGCGATACCCTGAGCCGCTGGCAGATCAAACCCTCCGGGACTGAAGGCTACCGAACGGCGGAGGTGACTCTGGGCGGCGTCAATACCCGCCAGCTATCCTCCAGAACCATGGCGGTGCTGGAACAGCCCAGCCTGTATTTCATTGGCGAAGTGGTAGATGTGACCGGCCACCTTGGCGGACACAATTTTCAGTGGGCCTGGGCATCCGGTGTGGCGGCGGGCAATGACGCCTGAACTGGACGCTTCTACCTGTTACCCAACGCTTTATCTCCTGGAGTCTTTATGATGTCGAACTTGCCTGATGGTTGTCGGGGGGCGTCACTGTCGCGCGGAGGCAGCCGTCTTTTCTGGATGTTTCTGGCACTCGGATTATTCGGCTTGAGCCCGGATGTGCTGGCCCACGCGATCGCCCAGGGCGACAAGGGGTATATCCAGGAAATTACCGGCGTAAACCTCATTGCGTTTATCTACCTCGGGGCCAAGCACATGGTCACCGGTTACGACCACCTGCTGTTCCTGCTGGGTGTGATCTTCTTCCTCTACCCCCTGCAGCACATCGCTCTCTACGTAAGCCTGTTTGCGCTGGGACACTCCACCACCATGCTGCTGGGCGTGTACTTCAACGTCGGCATCAACAGTTACCTTATCGATGCGATTATCGGTCTGTCGATTGTGTACAAGGCTCTGGACAATATTGGCGCTTATCAGCGCTGGTTTGGTTTCCAGCCCAATACTAAGGCTGCGACGCTTATTTTCGGGCTCTTCCACGGCTTTGGACTGTCCACCAAGATCATCGAATACGACATCTCGTCGGACGGGCTGATTCCGAACCTCCTTGCTTTCAACGTGGGTGTGGAAATCGGACAGCTCCTCGCCCTGGCCATGATCCTGATTGTCATCAGCTTCTGGCGCAAAACCGACGGATTCTTCCGCCATGCTTACACCGCCAACGTGGCCATGATGAGCGCAGGCTTCCTGCTGTTCGGTTATCAGCTCACCGGTTACTTTGTCGCCTGATTCTGGAGATCCTTTATGTACAACACTGATATTCCCAACCGTGAAGAGCTGCCCAGCACCGCGAAATTGGTTCGATCAACCATCCTTGCAGCAATAGCGGCCCTGGTACTGCTGGTTACCGTAGTGATGCCAGCCGAATACGCTCTGGATCCCACCGGCGCGGGCCGACTGCTGGGGTTGACCGAAATGGGCGAAATCAAGGAACAGCTCGCTGAGGAAGCAGCGGCTGATGAGGCTGCGCAGATGGTTACCGTGCAATCCACTAACGAACCGCAGGACCCGGAAGCCGCCGAACCTGTCGTGGCCGAAGCGCCTCAGGAAACCGCCCCGGCTGCAGAGCCGAAGTGGCAGGACGAGGTCAAGGTTACCCTCACGCCCGGAGAAGGCACCGAATACAAGCTCACCATGGAAGAAGGCGCTATCGCCCGGTTTTCCTGGGTATCCGAAGGTGGCCCCATCAATTACGACACCCATGGTAATGGCAGCGGCCAATCCATTTCTTACGAGAAGGGACGCGGCGTTCCTGAAGATGAAGGCGAGCTTGTCGCAGCCTTCACAGGTAACCATGGCTGGTTCTTCCGCAACCGGAATGACAACGACATCACTCTGGTGCTTCGAACGGGCGGCGATTACGGCGAGCTGAAAAAGGTGCTGTGATATGGCGAACTGCCAGGGACTGCAAGCCTTGCTTCACTGAAGCGTGACGAGGCAAGCTTGAAGAAATTGTCTTGAAAGGTATGATTCCGGGCCAGGAGTTCCCAAGGTTTAACACAGCTGTCATATTTCAAAAGGTGAAATGTGATTCAATCAGGCTCCCGGATTGATGGAGCACTGCATGAGAGTTGTCGCGTTTTACAGCCCGAAAGGCGGGGTAGGAAAAACGGCTTCCGCCGTCAATATTGCGTATCTGGCCAATACCGATCAATGCTCTACCCTGCTCTGGGACCTGGACCCTCAGGGCGCCGCCAGCTTCTATCTTGCCGGGGCCAAGCGCACCAAGGGAAAGAAAATTTCCAGGCTTCTGGACGGTCGCCTGCCCATCGCGGACTTTGTGGAAGAGAACGTCTATCCGCACCTGGACCTGCTGCCTTCGCACCCCAGCTTCCGTCATTTCGATATCAAACTGGAAGACGACGAGCGGAACAACCCGCTTAAGGCCATTCTTGCTCCCCTGTCGGAAGACACCAGCCTGGTGATACTGGACTGCCCGCCCGGCCAGTCCCGGCTTACCGAGCAGGTCCTGAAGGTCGCGGACCTTGTGTACGTGCCGCTGGTGCCCACCTGGCTGTCTCTGAACAGCTGGAAACAGTTCCAGGAACTGGTCAGGGACAAGAAACTGGGGCTCAAAAAGCTGAGGCCGTTTTTTACCCTGGTGGACTCGAGGAAGAAGCTTCACCGGGAACTGACTGAGAAAAACGCCGACCTGTTCGACCGGCCCTCGAAAGCGATGATCCCCTACTCCAGCGCCGTTGAGCGTATGGGCGAAGAAGGTCTGCCGCTTGAAGTGCTCAGCCCGCGATCCGCGCCTGCGGCAGGTTACCGCCAGCTGTGGTCGGAAATGAAAGCCGAGCTCTGGAGTTAGAGACCATTCGCGGCCAGGTGAATGGCAATGCCCGCCATCATTGCACCAATGATGCCATCGATAATCCGCCAGGCCGTGGGTTTTGCCAGCCAGGGCGAGAGGGTCGCGCCGGTAAAGGCCAACAAACCGAACCAGAGCACTGACGCACTGCTGGCGCCCGCCACAAAACCCACACTGCTGGACTGCTGGGCGCCAATGGCCGGAATCAGCAGCAATGTATCCAGATACACCTGCGGATTCAGTAGCGTGACGGCCAGGGTGGTCAGTATCACCGCCCGGGCACTGGACTGCGCCTTTGACGCCGCGTCCAGCGCATTTCGACCCTTCGCCACCCGGTAAAACGCCAGGGCCGCCAGCCAGCCCAGAAACACAACCCCGAGCCACCGCAAAACTTCCAGCGCTTCCGGAACAGCCATCAGCGCCGCGTTGACCCCGAACATGCCCGCCGTGAATAGCAGGATATCCGCGCTCATGCAGATGCCGGCGCATTTCCAGTGATGCTCACGGCGAATCGCCTGGCCCAGAATGTAGGCGTTCTGGGCGCCAATGGCGACGATGATGCCACCACAGACAATCAGCCCGGTAAGGAAACTTGTCAGCATGGGGCCCTCCCGAATATGAGCTGGCAGCTTACCCATCCGGCGCTGTATTGAGAAATCATAATCTTGATACCCGTCAAGAATTTCTTGTTCTGGATTACAAACTGCCGGCAAAAGCCGCGACCCGATTTGTGATCTCGGAAAATCATTGCTAAATTACAGCTGCGTTGGGGAGTAGCCTGCTTCCGGAAGTCGGAAGAGTTCGTATCAACACGCTTGGCCACATGCCATGGTACGAACACCTCTCGGTTGGCGAGACCATCGATATATCCATGCCTGGAGTCGGGCGTGTGGATGTATCGCTGTCTCGAGATGCCCGACCGGAGCTGCTTCATGAACCCAATCGCCCTCGTTCTTCTGGCTTTCGCCATGTCCACCGATGCGTTTGCCGCATCAATCTGCAAAGGCGCAAGCCTCAATAACCTGCGCTTTTCAGGGGCTCTCCGGATAGGTCTGACCTTTGGGCTGATAGAAGCCATTATGCCCCTGGTCGGCTGGCTGCTTGGCAAATCCGCGTCATCCTATGTCGAAGCCTGGGACCACTGGATCGCGTTTTCGCTGTTGCTGGCGCTCGGCCTGCACATGATTTACGGAGGTCTGAAATCCTGCGAAGCGGATGACGAAAAACCCGGCACGCAATCTTTCTTTAAACTGTGTCTGACGGCCGTCGGCACCAGCATTGACGCCATGGCAGTGGGCGTCAGCCTCGCCTTTATCGACGTCAATATCTGGTTGGCCGCTGGCCTGATCGGTCTTGCTACCATGATCATGGTTACCATGGGGGTGATGCTGGGTCGGGTCGTGGGTTCCGTCCTGGGCCACAGAGCAGAAATCTTCGGCGGCCTCACGCTGATCGCGGTCGGAGGATGGATATTGGCGAGCCATCTGTAAGCCGGCTAACCCGCTTTGCGGAAGGTAAGGTTGTACCGACAGGCTCCGGTTAACGGATGCTCCACCGATTTCAGCGTCAGCACACCGTGATACCTTAGCCGCGAAGTCCCGCCCCAGACCACCACATCGCCATGCTCCAGCGGCACTTTCTGTGGCCGGTCGCTACGCCGGTTGCCGCCGAACTGGAACACAATGGGCGCGCCAAGTGATACCGACACGATAGGCTGGCTGAAATCCGCTTCGTCCCTGTCCTGATGCAGCCCCATTTTTGCGCCGGGCAGGTAGCGATTGATCAGACAGGCGTCCGGTTCAAAATCCGGGTAACCGGCCTGTGCCGCGGCGCTCGCCGCAAGGTTCAGGAACTCCGGGGGTATCTCCGGCCAGGGCAAATCCGTCAACGGGTCCGTCCGCTGGTAACGGTATCCCTTTCGGTCCGTCACCCAGCCCCAGGTGCCACAGCAGGCCATCGCGGCCGACATTGTATGCCCGCCCGGTGTTTTCATCTGACGCAGGGGTACCTGCCCAGTCACCCGCCCGATAGTATCCAGCAACCTCTGCCCCTGGTCGGCCGCGAAACGCCGGAGCACGACTGCGCCGTCTTCGAGCGGCTCTGTCCAGGGCTGTTCTATGGCGTCAAAAAGATCCGATGTCATGTCATTACCTCAACCTTTCCGGAACCTTTCAGAAAAATCACTGAAGTTGGCCCGTTTTTCAACCATACGACCATTCAGTCTTATGCCGATCAGCGCTATGCTGTCAGGTTATTTGACCGACACTCTACCTGTTAATGAGGAACCTTCCATGTTCGGCCTGTTTATCGGCGGTTTGATTGGCTACATGTTCGGGCGCTTTCCCGGTTTTCTGATAGGCGCCGCCGCAGGCGTTTTTCTGACCCGTTACATCCGGCATCGCCTTTTGCGGAAAATCAGCCACGTGCAAACCCGTTTTCTGGAGTCTGTGTTCGCAGTGATGGGCGCCCTGTGCAAGGCAGACGGCGTGGTGACCCAGGATGAAATCCAGGTGGCAGAGCGGCTGTTCGAACAGTTCCGCCTGTCGGGGGAAAACCGGGATCGTGCCAAGGCTGCGTTCAATCGTGGCAAGGCCGACGATTTTGACCTGGACGCTGAACTGCAGCACTTTCTGAGAATCAGCGGCCGCCAGCCTGCCCTGTTACAGACCTTCCTTCAGGTACAGGTATCCGCCGTGGCCGCCGACGGCGTCGTCCACCCGGCCGAGCATGAAATGCTGGTGCGGATTGCCCGGGGACTTGGCCTTCCGGAATCTCAGGTATATCAGCTTGAAGCCATGTTACGGGGCTCGCAGAGTGGTCGTGCCGGACAGGCGGGGCAGCCTTCGTCCGCCAGCCAGCTCGAAGATGCCTACAAGGTTCTCGGGGTGTCTCCCTCCGACAGCGACGCCGACATCAAAAAGGTGTATCGCAAGCTGATGAGCGAAAACCACCCCGATAAAATGGCCGGACGCGGGCTTCCGGAAAGCATGCGCGAGATGGCGGAGCAGCGCACCCGGGAAATCAGCCACGCCTATGACATCATCAAAGGCGCTCGCCAGAGCGCGTGACTCATGGCTTCCGTATCAAACGCTGCCCCGCGCGGTTGCCCAGAACCAACAGAGCCGGAGTCAGTAGCAGGGTAAGGATGGTGGCAAAGGCCAGCCCCCCGGCAATGGCGCTCGACAGCTGAGTCCACCACTGGGTAGAGGGCGCGCCAATACCCAGTGACGGGGTCAGCAGATCAACGTTGACGCCGAACACCATGGGCATCAGCCCGAGAATGGTGGTGACGGCGGTCAGCAGCACCGGGCGCAGGCGCAGACACCCGGTTTCCAGCGCCGCGTCGTAGGCGGTCATACCGTCCATGCGCATCTGATTGTAGGTATCGATCAGAATGATGTTGTTGTTCACCACAATGCCAGCCAGCGCAATGATGCCCATGCCCACCATAACGATGCCAAATGACTGGCCGTTAAGCAGCAGCCCCAGCAGAACGCCGGCGGTCGACAGCACAATGGCCGAGAGAATCAGCAGGGTCTGATACAGCGAATTGAACTGGGTCACCAGTATCAGCAGCATAAGGCCGATGGCCACCAGAAACGCTGACGCCAGAAAATCAGAGGCCTGCTTCTGATCGGCGTTTTCCCCGGCAAAACTGATGGACACGCCTTGCGGTGTTTCCGGCATGCGCTGCTGGAGGGCATTCAGCAGTGCGTCTACCTGTCGGTCCGAGTCTACGTCGGATTTGATCGTCACCGTGCGCTGCCCGTCCACCCGCACAACACTGCCGACCTTGTCGCCGGGTTGCAGTTCCACAAACTGGGACAGAGGCACCTGCCCCCGGGCGGTATTGATGGTCTGGCGCTGGAACTGGTCCAGCTCGCGCCAGTTATTGGGGACCCGCACGACGATATCCACTTCGTCCCGCACATCTTCCGGCCGATAGGTCGCCAATACCAGGCCGTTAGTGACCAGACGCACCGCGCTGCCGACACCCAGAACGTCGGTGCCGAAACGGGCGGCGGCTTCGCGATTGACGTTCAGACGCCATTCGATGCCCGGCAGGCTGCGATCATCCTCCACATCCACAAAACCACCTAGCTCGTCCATTTCCGTGCGGATCTCGTCGACATAACGGTTCAGCTTGCCGCTGTCCAGACTGCTGACCTGTAACTCAATGGGCTTGCCATCAGCCGGGCCACCTTCCTGTTTACGGAATTCCAGCTCAATGCCGGGGATGTCGGCGGTGCGTTCGCGCAGCTCTTCCAGAATCAGGGTAGCGGGGCGCCGTTCGTTCCAGTCGGTAAACTGGAACTGCAACACACCGATCACATCCGGCGCCAGGCGGTTGCCGGCCGACACCATGGACCTCGCGTAAAGGGCTTTGACTTCGGGCATACCCTGCAGCCGTTGTTCCACTTCCCGCACGATCTCATCGCGCTCCCAGACCGACAGATCACCCCGGGCCCGGACCTGTACCTGGGCCGAATCAGGCTCGACGCTGGGGAAGAACTCAACGCCGTAATTAAACTTGGCGTAGGCGCCGTAGATAACAGCCACCACTGTCAAAACACCGCACAATGTGATCACCGGGGAAGACAGCAATTTTGCCAGGATGGAACGGTAAGCCATTCCCAGGCGCCCGGTTTCCTGTGACTGCCGCGCACGTTTGCCGCCACTGAGGCTGCCCAACACCGGCAGAAACACCAGCGCCATGGCCAGGGATGCAATCAGGCAGATGATCACGGTCATCGGCAGGAACTTCATGAACTCGCCCACCACCCCGGGCCAGAACAGCAACGGCATAAACACCACCAGCGTGGTCGCGGTGGACGCAATAATTGGCCAGGCCATACGCGAAGCGGCTTCGCCCCAGGCCGAGGCTGCGGTCTGCCCGTCAGACAGGTTGCGGTCCGCCAGCTCCGACACCACAATGGCGCCATCCACCAGCATCCCCGCCACCAGAATCAGGCTGAACAGCACCACGATATTGAGCGTCAGTCCCATGCCCCAGATCACCAGAATGCCGGTGAGGAATGCGGCGGGGATTGTCAGGCCCACCAGCAATGCAGAGCGAGGGCCCATAGCAGCGATGATCAGCACAATAACCAGTACAATTGCTGTCAGCACGTTATTCAGCAGGTCACCCAGGATATCCCGGACCTCACCGGACTGGTCCATGATGTAGCGCACTTCCAGTTCTTCCGGTAGCTGACTTTCAGCGGCCTTGATCAGGCCTTTCACCTTTTCGACAGTTTCAATGATGTTGGCCCCGGTGCGCTTGGAAACTTCAAGCACCAGTGCTGGCTCGCCGTTGATGCGGGCGAAACCACGGGGATCTTTAAAGGTTCGCTGCAGCATGGCCACGTCGCCGAAGGTAATCACCGTATCGCCATCCACCTTGATCGGCATGGCCATCACGTCTTCGATGGTTTCGATGACACCGGGCACTTTCATGGTCATGCGGCCTGAGCCTGTGTCCAGGCTGCCAGCGGCGACAAGCTGATTGTTGCGGGCGACCAACTGGCCAAGGGTGTCGTAATCGACGCCGTAGCTTTCCAGTACCTGGGGATCTACCACAACTTCCAGCAGATCTTCCCGATCACCACCGATTTCTACTTCCAGTACTTCGGGAATACCCTCGATTGCATCCTGAAGGCGCCGCGCAATAGTGACCAGCTCACGCTCGGACAGCGGCCCGGAAAGCCCAACCGACAGCACCGGAAAAAGCGACACGTTGATTTCGTTCACGCGGGGCTCGTCGGCTTCCTGGGGCAGTTTGCTGCGGGCCGTATCGACATTCTCACGAACATCCTGCAAAGCGGTATCTGGATCGAATCCGGCATCAAACTCCAGCATCACAGACGCATGCCCTTCGGAGGCGGTCGAGCGCATTTCCTTGACGCCTTCCAGGGACCTCAGCTCCTGTTCCATGGGACGAATCAGCAGCCGCTCGGAATCTTCCGGGCTGATGCCGTCCAGGGTCATGGAGATGTAAATCATCGGAATGGTGACGTCGGGGTTGGCTTCTTTGGGTATCACCTGGAACGCCGCAATGCCGCCGATGATGAGAAAAATCAGCGTCAGAAAGGTGGTTCGGCTGCGATTCATGGCCGCAAAAATCAGTGTGCGCATCCGGATCAGCCCCGCTCAGCGTCAGCGCTGACCGGGCGCACTTTCTGGCCCAGCGACACGAACCCGGCCCCCCGGGTAATCAGGCGAATCTCGCGCGGCAAGCCCGTTAGCCAGGCGCCCTCAGTCGTGATACTGAGCAGGCTGACTGTGGTGAAGACCACTTCGTTGTTGTCATTAACGTGGCGCACGCCCGGGCGGCCATCATCGCCCAGGGTCAAATAAGCGGGCGATACAAACATGGCCTGCACTTCCGGCAACGCGATGCGCAGCGTGGCGCTGCCGCCTGCAACCCGCTTTCGATCCGGGTTGTCGACGGCAATCTCCACAGCGAAGCTTCGGGTCTGGGGATTGGCTGCACTGGCCACAAAACGGACCTCACCGTTCAACCTATCGCCATTGATCGTTTCGATGTTCACCGACTGGCCAGTTTCCACCTGACTGACAGATTGCTGAGGCACCTGCCCAACCGCTTTCAGTCGATCAGTCCGCACTAACTCGAACAGCGGGGAACCTACCTGGACCAGATCCCCTTCGTCGACGGACTTGTGATTGATCGTGCCGGCGAAAGGCGCCCGTGGGGTAAGATGGTCGATGACAAGCTGCGCTTCCGCCAGCTCCGCCTTTGCCGTTGCAAGCTCACTTTGCAACGTGAGAATTTCAGATTCCGAGGTTAACTGTCGCTCACGCAGCCGCTGTGCCGCTGAGAGATCGGACTCAAGCTTGCGCAACCTCGACTGCCAACGACTGACCGCCGCCTGACGACTGTCCTCCGACAGCGTGGCCATGATCTGGCCCGCCTCGACCTGATCGCCGAGGGTGGCATTGAGTGACTCCACGGTTCCAGACGCACGTGCGGCAATCGCAACCGACTGCCAGGGTTCAATCTGGCCCTGCAACAGCAAGCTCGGCTGGTACAAACGGGATTCACGCAGTTCTACCTGAACCGCTGGCAGAGACTCTTCCTCCGCCTGAGGTGAGGCCGGTGCCTCCTTTTCAGCTACCCGGATCTCCCCCGTCGCCATCCACACAATCAGTGCGATGAAAAGGAAAAGTGATAATCCGATGGATCCCAGTTTTGCTTTGGTCATTTAGTACTCACAGACAGAATTATAAAAAGTGGTTGCAACCGGCTAAAAACGTGGGGTAAATTCTACACGTGAATTCCGAACAGATTCAGAGTCGTCGCTAATTTTATGAATCTCATTTCAGTGGTTGTCCTAGTGAAGCTTGTCCTGGTGGTCGTGGTGCCATCCGGGGGCTTTTGCGTGGACAGCCGAGTGAGATAGCGACAACTCGACAGAACACCCAGAGCCCCCGGCGCCGAAAGGTCCCGGGGGCTTTTTTTTGGCATGAGAAAAGTCCCGATAAAACCAACGGAAAAGGAACTGAAACCCATGAACGGTGCAGAGCACATCCTTGACGCATTCCATCGCCACCAGATCGACACGGTCTTTGGCTACCCCGGCGGCTGCATTATGCCGCTATACGATGCCCTGGTGGACGATGTGACTGTGGCTCACGTGCTTTGCCGCCACGAACAGGGCTGTGCGCTGGCTGCAGACGGTTATGCCCGGGCCAGCGGCCGGCTGGGAGTATGCATTGCCACGTCGGGCCCCGGCGCCACCAACCTGATCACCGGCGTTGCCAACGCCCACCGGGATTCCGTTCCGATGCTGGTCATCACCGGCCAGGTTCCGTTGGGGCTGATCGGTACGGATGCGTTTCAGGAAACCGACGTTCTTGGTATGACCCTGGGCATTGTGAAACACAGCTACCTGGTCACAGATGCCCGCGATATTGGCGCAGTCATGGAAGAGGCCATCGGCCTCGCCGGTTCCGGACGCCCCGGACCGGTCTGGGTTGATATTCCCAAGGACGTGCTGTTGCAGGATGCACCTGCGACCCTGTTTCCCGCTGATGAGGAGTCGGCCGCTGAATGCCCGGACCTGAACCCGGCCATGGATCTGCTGCGGGCCGCCCGCAAACCCCTGCTGTACAGCGGAGGCGGAGTCGGCCTTGCCCGGTGTGAAGACGGCTTCCGGCAGTTCGCCGAGTGCGCTGCCCTGCCCGCCGTGGTCACCCTCAAGGGCATTGGTAACCCGGGCAAGCACAATCCGGACAACCTCGGCATGCTGGGCATGCATGGCTCCCGGGCGGCCAACCGGGCCGTGGATGCATGTGACCTGTTGCTGGTGATCGGCGCGCGCCTGGACGACCGCGCCACCGGGAACCTGAAAGAATTCGCCCCTAATGCGCGGATGATTCATATCGACACGGACCAGGCGGAGATCAACAAGGTCCGCCAGGCGGATGTGGCACTCAGAGGCGATCTTGCCGGCATTCTTGCGGAACTCACCGCCGCCGTCCGGGCCCACCCACTGGAGATTGACGACTGGCGCCAGCAGTGCAGACTGTGGCGCACCACCGGGGGTTTTTCCGCCGCGGACAACGAAGAGCCTCTGGCCCCCATTACCGGCCCGGCGTTCGTTCGCCAGTTGTCCCATATTGCCCCGGACGACACGATGATTGCCTGTGACGTCGGCCAGCACCAGATGTGGGTCGCCCAGCACTATGAGTTCGACCACCCGCGCCACCACCTCACCAGCGGCGGCCTGGGTACCATGGGTTTTGGCCTGCCTGCGGCCATTGGCGCCCAGTTCGCTGACCGGCAAAGCACGGTTATCAACGTCACCGGCGACGGTTCGTTCATGATGAACGCCCAGGAACTGGCCACCATCCGCCGTTACCGGCTGCCGCTGAAAATCATTGTGCTCGACAATCAGTGCCTGGGCATGGTCCGCCAGCAGCAGGAGCTGTTCTACAACAACCGCGAAAGCCAGATTGATCTGGACGACAACCCGGACTTTGTCGCCATGGCCCGGGCCTTCGACATCCCGGCCCTGCACATCAACCGCACCGACCAGATCCGTCGGGGCATTGAAACCATCCTGGCCTACAAAGGGCCGATGCTTCTGCATGTGGCCATTGCCCGGGAGGAAAACGTCTGGCCTATTGTGAAACCCGGAGCCGGCAACCGGGAAATGCTCGACGAAACGCATCGCCCCAGCACCTCCAACAAGGAGCAGATAGCATGACCCCGCAAACGGATACTTTTATGCCGAGTTACACGCTCAACTGCCGCATGGCACACGAAGCCGCCGCCCTGGAGCGACTGTGCCAGGTCATCCGCACCCGCGGATTCCGGATTGTCAGAATGGCGGTGGAGTCTGCAGGGGAGTCTCTCGACATTGCTCTCACGCTGGAGGGAACGCGGCCCATTGCCATGCTCCAGTCGCAGCTTGAAAAGCTGCACACCGTGGCGGAGGTTGACTCCGGTCAGACGTCTGCGATCCGGTCCCGATCAGCCTGACCCGGGCCGCAGACTCGTCGGTCGGATTAGCCCCCCGGCGTAATCCGACCGACAATCAATCCCGGTTTACCAGGCTTTATAGGGCAGGAATTTCCCGTTCATGGTCACCACAACCCGGTCACCTTTGGGATTTTCCTCTTTTTCAATGTCCATGGTGAAATCGATAGCGCTCATGATGCCGTCACCGAATTTTTCGTGGATCAGCGCCTTCATGGTGTCGCCGTAAACGCCGACCACCTCATACAAGCGGTAGATCAGTGGGTCCTGGGGCACGCCGCCGTCCCAGGATTTTTTGGGGAATTCCTGCAGCGCAGCGGCCACGTCCTTGCTCAGATCCAGGATTTCGCAGAGGGCAAAGGCCTTGTCCTCGCTGAAACTGTTCATGCCGAAGCAGACAGACGTGGTAAAGACCGGCGACATGCCAATGGATTCGGCGATGCCTTCCCAGGTCATACCCTTACCGACTTTGGCTTCCAGGATTTTTGCCGTCATCAGTTCTTTATTCATCATGGTGATTTCCTATTGTCAGATTTTCACTCAGGCATTAACCGCCTTGTCAGCGGCGTCAGAGTCGGTTTTTTTATCTCCAGGCGTATTGTTGCCTGTGGCGGGCTCGATCACTCTGGGGGTGCCATCCAGGTCAGGCAGCGCGGAGTCACTGCGGTTGATCAAGTAATCCACCAGATAATCACGGGTTTTGTGATAGTGGGTATTCTGGAAAATGGTGGCGCGGGCCCGCGGGTGCGGGATGTCCACCTTCACGCTCTCGGCGATGCGGGCGTTGGGGCCGTTGGACATCAGGAAAATGCGGTCAGACAGCAGAATCGCTTCGTCGACGTCGTGGGTGATCATGAACACGGTCTGGCGGGTTTCTTCCCAGATCTTTACCAGCTCGTCCTGAATCACCCCGCGCGTCAGTGCGTCGAGCGCGCCGAACGGCTCGTCCAGTAACAGCAGCTCGGGCTGGGTGGCAAACGCCCGGGCAATACTGACCCGCTGGCGCATGCCGCCGGACAGCTGTGACGGCTTGCGCTGCAGGGCATGGTCCAGCCCCACCATCTTCAGGTAGCGTTCACTGTGTTCCCGAACCTGCTGCTTCGACCAGGACGGCCAGCGGGCCTGAACGGCGAACACAATATTGTTGAGCGTGGTTTTCCACGGCAGCAGGGAGTAATTCTGAAACACCACGCCCCGCTCCAGGCTCGGACCTTTTACTTCCTTGCCATTCATCACCATGTTGCCAGACGTTGCTTCATCCAGCCCGGCCAGCACGTTGAGAATGGTGGATTTACCACAGCCGGAATGGCCGATGATGCACACAAACTCGCCCTTTTCCAGGGAGAACCGTATGTCTTCAAAGACGGTGAGTTCACCGCCCTGGCCATCCGGATACACTTTCGACAGACCATCTACTTCCAGGAATGACTTACTCATAAGGGGCTCCTCACTCCGTGTATTCGACTAATTTCTGGGCTTTGGCGAGTGCCATATCCAGGATCATGCCGACAACGCCGATCATCAGGATCGAGAAGATAACGGCAGTCAGATCCAGGTTGTTCCACTCGTTCCAGACGTAGTAACCGATCCCCGTGCCGCCCACCAGCATTTCGGCGGCAACAATCACCAACCAGGCAATACCGATGGAAATCCGCATGCCAGTCAGGATTGTCGGGGCTGCAGCGGGCAGGATGACTGTCAGTGCGGTGCGTATATGACCCAGTTCATGGGTGCGCGCCACGTTGATCCAGTCCTGTCGGACGTTGGCCACGCCGAACGCGGTGTTCAGCAGCATGGGCCAGATCGAGCAGATGAAGATGACAAAGATCGCAGAGGCATTGGAGTCCTGGATGATGAACAGGGCCAGAGGCATCCACGCCAGGGGCGAGATCGGCCTCAAAACCTGGATATAGGGGTTCAGCGCTTTGTACATTAGCGGTGACATGCCAATCAGAAAGCCAAGGGGCAGAGCAATCGCCATCGCCGCTACGTATCCAGCCAGTACCCGGTAGACCGAATAGGCCAGCTGGATACCAATGCCTTTGTCATTGGCACCGGCGTCGTAGAAGGGATCGGACAGCTCGGCCCAGGCCAGCTTGATGACCGCTGAAGGCGGCGGAACCCGGGATTCCTGTTCCACGCCACCCATCAGCATTTCGTACTCGGTCAAATTTTCCTGAGCTTCCGGCGGCTGGGTGGACATTTCCCACAGACCCAGCGCCAGAATGAGAAACGAAATCGACAGAAGGGCCGCTCTCACGTTCAGCGAAGCCATGTTAGACCCTCCCGATGGCGAAGCTACGGGTGTACTCTTCGGCCTTATCTGCATCAAAGGTCTTACCCATGATGACGTGCTTTTTGTAGGTGGTGTCCGGCACGTCCATACCCATATCGGCCATCATCTTGCCGGTCTCGCCCGCCAGATAGACCTGCTCGGCGATCGCCTTGTAGTCGACATCGCCCTCGATGTACCCCCAACGTTTCATCTGCGTCAGGATCCATACACCCATTGAGTGCCAGGGGAACGGGTCAAAGTCGATGCGATCCGGAACATTCTTGATTTCGCCCAGACCATCCGCATAACGCCCGGTCAGCACCTGCTCAATCACCGCAACCGGCTGGTTGAGATAGTTCGTCGGTGCGATGGCTGCCGAGATTTCCTTACGGTTGTCATGATTGTTGGAGTACTGGGTCGCATCCAGAATGGAGCGCAGCAGCGCGCCGTAGGTATTCGGGTTCTGGGTGGCAAACTTCTGGCTACAGGCGAAAGCGCAGCAGGGGTGGCCTTCCCAGATTTCCTTGGTGAGCATGTGAATAAAGCCGACTTTCTCCCACACCGCACGCTGGTTGAACGGATCTGGCGACAGGTAGCCGTCCAGGTTACCGGCACGCAGGTTCGCAACCATCTCGGGTGGCGGAACAACCCGGATCTGCACATCTTTGTCCGGATCAATGCCGTTCTCGGCCAGGTAATAGCGCAACAGGAAGTTGTGCATGGAGTATTCAAACGGAACACCGAACTTGAAGCCTTTCCACTCCTTGGGGTCGCGCTTGTCTTTGTGATCGACGTGCAGAACAATTGCCTGGCCGTTGATGTTTTCGACCGCCGGCATGATGTACGGCTCCGGGGTGGAACCCGCGCCCATCGACATGGCCAGTGGCATTGGCGTCAGCATGTGCGATGCGTCGTATTCACCGGCAAGGGACTTGTCCCGAGCCACGGCCCAACCGGCCGTCTTGGTCACGGTGACGTCCAGTCCATACTTTTCATAAAAACCCAGCGGAGACGCCATGATGATCGGCGTGGCACAGGTAATCGGAACAAAGCCAATGTTGAGTTTGGTTTTTTCCAGCTTGCCCATGGACTCTTTAACCGCCGCCTTGGCCTTTTCCATCGGGAACACACTGCCCAGCAACGCGGCTGCACCGCCGGCCCCCATCATTTTCATGAAGCTTCGACGGCTGTGATCGTTGTGGCCGAACACCGAGCGCACCACGGCGCTTTCGATTGCGCGGTCGAGTACTTCTTCAGAGTCACCGCTGCTGGCTACCAGATCGTCGGACGCGGTGTAAGCCGGTGCAGGCGCTTTGCTTTGCAATGAAACCATTTCGGTGCCCGGTGCTTTGCACTCTGGACAGCCGCATTGTTTGGAGTGAATCAGGGTCTGATCCCCGTCGAACGGATTTCCAAGGCTCTTAATCGTCATCGATACTCTCCCTTAACTGGACCTTATTTTGATTCAGGTGCGGTTCTCTGCACTTTTATGGCGCGCTTTTGCCTTGCGAACATGCTCAACGCCTTGAAAGGCTCCCGGCCAATCGCAGATTCACTCAGCGGTATCCGATCTATCGCAGGGTTCGTGCCAAGTCCGGATTTTTAGTCAGATGACTGTTTTTAAAGGACTATTGAATCCAGGCCTATATTTTTATAATCACGAAATATCGTGGAATTACGATTTATCGTGATCAATTTCACGATTTTTCGTGTTCTGGCACGACTCTTGGAACGCATTTACCAAACCTGCCCGATTTGCGGAGACACCATGCCGACAACCACTGCGAATAAACCGACGCTGCCAGCGGCCGATACCCAGTGGGTCGACCATCTACCGGAGCCTGCCCTGCTGATTGATGCCACCGGGGATTCCATCCTGGCCCTGAACAACGCACTGGCCCGGATGCTTGGCACCAGCCGTGGTAGCCTGCGGGGAACCTCCTGCACCCGGTTATTCAACGACCAGCGCCCGCAGTTAATTGCCTTTACCGAAGAAACACTCTTCCGCGGCAACGCCTGGAGCCGGGAGTTCCACCTGCAGCACAGGGATGGCCACATTATCGAACTGGAGATTTCGTCCTCCCGCGCCGCTGATGCCGAGGAGCAGCAAGTGCTGTTTCTGCTACGGGACCGCCAGTTTCTGCGTGCCCTGCGGGAGCGCCACGATGCCAACCACTACCACCGCGGCGGACTGCTGGAATGGCGCCGGGTGGAGGAACTGTTCAAGGATATGGAGCGGGAAAACCAGCTGATTCTTCATGCTGTGGGCGAAGGCATTTATGGCGTCGACGCAGAGGGCAGGACCACGTTCGTCAACCCCGCAGCGGAGCACATGCTGGGCTGGCGGGCCGATGAATTAATGGGACGCGTCACGCACCGGGTGGTGCATCATTCCCATGAGGATGGTTCTCTGTTCCCTCTCAAGGAATGCCCGATTTACGCGGCGTTTCGGGATGGCGGCATACGGCGAATCGAAGAGGACTGGTTCTGGCGCAAGGACGGCTCCGGCTTCCCGGTGGAATACACCAGCACCCCGATTATTGATAACGGCCATCTCGTGGGCGCGGTTGTGGTGTTCCGGGATATTTCACAGCGCCGGGACGCACAGCAGGAACTTCACAACGCCCTGGAAGAAGTGGAAAACCTCAAGCACAAACTGGAAGTTGAGAACGCCTACCTGCAGGAGGAGCTGAGCGCGGAATATCACTTCCATGAAATAGTCGGCCAGAGCGATGCGGTAAAAAGCATTGTGCGGCGTATCGGCCTGGTTGCCCCCACCGACGCCAACGTGCTGATCACCGGCGAATCCGGCACCGGCAAGGAACTGATCGCCCGGGCCATTCACCAGGCCAGCGACCGTCGGGACCGGCCACTGATCCGGGTGAACTGCGCCGCTATTCCCAAGGATCTGTTCGAAAGCGAGTTTTTCGGGCACATCAAAGGCGCCTTCACCGGGGCGGTCAGCGATCGGATGGGTCGGTTTGAACTGGCCGACGGTGGCACTCTGTTTCTGGATGAGGTGGGCGAGATCCCCCTGGAGCTGCAGGGCAAGCTGTTACGGGTGCTGCAGGATCAGCAGTTTGAGCGCGTGGGTGAGAATCGCACCCGGGCAGTAAGTGTACGGGTCATTGCGGCCACCAACCGTGAGCTAAAAGTGGAAGTAAAGGAGAAGCAATTCCGGGAAGACCTGTATTTCCGGTTGAACGTGTTTCCGATCGAGTCGGTTCCGCTGAGGCGGCGCAAAGAAGACATTCCCATGCTGGCCCAGGAATTTCTGGAGCGGGCCTGCGTCAGGTTCAACCGACCTCGCCTTAACCTGCGGGTTTCCGATGTGGAAAAGCTGAAACAGTATGACTGGCCGGGCAATGTCCGGGAACTGGAAAACGTAATCGAACGCCAGGTGATCACCGCTGACGGCTCTCTCGATTTCGACCTGACCGGTCGGGACCAGGATGAAGCGCTTGATCAACACGGGGAAACGCCCCCACCAAGGCATTCCGGAACTCAGGTAATGACCGATACGGAATTTCAGGCACTGGAAAAAGAAAACCTGATTCAGGCAATGACAGCAACCGCGGGCCGGGTCTCCGGAGATGACGGCGCCGCGGTCATGCTGGGCATGAAACCCACCACCCTGTCCTCAAGACTCAAGAAACTGGGCATCAACGCCGCGCGGTTCAGGACGAGTCCGGAGTAATACCCAGCTGTGCAAATGCGTAGGTCAGCAGAATCCAGAGCACCATCACCAGCGGCAGATAACGGCCCACCAGGTAGATGCGCCACTCCCACCAGCGGGTTGCCGTTCCCAGAACAGTCCGGATGCGCTGCGGCGGTATAAACCAGCAGAAAAGTGCCGCCCCCAGTACACCGGAGAATATGATTACATTACCGCCCGCAACGCGGTCCACTGCATCCAGAACCGGCTCGCCGGCAATAGTCCATTGCATGGGTGTAAAGCTCAGCGCAGAGGCTGCGCCAAGCACCAGCATGACAATGGTGACAATGGAGACGGCGATCGTATTGCTCAGCCTGAACTCTTCAGCGACGGCCGCAATCATCACTTTCAGCCCGGCGAGGCTGGAGGTGAATGCAGCTGCGAAAAACAGACCGAAGAACAGAATGCCAATCCAGTAACCGCCGGTCATGTTCTCAAACACCCGGGGCAAGGTCACAAAGGCCAGTTGGCTGCCCTCGCCCGGCTCAAGCCCGAAACTGAATACAAAGGGGAAAATCATCCAGCCTGCCAGCAGAGCCACGCTGGTTTCCGTGCCCGCCACAATCATACAGGCGCGGGGAACATGGGTTTTACGGGGAATAAAACTGCCATAGGTGACCAGATAGCCCTGCCCGATCGCCAGGGTGTAAAACGCCTGCCCGAATGCAAACGCCCACAGCTTGCCGTCTGCCATGCGCGCCCAGTCCACCTGGAAAAAGAAATCTTTGGTTTGTTCCCAGCCCGGCGTGGAGCTGGCAAAAATAACCAGTCCGATAATCACCAGAAGCAGCACCGGCATCAGGATTTTCGACATCAGCTCAATGGCCTGGACGTCCTTCGCCAGCACCAGAGCCGCCAGCAGGGTAACGGCGATGAAATACCACAGCGAGTTGAACCCGCCGGTAAAGCCGTCAAATACCCGCAGGTCATCCCGGACCGCGTCCACCGCATAACCGAGGGTCCAGCCGGTAACCACCAGGTAATAACTGGTGATGGCCATAGTAATCAACACCACGAACCAGCCATACACTACGCCAAACCGGTTCACCTGGCGGTAGGTCTGCACCGCGCTGCCCTTGGACAGTCGCCCGGCAGAGACTTCCAGCATCATGATGGGCAATACAACGGTGACAAGCGCGATCAGGTAGGCAACAACAAATGCGCCCCCGCCGTTCTCACCAACCATATAGGGGAAACGCCACAGGTTGCCCAGGCCCACCGCGGCGGCCGCCATGGAAGCGACAAAGGCCGGTTCGGAACTCCACTGTTTGCGGGATTCCTCAATGAATTCGTGTTTACGGCTCATTCGTTACAGGCACTGCTCAGAATGTGTTCGAACCCCCCGCACTCAACCATCGGGTCGTCACAGTTCACAATGATGTCCATCCGGTTCAGCAGGTAGCTTTTACCGGTAATGGTGTTTTCCACCACATCCAGATCACCTTCGTGCCGAACGGCCCTGAACTCGCCCACAAAGCCGGTTTCTCGCAGTGAGACGGTCTGCAGGCAGTCGCCCGGCCGGATGCGCCCTTCGTAATTCATCAGCGCCAGTCGCGCCGAGGTTCCGGTTCCGGTGGTGCTGCGACAGATGACTCCCGGATGCACGTAAGTGGTTGAACGTGAACGATAGTAACCCGCACTGACGGTTTCTACCGGCCCCATAAAGTGCAGAAACGGCAATGGCCCGACGTCGCCCAGAGAGTAATGGGAATAACTGCGTTCGGCGCGGATCGCTTCAACGATCGCGTGGGCGCAATCCGTCAACCGTTGCTCTTCATCCAGGGTCAGCGCAAAGCCAAGCTCGGCCGCGTCCACCAGGCAGTAAAAACCGCCGCTGTAGGCAATGCTGTAGGTGACGGTGCCCACTGACGGCACTTCGACCGTTTCCTTGTAGGTGTCGATATAGCTGGGCAGGCCGGCACAGGTGATGGATTCCACCACGTTGTCTTTGACCAGCGCATCAATATTGACCAGCCCGGCCGGTGATTCCAGCACAAAACTCTGATGCCCTTCGCGCTTCTGCACGATGCCGGTTTCCAGAACCGCAGTGGCGGTGCAGAGGGTGTTTGAGCCGGAATAAATCGGGTAGCCCATCACCTCCATGATAATGTACCCCGCCACTGCGCGGGGGTCAGTTGGCGGTACCAGCAGATCCACGGACATTTCCGGAATGCCGTGGGGCTCGGTGAGCAGCAGTTGGCGAAGGCCGTCGGCGTGATCCCGCAGGTACTCCATCTGGGCCCTGACCGTATCACCCGGCAATGGCTTGATACCACCGGTCACCATGCGACTGACATCGCCACCGGCATGGGTATCCATCAGCTGAATCGTCAGTGGCTCATTCATTTCCCGCTCCGAAGTGCAAAAGGAGCGCCGTGCTCCGCCCACTGCGTGTCTGGAACAATCACGATTTTCCCCAGGTAATCGCTGCCGCGATTCATGAAATAGCGCTCGGCATCGTGCAGTTCCGACAGCCTGAAGGCGGCATGCAGCACCGGCTTCAGTTCACCACTGCGAACCCAGGTGATCAGTTGTTCGGCCTCTCCGCGGGTGCCGTGGGACACGCCGAAAATCTGCACCTGGTAGAGGTAGATTCGGGTCCACATGATTTCACTGACATTGCCGGCACTGGCACCGGCAATGCTGAGGCGGGGGTAATCGCTGCGGCTGCTCATATTGAAGATCATGGCGTCGATGAACTGATCGGTCATCTCACCACCGGCCAGATCCATGACCGCATCAAATGGATGACCGCCGGTGACCGCCTTTACCTGTTCGGTGAAATCCGCCATGTCAGAGCGGTCCAGCACCGCTTCCGCACCCAGGGCAATCAATCCCTCAGCTTTATTCTTCTGACTGAGCGCATAGGGAATGGCGCCCATGACCCGACACATCTGAATCAGCGCAGTGCCCACACCACCGCTGGCACCACTGACCAGAACACGCTCACCGGCTTTTACCCGCGCCGACGTCAGCATATGCAGGCCGGTCTGATAGGAGCACATGCCCAGGGACGCCAGTTCTGCATCGGCAAGTTCCGGATTTTCAACCCGATGGAACTGATCAGCCGGTACCGCAATATATTCCGCGAAGCCACCGTCAGCGCCGTGACCATAGTAATCCGGGGTCAGGTTGATATCCGGACGTTCGTCCGCGTAAAGATTGAAATCCAGTAGCCCACGCTCACCGATGCGGCCGCTATCGACGCCCTGTCCGACCGCGGCCACCCGGCCAACCACATCCGCTCCCTGAATGCGTGGAAAGCTGAGGGTTGGCGAACCGCCCATCTGAAAGGAGGTCAATTCACCCTTGCCCCTGGTGGGATAAAGGCCCTCTCTGGCCTTGCGGTCAGTATTGTTCTTGGCGGTTGCCGTCACCTGAACAAGCACCTGACCGGGTCCAGGCGAGGGCGTCGGCACTGAATCGGAGTAGGTCAGCCTATCGACGTTGCCGTGGCCGGTCAGAAGCATCGCGTGCATTGTCTCTGGGATCATCGTCGCCCTGGATACCTGCGGAGTGTTAAATCAGAATAAGAGAAGTTTCCCAATCTGTCATTATCCGGGCCCATGCCCGAAACTCTGCCATTGCAACTTCAGAACACGCTTTTTTTCAGGCGGGTAACCGGATAGTCTGGAGGCCAGCCAGGTTGATCGGAATAATGCACCCGAGCGTTGACCCAAGAGCTTTTTCCTATGGCAAGTTTCATGATCGACATCGAGGAGACGTTTGACCTTCCACTTGACCAGGTATTTGACCTGTTTGCCGATCATGGCAAGTTTGGCAAGCTACTTGGCGCTCCGGTCAAACGCATTCGCGACAGTGAGCAGGCAGACCCGAACGGTATCGGTTCAGTGCGCAGGGTTGGCATCGGGCCACTGGGTGTTGAGGAGACCATCATTGGTTTTGAGCCGGAAGCCCTGATTGAGTACGCGATCACCAGCATGAGTCCAATCAGGAACCACATGGGCCGAATCCGCTTTGATAATGATGCCGAGGGGCATACCCGGGTGAAATATACCATCAGCTTTGACGACGTCATTCCTTTCAGCGGTGGAGTGATTTACAAAGCGCTGCACAGTGCGATCCGCAAAGGCGTCAGCCGGGTGCCAAAACTGGCCCGGGAACTCTAGACCACGCTAACACCCGGGCCGGCATAAGGCGTCAATAGTGCTGCCCGTTCAGCACTTTAGTACCATTGCAGCGCCAGGACGCACCTTCAAATAACGCTGTTACCCGCCTGGCTTGTCGAGTAAAATTCGCATTTTTGAGCAGGGGACAGAGGCAAGAGCATGGGCAGAGCCTACCAGAATCGCAAAGACTCCATGGCCAAGACGGCCGCCGCCAAAACCAAGGTTTACAGCAAATACGGGCGAGAGATCTACATGTCCGCCAAAGCCGGCGGCCCTGACCCGGATGCGAATCTGTCGCTGCGCGGCCTGATCGAGCGGGCCAAGAAAGACCAGGTTCCCGCTCACGTTATCGAAAAGGCCATTGAAAAAGCCAAAGGCGGTGCCGGGGAAGACTTTTCACCGGCCAGATACGAAGGGTTTGGCCCGGGCAACTGCATGGCGATTGTGGATTGCCTGACCGACAACCCTAACCGTACCTTCGGTGATGTTCGCCTGGCGTTCACCAAAACCAATTGCAAGATCGGCACCCAGGGCAGCGTCAGCCACATGTTCGACCACTGTGCCATTTTCAGTTTCCCCGGCGAGGATGAAGAGGCCGTTCTGGAAGCGCTGATGACGGCGGATGCGGACGTAACCGACATCGAGTGTGAGAACGGCATGATTACCGTGTTTGCGCCACATACGGAATACGCAAAAGCCAGGCAGGCCCTGCAGGAAGCGTTTGAAGGCATTGAGTTCGATGTGGATGAGATTCAGTTCATTCCGCAGACCACCACCACGGTAAAAGGTGAAGACGTGGCGCTGTTTGAAAAGTTCATGGACATGCTGAACGACCTGGACGACGTTCAGAACGTCTACCACAACGCGGTGTTTGAAGACTGATGACCACCTCAGCTCCGGCCCGCCTGGTCATTCTCAAAACCGGAAATACCACAACGCCGATACTGGAATCTTTCGGGGATTTTGATCGCTGGTTTCTGAACGGACTGTCGGAAAAACTGGACCGGCAGGTGGTGGATGTTACCTGCCAGCCATTGCCGGGAGAACCCGATCAGTGGGACGGTATTGTGGTCACCGGTTCACCCGCGATGGTCAGTGATCGTGCGCCCTGGAGCGAATCGGCTGCAGCCTGGCTTGCCAAGGCGGTTGAGCTTGGTGTGCCAGTGCTGGGGGTGTGTTACGGCCATCAGCTCCTGGCCCACGCCTTCGGTGGCGAGGTGGGCTATCACCCGGAGGGTCGCGAATCCGGTACTTACCCGGTGAAACTGCACGAAGCAGCGAAGGAAGATGCTTTATTCGCCAGCTTGCCTGACGAGTTCAAAGCCCAGCTTACCCATCGTCAGGCGGTTCTCAGATTACCCGCTGAAGCCGTGCTGCTGGCCAGTAACGACTTTGAGAAACATCAGGCGTTTCGCATCGGGCCCTCGGCCTGGGGCGTTCAGTTTCACCCCGAGTTTACCGCAGACATTATGAGAGCCTACCTGAACGTCCAGGCGCCCGATCTGGAAAAGGAAGGTTTCAAACCGGATACATTGATCCGTCAGGTGGAAGATTCGCCCCATGCCACATCCCTGTTGCAGCGTTTCTCTGACCTGGTGATAAAACGCCGCCAGACCTGATCAGTCGAGAATATAGGCAGTTTTCTCCATCGCATTCTCATCTTCATCCACAAACCGGAACTCATTCCAACCGATGCGTACCAGGTCCTGGCTGTTCAGTCGCTGACGTCCACTGATGCGCAGATCATTGACAAAGGTACCGTTGGTACTGCTCTGGTCGGTAATGTAGTAGTCCACCGTGCCCTCAAGATAGGCGTTGGGGACGCTCTCGATCACCGCATGATGGCCACTGACCGAAATTTCATCTATGCGGATGTCGTTGTCCGCGCGACGCCCCACGCTCACCTCGGGCTGATCAATGTCAAAGGTGGTGACTACAACACTGTCCACCAGTTGCGAAAGTGACGCCATTGCCCTTACTCCTATGATTCTGTTTTGCTCAGACTGTTGATAACAGAACGACCGACACATTGTCTTTCGCCCCTTTTTCCAGGCTTCCCTCAATCAGCGCATTCACCCCGGACTGCACCGACTCTGCCTGCAACAGCCGTGTGTGCCACTCCTCTTCAGCCAGCGCCTCCATCAGACCGTCCGAACACAGCAGAAGCTGATCCCCCGACGCCAGTGAGACCTCGCCAAAAGTCGCCGTGGCATCGGCGGCACCGAGCGCGCGGGTCAACACGTTGCGAAACGGCACGTTGGGGGCGTCCTGTTCGCGAATACTGCCATCCTCCACCATGCTCTGAACCACTGTGTCATCCCGGGTCATGCAGTGCAGAGTGTCTTGCTGCAGTTGGTAGCAGCGGGAATCGCCGATGTGCGCGAGCAGGGCGCTGTTGCCGGACACCCACGCAAGCACGATAGTGGTGCCCATTCTGGCAAGATCCGGGGCCTGCACTTTGCGGACTTCAATACGTTCACTGGCCAGATCCAGAGCGGACTGCACCCGCTCACGCCTGAATTCCGGCGGCATACCTTCAGTCAGCGCCGGCGCAAGCATTTCCATAACCGTATCCACCGCAATCCGGCTTGCTTCCTCACCGCCTTCATATCCGCCCATGCCATCAGCAACTACCAGCAATGCCTGGCCGGAACGCTCATCAACACACCAGTCAATGGCATCCTGATTGGACTTGCGCAGGGTGCCCGTGTCTGTCCGTCCGGAAACCATATACTCCATCAGGACGCCTCCGCCGTTTCCCGTGATGCCTGTCGCCTCAGTGCCTCTGCCATGACTGCGGCATTGGCGAAACGCTTGTCCGGCTCACGCTGTATGGCCTTGTTGATCAGCCGCACCACGCCATTGGGCAGGTCTTTATTGAACTCGCGCACGCTGCGTGGGCGCTTGTTGAGAATCTGGTAGGTCAGCGCTGCCAGGGTCTCCCCCTGATAGGGCGTCTGCCCCGATACCAGTTTGTAGAGGGTGACGCCCAGGCTGTAGGTATCCGATGCTCCGGTCACTTTATGCC
>Ga0307964_1000144_pt1 | contig 42353 bp, 37 predicted proteins | sample OrgLakmetagen596_FD_201823 | JGI IMG/M metagenome (GOLD analysis project Ga0307964, IMG submission 201823) | Saline water microbial communities from Organic Lake, Antarctica - #596 | ecosystem: Environmental > Aquatic > Non-marine Saline and Alkaline > Saline | place: Antarctica: Organic Lake... | reverse complement strand
TAGACTGATCTCGTGTTTCATCTGGCGCTTCGGTAATTTGGTAAGTAATGTCCTGAAGCGTTTGCGTTCTCATCTTGCTTTTATTGAATATACTGTAGGCATCCAGGCTAAAATTCCCTCCCAGCTCTTGAGAGAGACTCGCCGCGCCAAAATCGTTTTTATTGAAAATGAAATCATCTTGTCTTAAGAACTGAGCAAAATCATCTGAATATAATCTAGAATAAGCCCCTTGATCTTCCAAGGCTAAGGCCATACCGCCTTCAAAATCTAAGTAATCCTGAATGGTAAATGACTTTTGGCCAGTGTTGTTAAAATCGCCAATGGCGTTTACAGCCGTCTTGGGACTGTAATAAAACAATTTAGGATGCACCAAATACCGATCTTCAACTCCTGCACCAGTTTCTATATCGCCAAAGATAAATTTCTTTTTTCCATCTTTCAGTTTGATGTTTAACGCCATCTTATCGCTTTCTTCCAAACCTTTAAGAAAAGCTACTTCACTATAATTATCCAGAGCTTCTACCTCATCTACGGCATCGGCGGGAATGTTGTTTACCCCCAGTTTTTCATCTCCTGTAAAAAAAGCTTTACCATCTACCATCAGCTTAGTCACTTCCTTACCGTTAACAGTCACATTACCTTCCCGATCTACTTCCAAGCCCGGCAGTTTTTTAAGTACATCTCTTAGCTTTCGCTCCTCTCCTGTTTTAAACTGGTCTGTCCTATAGGTAATGGTATCTTCTTTTACAATCACCGCCATTTGTTGCTCAATAAGGATTTCTTCAAGACTTTCAGTAGATTCCACCATGATATAGTCCTTGGTAAGGTCTTGAGAAAGTTGAAGTGTATCCATGATTTTCTTAAACCCCAGATGCGTTACTTCTATAAGATAAGACTGGTTGCTTTCCAGCTTCAGCCTATATTCTCCTTTGGAACTGCTAATGCTAAATTTAATCTGTGCATTAGTTTCTAGTAATGGCGTAGCGATCACGTTGGTATTGACTAGGGGATTTTGAAGACTATCGGTAATAAAGCCGTCGAGTTGGATGGATTGGGCAGATGAAAGGGCTATTGTAAATAAGAGGATGGAAAGTGTCGCTAGCAATTTTGTCATAAAAGCTTGAAGATTTTTTTAAATTAATTATTAATAGATTCTCTAAAGTTACCAACTTTACGATCGATAACTAAATAAAACTGTTCGGAAGAAAGGGCTTCATCAGACTTAGGCTCTTCGATTTTTATAGTTTCATCTTTAATTTGTTCTAAAGTATAAATTGTATTTTGAAGTCTTAGTTGTATAACCAGACCGGGTAAACCAACAGCACCCATTGGCCCATGTGAAATAGAAATATCTGGACAAAACCAAGCTTCAATTTCCTTTTCTTTTACACCCTTAGACCCAATAAATTTTCGTGTAGTTACAGCTTTTATAACTTCGTAGCCACCTATAGTTTTCTTTTCATTTTTAATTTCCCAATTAGGTAATTCATCAAATTTTACAGAGAAAGCTTTATTCATAAACTTAGTATCCAATTGTAAATAAGATTTTTCAGAATCGTAAAACCAGTTGTCATTTGCATAACTCATTGCTTTAGCAATACTTACAACTTGTATATTCTTTGATTCATTTACAAGATTCTCTGATTTTTCAAAAAAAGATTCGTTACCATTTACGATAAGTTTAAATTCAAATTTTATAAGTTCATTTTCAACATTCCTCATCAATTCTTTTACATCACCAATTTTGATTGATTTGTAATCAATATTAGCAGAAGGTTTATAAATTTAAGTTTGCTGAGCAATAGAAAGATTATAAACCAGAAGTGATAGAAGAAAATATTTATAAAACATAATATTGAATTGAGAACAAATATAACTAAACTGTTAGTTTTATAATGATTCACTTAAAAAAAAGTTATCGATAAGGCTATTGACTTAAAAACTCCTTTTTAGATATACTTTTATTAACTTCAGGTAATTTAATGTTATAATTTTTGTTACTTAAATTCACTTTTGTTGCATAAAATTTTATTCCACGTTCCTCAATTTCTAAAATAAGTCCAGGAAGACCAACAAACTCTTTTGGTCCAAAATTGAAAGGTAAATCTTTCGCAAATATCTAAATGATATAAATAGGAATCTAATGAATCCCATTCATCATCAAATAGGCCAGCTTCATACTCAGCAGCAGCTTGTTCCATTGCGTAATGATCACAATCTGTTGGTTGATTTAAATTCGTTGCATTTAAGCTTGATGAAACCGAAGTTTCATAAATATTATCATGATCTATATCTGCTGAAACTTTGTAAACAAAGCTTTGCTGACCAAAGGATGCATTTAAACATAAAAATGATAAAAGAATGAATTTTAAAAGCATAATATTATTTTGACTATCAGATCTAATATGACATGAATTCTGTTAATTTATTATTGTATTCATCTAAAGTCATTTTTTCTCCTTGAACGGGAAAATTAATTTTAACATTTTGTTTAAATTTTAGACTTTTTAAATAAGTTATTCTACCAAGATGTTTGACTTTAACTATTAGTCCTGGTAACCCTATATAATTTTTAGGACCGATATTAATTGGAACATCCTCAGTAAACCAAACCTTTACAATAGATGTTCCTCCAACTCCATTATCAAAAATAGCGGTTGCTTTTTGGCAATTCAAACCATTTATAGTTTGAAATTTATTAATGATTTTCCAATCAAATTGATTTGTCGGGAGTTTTATTCTTAAAATTTTACCAGAAAAATTCAACTTTCTAAAAACAAAGTTTTCGTTTATATTTCTATAGAAACTTCCTTTTGTAATAGCATTTTGATAAGCCCTATTTGCGTCTGATTCCATTCTTGATATGGGGTGGAAAAAAGATTTTTCATTATTGAAATTCATAGTGTAAACATCAAAATCTTTTTCCAAAGCTTTTCTTTTATCATTAATTTGTTTTTGGATTACTTGCCGAACCCTATCTTTTTTTATAGATTCCAAATTTATAACAGTATCCCCTATAAATTCTCCATAAGTAATTTCCCCGGACTGAGAAAAAGCAAAAAGGGGAAATAGTAATACTAAGTATTTTATCATTTCATAAAGTTTAAAGAAAGGGTCTCAAATAAGACCCTTTCAGTTAATTTAAATTAGCTTACACAACCATCATAAGCAGCAATAGCAGCATCAAAAGCTTCGTCTAATGTAGATCCATTTGATAAATAAGCAGCATAAACATCGTGCTGTAAATTCATGCAATCCATTTTTAGATCAACTTCAATTTGCTCATCGGAATTCGTAAAACTACTTAAACTTAAAGTCATCGCACTTAAGGCGATAATTGAAAATACTTTTTTCATGATAATATATTTTAATGTTGTAAAATTTCGATTGTCAAAAATCGACTCTCAGCATAAAAGCTGTTCACATCATCATGAAAAATCCGTATTATTGCTTTGCATGCGAGATATGAATTTTCCTGTCTTAAATCTACAAATCGCTTTTGATCCCTAAAAGCGTTTCCTTTTTTTTTACAAACTAGAAGAACACTTTCATAGTTTTTATTATTTGCTATAAACCTAAAAAAAAAAAACGGTTCTACACAAATACAGTTGCTAAAATTTTAATTTATGGCAACATTTACGGTTTAACCGTAACGAATCGCACTATTTATGAAGTTTTATTCATAATTCCATAAAAGGCAATAATAATGAACTTAATTGAAATGTTCACTGGATTTCTTTTTTTCGCATCCTTAAGTACCTCACTTTTATAAGATAGGGCAGATTGCTTTCCAGCTTAAGCCTATATTCTCCCTTGGAACTACTGATGCTGAACTTAATTTGTGCATTAGATTCTTGTAATGCCGTAGCAATCACGTTGGTATTGACTAGGGGATTTTGAAGACTATCGGTAATAAAGCCGTCGAGTTGGATGGATTGGGCAGATGTTACACCTATGAATAGTATAAAGATGAGTAATGAAGGAAAAAGTTTTGGCATAAAAATGAGTAAGTGTCGAATAAATTAGTTTTGAATGGATGATTTGAACCCAGATTTAAGAAAAAAAAATATTTAAAATTTAATGCTAGCATTTGCTTTATTTTTATATTCTTCATACGAAATTATTCTTTTATCTTCTGGGTCAACTTCTTCAAGTTTTACATTTTTGAAATTTATTTTTCTTACATAATATATGTTACCAAATTCATGTAACTCTATAATTAAACCAGGTAGACCAAAGTAATTTTTTGGACCAAAATTCAAATTGATATCGGTTGAAAACCAAGCTGTAACTTTTGACTCTACTCCTATTTCATTTCGTCTTATAGTTTCTGCTTTTATGCAATTATATCCACGAATCATTTTTCGCTCATTCTTAATTTGCCATTCGTCATAGGATGGTTTTTGGTGATATATAATTAGATTATTACCCAAAAAATTTCCCTCATGATAAATAGACTTATCAGTTACATTAATAAAATAAGTTCCTTTTGCTAATTCCTTAGTAATTTTACTGCTCCCATCATTATTCATCAAATTAAACCTTTCAAAAATAGATTTATTGTCTTTAAACTTTAAACTGTAAAAACTTTTATCTGGTGATAAAGCATTTTGCTTTTCTTTAAATCGCTCAATTAATATTTTTTTAAGATCTGAGTTTTCAATTGAAGTTGTATCGCCGTACATTTTTTCTAGGCTTTGCCCATATAAAATTTCTCCACTATCATTTTGTGAAAAAAAAATATTACTTATAAACAAAAAAAAGTAGAAAAAAATTAAATTAATTTTAAACATGTATCTAGATTTAAACAATGATTCCAATTTAAAAATCGGAATCATTGGATTGTTAATTAGTAATTCCCTCGCATTCTTTCACATCTCTCGTAAACTTGAATGCTTTCAGTCCATGCACCATCTATATCACCACCATTATTCATATAATAAAAGGCGAATGCATCATGTTGCAAATTCATACAACGATCTGATTGTGAGCTAATTTTAGCGCTACTAAAACCACTAATACTTAAGGTCATCGGTCCTAAAGCGATAATTGAAAAAACTTTTTCATGATATTTGTTTTTAATAGCACTAGAATTCTTTTACTTTTTTATTTAATCTCATAATTAAACTTTTATACTCAGAATAATTCATTAGTACCTCTTGATCAGGTAATTTAATACTGTCGTTTGTTACCTCATCAATTTTAATAGCTTTTATTATTACTTTTGGCAGATGAACTTCAACAATTAAACCTGGTAATCCTGAAAATATATCTGGTCCAGTTTTAATAGGAATTGAAGGAATAAACCATGCCTCAATATCAATACTTTTATCAGTGATTAGATCATGATATTTGCCATTTGCCATATAAGCTTTTAAATTTAAAATTGTTTTAGTATCGTTCTCAATTTCCCAATCAAAATCGTAATTATCTCTTTTAACCTGATAATTAATATTGAAAAAATTGCGTTTAAATATTAAACTGTCTTCCTCAATAAGTAAAAAAATTTCATCGTAAAAATTTGTAAAAGATTTTACGGTAGATTCGTGTACATCTTTCATATAAGAATTATCAAATTGTAAAACCTTTTTTTGAGAAAAGTGTGATTTTTTCTGATTAAATAAAAGAATGTACTCTAAATTCTCAGCATATTCAATGCTCTTTCTCATTATATCTTGATAACTCTTTCTCTGTCCCTCCAAAGGCTCCATAATATTAATGGGCTGAATTTTATAAGTTACTTTATGTGTATTTTGTGCATTTGCACAAAAGCACAAACACACGTAAAACACACAAAAAGTAAATATTGTTTTTACTTTATAAAACATTAGTTGAAGGTTAGTTCTCCTGCCTCACATGCACGAGTATATGCTAATACCCTTCTATGATTACTAAGATTTATTTCACCATCTGTCATTATTACTAATGCTCTTGCACCTTCAAAACAAGTTGGAGCTTCAAATATTAATAAATCTTGATTTGTAAAACTACTTAAACTTAAGGTCATCGCACTTAAGGCGATAATTGAAAATACTTTTTTCATGATAATATATTTTAATGTTGTAAAAATTCGATTGTCTAAAATCGACTCTCAGCATAAAAGCTGTACACATCTTCATGAAAAATCCGTATCATTGCTTCGCATGCGAGATATGCATTTTCATGTCTTAAATCTGTGGAGCGCTTTTCATCCCGAAAAGCGCTTCCTTTTTTTTACAAACTAGAAGAACACTTTCATTTTTGAAATACTGCGCTTCTATTTAATTTTTCATAATCTTGAAGTTTAATAGTTTCACCTTCCACTGGCGCATTAATTTCTAAATTATCTACAAATTCTATCTTAGACATTTCGAATTTATAAGAATAATCCCAATTTACATTCAGTTCCAAGATTAAACCTGGTAAACCTCTAAAGCCAATAGGCCCAAACGGATAGTTGATTTCAGGAGTAAACCAAGCTACAATTTCTCTATTTTGATTATTATTTTTTTTGTTCCCAACATTATAATTAAAAGTTGCTTTTTTACACTTAAAACCTGAAATTTTCTTGTATTCGTTAATTATTTTCCAGTCAAAAGTTTCAAAATCACTTATTATTTTATAAAGTTTACCAAACGCATTCTTTTGTTCAATAAACTTATTATTAGATACATCCGAATAAAAAATACCATTAGAATTTGCTGTTCTAAGAATCATTTCTTTAAATTCTTGTGGGTATGCATCATTATCTAATTCTTTTTTTAAATAATAGATAGATTCATTCATATCTGCTAATAGCTTAAAATCATAATTCGGAAGAATTTTCTTCGCAGCTTTTAAAAATTTACCATAAAGAATTTGTTCAGGAATTTCTTTTTTAAAATTAGACTCGTATTTGTAAATCACCTCAATGCCTTTCTGTGAAAAGCATTGAAATGAAATTAAAATTAATAAAGTAAATCTCATAAAATTAAAAGTTCATGAGTAAAAACATATAGTCGGTACCCGATTCACAGGCTGTATAAACAAAATCTGTTAGAGCGTAAACATCACTTGGTGGTGCACCCATATTTTCAGCTTCTGATCCAGCTTCCCATGCTTGAGCTGCACAATCTCTTATTTCAGAGTTGTCAGATGTATTAAAACTACTTAAACTTAAGGTCATCGCTCCTAAAGCGATAATTGAAAAAAACTTTTTCATGATATTTGTTTTTAATAAGTCGTTTAAAAATAATAATGCTACAAATCGACTCCCAGCCTATAGCTGTTCACATCATCATGAAAAATCCGTATTATTGCTTTGCATGCGAGATATGAATTTTCATGTCTTAAATCTACAAAGCGCTTTTCATCCCGAAAAGCGCTTCCTTTTTTTCTAGTTAGAAGAACACTTTCATAGTTTATATTATTTGCTTCGAACTTAAAAAAAAAACAATATCGTATAAAATTAGACTGTTAAATTTTAAAATATCGCCAAGATTTACGGTTTTCCCGTAACACAATTACGGTTGAACCGTACTTTTTAGCAATAATTATAGAATTTCAATAAAGATTTAATAATTAGCAATAATGGTGAAGAATGATAATTTTGAAATAAAACTAATATAAAGAAGTTTATTAATAATTTTAAAGAGTACAATGTTAGGTATCTAGACATTTCAACTTCAGATTTTAATTTAAAAGCTACTATTTACATAAACTATCAATTATGAATAAAAATTTTCTTCTCTTAGTTGTAATAATATCCCCGATTCTATTATTCGGACAAGGAAAGAATTTTTGGGGGAAAACGACTATAAATTCCATATCTAAAAAGAATGTTATTGATTATGCTTCTAAAGCTGAAAATCCTGTTTATTTTAATCTAGATAAAAAAATGCTTACAACTTATCTAGACAAAGCACCCGACCGATTTAAAGTTTCAAAATCATCTCTGCGTATAGACATACCTAATCCGGGTGGAGAAATGGACACCTTTCAAATTTATTCCACACCAATCATGGCAGAAGGCTTGGCTGATAAATACCTTAATATCAAAAGTCTTGTTGGTTATAATATTAAAAACAAAGCCCATACCTTAAGTATTACTATAACACCTCAGGGTTTTTACGGTATGACTTTAGGCTCTGAATATGGGCAGACGCTTATTAATCCTTATGATAAGAATGCTGATACCTATATTGTTTTTAGTAAAAAAGATGCAAGCCTAAAAGAGGGAAATTCCTTTGAGTGTTATGTTGATGAACTTACAAACGACAATGACGCAGAAGAATTTTCTATTCAACCTAAATTTATAGAAGACGGGGTTTTAAGACGCTACCGACTTGCAGTTGCCTCAACTGTGGAATATTCTGATTATCATCTCAATCAAGCGGGCATTACTTCAGGAAGCTCAAGCACAACAGCCAAAGCTACTGTTCAAGCGGCCATTGTAGTGAGTATTAATCGGGTGAATCAGATTTTTGAAAGAGATTTTGGGGTCACACTACAGTTAATTGACAATAATGATCAATTGATTTCTCTAGGTGATACAAATAATGATGGTTACACTAACGATGATTTATCTGAATTAATAAATGAAAATAAAATCCAAATTGATACTAAAATTGGTTTTGAAAATTATGATGTTGGACATGTTTTGTGTACCGAAGGCGGAGGCTTGGCACAAACACCTGCTGTTTGTCTTTCAGGAAAAGCTAGAGGTGTTACTGGCTTAAACACTCCTGTTGGAGAGTATTTTAATATTGGCTTACTATCTCATGAACTCGGACATCAATTTGGCGCTAACCACACCCAAAGTAGTGATGTAAATGAAAATTTTGAAACAGCCGTGGAACCTGGTTCAGGGAGCACGATTATGAGTTATGCAGGTGTAGCACCTCCAAATGTTCAATTCCCAAGTGATGCTATGTTTCACTACATTAGTATTTCTGAAGTTAGTAATAGATTTATCACAACCACTGGTAGTTGTGCAGAAACTGTTAGCATTGCTAACGAAGCACCTGTCATTCAAGCCGTCCCAAATTATAACATTCCAAAAAATACCCCTTTTAAATTAGAAGCCGTTGCAACCGATGCAAATACTGATGTTCTAAGTTATAGTTGGGATCAAATAGATAATGATGTTGTGCCCAATGTCCCAATGCCACCAGAATCGACCTCTACATCAGGGCCAAGTTTTAGAACGTTTTTGCCTACCTTGAGTCCAACTCGCTATTTTCCTAATATGCCAACCCTTCTCGATAACCAATACTCGAATACGTGGGAGGTTTTACCAACTGTGGCTCGAACTTTAAATTTTGGTGTTATCGTAAGAGATAACAATGCACTTGGTGGACAAGTAGCTCAAGAAAGCACAACCTTAACTGTTGATGATTCTGCTGGGCCTTTTAGAGTGACCTCTCAAAACACACTTGAAAATATTTGGGTTGCTAATTCTACCAAAACAGTAACTTGGGATGTCGCCAATACTGACAATGCTGCGGGCGTAAATACACAGAATGTTGACATATTACTCTCTACAGATGGTGGTTTATCTTTTAACACTGTATTGTTGGCTAATACCCCTAATGATGGAAGTGAAGATATAATAGTACCAGATGTTGTCTCGGAGAATTCAAGGCTGATGATAAGAGCTTCTAACAATGTGTTTTTTGATATAAATTCACAGGCCTTTAGTATTGGCGTTGAATTCACTCCTGTTTATTGTGAGGCGGGTGCTTCTGATTTTGGATTCTCCAATATTGAACGCGTAGTATTGAATTCGATTGATAATACCTCCCCAACCGATAATACTGGATATGCAGATTTTACCAATATTTCCACCAACCTATATACTGGAGATACTTATCCAGTACAAGTAAGAGAAAAAAATAACTCAGTTTATGAAGGCGATCAAGTTATTGTATGGATTGATTTTAATAAAAATAGTGTCTTTACAGATTCTGGAGAAAAAGTAATTGAGACAGCTATTTTTAGTGAAGATTTTAGTATTTATCCATTTGGAGGAAATATTAATATTCCTAATGATGCCAAACTTGGTAAAACAACTATGCGAATACGTATGAATAATGCAAATTTTGGGACTTCAAATACAACACCTTGTGGTAATTCTACATACGGTGAGGTTGAAGATTATTCTGTTCAAATCACCTCTACCTTCAACGTCTCTACATCAGCAAATCCTACGGTAGGTGGAAGTACTGCAGGCGGAGGAAACATAGATTTTGGAGAGTCGGCAACGGTAATTGCAACTGCTAATACAGGTTACAGTTTTGTCAATTGGACCGAAGGTGGAACAGAAGTCTCAATCGATGCTATTTTTACATTTACTGTAGAAAATAATCGAAATTTAGTAGCGAATTTTGACGATTTCCTTAATGTTAGTGATTTTGAATCCAACTCATTCTATATCTACCCTAATCCATCTAGCTATGGACAATTAAATATTGAAGTTGACCACTTAAAAAACCAAAAAGTGAGTCTTCAAATTTATGATATAATAGGGAAGCAGGTTTTAAATCAAAGGCCAAGAGTCAATTCTAATGGAATTATTCAAGTTGATGCTTCAAACTTAGCTTCAGGGGTGTATTTTGTGAAACTCAACCATAATAAAAAACAATTTGTAAGTAAATGGATAAAAAGATGATTCATTATAACAACATCATATATTGATATTGTTTAATTGTTTTAAACGGAATATATAAATGCCAATTTCAGCATTCCGTTTTTTATCCAAGATTTAAATTATGTATTGTAAATCTAACACCATGATATCAAAACATTTACTTATTGTTTTTGTATGTTCTCTTCTAATTTCGTCTTGTCAAACCAAAAAACAAGTAGCCGAATCCTCTCCACCATCTTATAAGTTGGCCGACTATTGTCCAGAGGATGGTACTTGTACTTTTGAAATACTTACTCAAAAATCCCTCGAAATGAAGAGTGATGGTATTGGTGATTTTTATCCCGTTGTAAAGAATGGTGATAAGACGGTTTTAAAATTTGAATACAAAAAAATTCAAGATCCCAAGCTTGCCGATGATGGCTACAAAGAAGTGATTTATGCAGAAATCAATACTAAGCAAGGTAATCTTCAACTAAAGAATGAAAAACTAAATTTGGCTAAAGTTTACTTTGGCCGCTTGTGTTTTTGTAAAGGTGAAAGCGGCTACTACCCAGTAAAACAAGGTAAACTAATGATTCAAAGACAAAGCGATTCAACGGTAACCTATAGTCTAAAATTTGAAATGGATAGAGTGCCACAAATTATTAAGGAGTTTTATACTACAGAGAAAATTTAATTTTTTTGTTAAAAAATTGAATCTGAATTCTTCAGAAATCATCTCACTCCAGACGCTGCATTAATTTGAATATAACTTTAAGCTTTATGTCGTAAAACATTAAAGTTTGTAGTATCAAAATCAGAAAAAATTACTCCCTAATTCTATTGGATAGTCGTGAAGCAACAAAGCTTATAAACAGAATTTGGAAGGCGTGAAAAATCATAAGTGGGAGAAGAACTAAGCCTAATGACATGGATTCTGGAAAAAGAACTTTCGAAAAAACAGTACCGTGAACCAGTGATTTCTTAGTGCCGCAAAACTGGGCGGTAATTTGGTCTTCCTTATTGAATTTTAAAACCCGGGAAAGGTAACCGGTGATAAAGTACACCACATAAAATAAGAGGATAGTGGCGATACCGATAAAAATTAAATCCCTGATTTTTACACTAGTGAATACCCCTTCATCAAACGACTCTACAAAGCTTTTGTAGATAATCAACAGGATGATGGACTTGTCAAAAAGAGAAAGCTGCCTAGCGTACTTCTGAACAAATTTACCCAAATATTGCTGAAGTATGAGTCCCAAAACGACGGGGAGCAAAATTTCAAGAAGTAACTTTAAATATATGCCTCCCAGGTTGTAGTCTACCCCCGATTCCTGAAGGAATAGACCGATCCACAACGGAGTTAATACAATTCCTATCAAGCCTGATATGCTAGCATTGAATATAGCTGCGGGAATATTTCCTTTGGCCATGGACACCATCACCACCGAGGAAGAAACGGTGGATGGCAAAGCGGCCAGAAACAGAAAAGCCAGCCAAATCGTTTCCTCAGCGCCTTGCTCGATAAATGGATAGAAACTGATGACAATAGCTGGAAATAAAATGAATGTTGAGGATTGGACTAAAGCATGTAAGCGCCAGTTTTTTAAACCCGAAGTGAGCTGGTGTTTGCTCAATTTGAGTCCATAAGAAAAGAAAATTAAAGAAATCCCTACACTCACAATAGTGTCTAACGGAATAACATTCCCCTCTCTTCCAAGCTCTGGGAAAAAATAAGCCAGAACTATAACCACAATAATGGAGACTACAAAAGGATCTAGTTTAATCTTCATCGCCTGGGGTTGGAATCGTTAAAAATAATCGGCTGCATGTCTTTGGATTCGTTTTTTCAATAATACTCATTTCCGTTTAGTTATGCTAAAGGAAAGTTTATGAGTAATATGGTTCTTGTAACTATGGAAGGTATCAAACCTTAAAGTATGATCCTTAAATCTTGAAGGAAAACATTTAACCTTCAACGGATTTTAAAACAAAAACTTAAGACTCAACAGAAATTGTGAAGGACGCAATCGGTAAGTGCTTTGTACGTAGGAAAAGTCGGTGTTGGAGACGCGTACAAATTCATTGGTATTCAGCGCATTATTCCAACTGGCATTCAAGTCAATTCCTAGGTCTTCAAAAGTATATTGATAATTGAAATTCAAAAAATAATTGTTTTGGTTGTCATCTGAAATGTTATTGTAATAGTATTCTGAATTGACACTAAAATATTGGTTATCTGCCAGATAGAAAAAGAGATCCAACTGATGCTGCTGGGTTTGTATTTCATCAAAATTCCGCGCTTCAAAACGCGTTTGTAAAACACTATAATTCCCGGAATAACTTGTACTCAACCAGTCGGTCACTTCAGATTCCAGATCAAGATCAAACCCCAGATTTTGATTTTCTACATCAGCTAGATTTCCATTAAGGATTTGCTCACGATTCGAAATTGTAAAATTGCTCCCAAGACTTAAAGTGGTTTTCAAATCTCTAAAGTATTTACTGCCTTTAGCATTGATTCTATGAGAATTTGAAAAATTGTCCTGCTCTATGGCTTCAAAAATCGTGGCGGCATTGAGTCCGATTTGATTGCTGTACAGCAAATTGCGCTTTGTCTGATTAAAAGAATAGGAAAGATTCGCAAAAATGGATTTTAATGGATTCCTAAACCGAAGTCGCCAGAAGTAATTCTGACTGAAGTTTTCTGGTAAAGGCGAATTATAACGCTGAAGATTTCGATAATTGTTAAAAATAAATCCAAAATACAATTGTTGCATGTCGCCAAAATCATTGCTGAGATTGGCAGAAATACTGGTTTCCCAAAAGGCTGAAATTTTGTTTCTCACGTACAAATTGGGTTCAAACGTGACGCGACTGAGGTTTTGATTTTCTTGTAATGAAGTATCCTGAATATCAAAACTTCTTAGATTAATGGGCGTGGTCAACCTCACATTCCAATCTCCTTTTTTGTAAACAAATTTGCTGGTGGCATAAAAGCGAGTGCTTAAAAAATCAAGCTTGTTTTGAAAATCACCTCCCAAGGTTTCTGTTCTATCCGCATCAAGAATAGTTAACTGACTACCTAAAGACTGATTCTTGACAGAAACACCTACTTCTGGTGATACCGTTACCCCTTGGATTCGCTTTGTAAATCCCGCCGTATTATCACTAAAAAAAGTATTGGTTTCTACGGTTTGTTGCAGTTCCTGGTATGCTTCGCCGTCATTTAATGAGGCTTCAAACTGGCCAGGGCTCACATTCAGGCTTTGGTTGGCTTCGGTATACCCCGTGTTGGACCTAAAGGTGACCACCTGCTTTCCTACAGGCTGCAAAAACCTCAATTTGTTACGAATCACAGAAAACGGATTGGAGAGCTGTTGCTGCACCTGAGTGTTCCCTGTGTTGATCGCTCCGCGTTGAGAATCCCAAAACCCATTTATCTCTAATTCGTTTTTTAAATAATTGTCACTTGTGTTTCGCTCCAAAATAAACTTGGATTGCAGTGTACTCCTAAATAAATCGTTGTTGGTGTTTTCCGTCAAATCGATAGTATCGGTAGGAGTGAAAAAACGGGTTTGGGTATTTCCGATTTGTTGTTGGGCGTCATTAAGGTAAGAAATGTTGGTTTTTAGATCCACATCTTTTTTAAGCCGAATCAAATAATTAGCCGAACCCAAATGCACATTATTATCCAACCAGCGTTCTTGTGAAAAAGGCGGTTCTGCAAGTTGCCTGATGGAGAGCCAATCGGTTTTGGAGGTGTTGAACTCTTCTCGACCAAAATCAGCGATAGAAAAATCCCTGATTTCTCTGGACACATCGCTCCCAGTGTTATTAGCTTGGTAAGTCACAATGGCCTGGTTCTTTTTGGTAAACAGCATAGGTGTGATTTTAGCTTTCCACAGCAAAGGCGAAAATCCAGAACCGAGTTCGGCATTGCCACTTACAGTCACTTCCTTTTTAAGTTTGATATTGAGCGAAGCGCGCTCAGAAAATTCCAGACTGTCCAACATTTTGATGGGTTGGTGATTTTCCAGAATTTGGACTTGCGACACATCTTTGGCAGCAATATTATTATTGGCCAAATTGTAGCGGCCTTCCAATAAATCCAAACCTTCTATATAGTATTTTTCAATCGGCTCACCTTGATACTTAATCTGGCCGCCTGGCATGACTTCTATGCCTGGCATTTTCTTGAGCACATCGGCAATAACTCTGTCTTTCTGGTCTGAAAATGCTGAGACCGAATAATTGAGGGTGTCGCCTCTTTGTTCTATTTCTTTAGACTTTACCAGGACTTCCTTGAGTTCTTCTGAAGATGGCGACAGCTGGATATCGAGCTGTTGGTCTTTATTCTGAATGTGTTGCTGCCAGGTTGTATAACTTATATACGACACCTTCAGAAAAAGGGAATCTAACTCTGAATCCAGTTGGACTTTAAACTCACCACTACCACTACTAATGCTATAAGCCAAAATAGTTCCTGTAGAATCTTTACTGACCATCACCGTTGCCCCACTTAGAACTTGATCATTTTCATCAAGCACTTTTCCTGTAAGATGGGATTGGGCATAGCCTGAAAAGGCAACTAAAGCTAACGCATAAAGACAGACTTTACTCAAATTATTCTAGTTCTATAGGGTTATTCCTTTTTCTAAATTTCTGTCTTACTTTAGCTTTATATTTATCATCAATGATAAAACCTGATTGAGCGATTCTTTCTATGACATTATTTTTAAAATCTTCACGCTTATCAAAAAAAACTGCTTTAGTTGTAAAAAATAGATTTTTTTTAGGCTCAAGTTTTGAGTAGGTTAGATCAATTTTTGATTTAGCTATGAGTTCAAAAACATAATGATTTTTTGAATCTGAAATTTTAATTATAAGACCAGGAAGGCCGCTAAATTTATAGGGGCCGTCAGAAATAGGTATTTCATTGGAGAACCAAGCTTCATAATCTCTACCTCCATAAGAGGTAGTTGCTTTTTGGCATTTTAAACCATTTATAGTCTGAGTATCGGAAGTTATTTTCCATTTAATATTCCCTTTATCTTCAAGGTATTTAAAATTATCTGTTATAATTTTATCGTATACTATAATGCTGTCTTTGGAGTTTTTCTTTAATATTTTAGAATGAAATTGTGTTTTGGGAAATCTTGAGATATCCGCCATACTTAATTCGTCAGTCGGATCATTTTCAATTGCGAGTAACAATGAATCTTTTAAATATCCATTTTTACTCTGAAAAATAGAGACATTCTCATTTGTTAACAAATACATTTCTTCGCTTTGCTTATTATATGTAATTGTAGAATCTGATTGATATGTAAGTAAATAGGTAAACTTATGGTTTAATTCATACTTTGTCTGAGCTTCAATATTAATTGAAATTATTAGTACAAATACTAAAATAAATTTTTGAATCATAATTTTTAAAATTCTATGAAGTTAAAAACCTGCCTCTTCAGGCAGGTTAATTTTAATTAATTTATGGACAAATTTCTTCGTCAGCTTCTATAATTTTTGCAATGATTTCTTCAGTAGTATCTCCACAAGTTAAAGCTGTTACTCCAAAAGAAAAAGTTGTACGAACACAGGCACGTTTTCAACTTCTAAGTCTTTGTTTTCATTATTTGCAGTAACTATAGATACAGAACCTAAAGCCAATAAAAATACAGTTCCTAAAAAGGAATTTTTTAATAATTTCATAATTTTAAATTTTTTGAACTCAACCTAGAGTTCGATTAAACATTTGTTTTAAAAATGAATACGTACAAATCCAATTTGTTTTATACGTATCCAAAACAGTACTGCTAGAGTTGCAAGTCTATGTCATTAATAAATCAAAATTGGAAGGATTATTAAATTACAAAACTAACTTAAAAAAAAAACGCAACAGTAGAGTGTAAGATGTTAAAAATTTAAGTTTAACTTTTGTTTATAGTGTTATTAGTTCATTATTATTGCTAATAAAATGTCGATTTTATTTTTGATCTAATTCTATGGGGTTGTTTTGTTTTTTATATTTCTCTTTTATTCTTCGTTTATCTTGAGGAGTTAAGTCGAATGGTATGCGCGATATAGGATCATCAAAAAAATCCTGTTTAGTTTGGTGTAATTGTTTCTTTGTAGTTTTTATATAATTTTTGTTATTGTCAAAATTAATAATTTCTTTCTCTCCTTTTAATTCCATAAAAGAAATCAATTGAAAGTTATAATGATTTTCCAAGTCACTTATTTGTACAATTAAACCTGGCAAACCTTCAAATTTGTAAGGCCCTTGTGGAATAGGTATTTCTTCGGTAAACCAAGCCACATATTTACGTCCTGCAAATTCAGTAACTGCTTTTTGGACTTTAAAATCATTTATAACTTTTTTATCTTTATTAACCTGCCAAATATATGGTGAAATATTTTCAGAATATAAAAATACATCACCACCTATCCTGTCTGAAACCTTGATTTGATTGTTCTCATAATCTTTAAAAATAATTTCATAGAATTTAGTCTTTGGAGTTTTTATCTTTGACATATTTATATGCGAACCATTAAAATTTTTTGCCATTTTTACTATCATGGAGTCTCTAACCCATTTATTGACACTTATAAATTTTGATTTCTCATCTCCTATAAACAGATAAAAATCTTCAGTAGATTTATCTTTAATATCTGTAGAGTCTGGGCTATACTCTAGCCTGTAGGTGACTTCATAATTGGCTGTAAAAGTGTTGTTGTTTTGACTCTCTGCTTGGAAATTTGCAAAACTGAGTACTAATAAAATAATAAGCTTTTTCATTGGTTTGAATTTTATTCTAATTCTATGGGGTTGTTTCGGTTATCAAACTTTTCCTGAATTTTTCGTTTTTTTTGAGGACTCAAACCTAAGGATATACCTTTTTCATTTAATCTTACGAAATAATTAGCATAATAATCACGTTTGGCCTTATAAAACTCTTGTTTTGATGTTTTAATATAGTTTATGTTTATATCTAAATCTTCAATTTGTTTATCGCCATTAACTTCCTTAAAAGAAATCAATTGATAGTTATAATGGTTTTCGGTATCACTTATTTGAACAATCAAGCCAGGTAAACCTTCAAATTTATAAGGGCCCTGTGGTATAGCTATCTCTTCTGTAAACCAAGCTATAAATTCTCGACCTCCAAATTTGGTAACTGCTTTCTGTACTTTAAAATCATTAATGACTTTTTTATCTTGTTTTATCTCCCAAGTGTAAGGTTGAATAACTTCAGAATATAAGAATTCATCACTACCTATTCGATCCACAATCTTAAGTTTATTATTTTTATAATCTTTAAAAATAATTTCATTAAACTTAGTCTTAGGCATATTTTTATTTGCAAAGTTTATGGAACCATTAAAATTTTCTTCCATTTTAGTTACTATAGAATCTCTAATTCGTTGATTCTTGCTTATAAATTTTGATTTATTATCTCCTATAAACAAATGAAAATCTTCAACAGATTTGTCCTTAATATTTGTAGAATCTGAGCTGTGCTCTAGCCTGTAGATGACTTCATAAGTGTTTTTTACATTTTGTCCCTCAGCTTGGAAATTTGCAAAACTGAGTACTAATAAAATAATAAGCTTTTTCATTGGTCCGAATTTTATTTTAATTCTATGGGGTTGTTTTGTTTTTTTAACTCCTTACGGTGTTCTTTCATCATCTTCTCTTTTTGTCCCAACCCAGGTTTAAAGCCTATGGTTATTCCTGATCGTCCCAGTGCTGCAATGGGATCAGCATTATATTCTTCTTTGATTTCCCTAAACTTGTTTTTATCGACTTCTAGGTAGTCTTCGCCGCTTTCAGTATCAAAAATAGGATCTTTTAAACTTTTAAATCCGGTTAACTTGAATACATAATATTCTTTTTCATCAGCTATTTTTATAATTAATCCCGGCAGGCCGTTAAATTTGTAGGGGCCGTCGGGAATTGGGATTTCCGAAGTAAACCAGGCCGTATAATTCCTACCTGCATAGCTTGTTTTTGCTTTTTGTACCGCAAAACCAGATATGTCTTTTGTTTCGGGCAAAATATTCCATTTTATGCTCGATAGATCCTCAGAATATTCATAATAATCTTTTACTATTTCTTCCTGAAAATTTATTTCTCTATCAGCTAATTTTTTATTTATGTAATATTTGAATTTTGTTTCAGGAATTTTGGATCTCATCTCACTAAAGCTTTGTGGAGTTCGTTCGCGTTCTTTATAAACCCTTTGTATTGAATCTCCTATATGCTGCCCTTGGCTGGAAAATCTAGAATATCCCGCTCCAGAAAAAAATATCATGGTTTCACTTTGGACTGATTCTGTATCTGTAGAATCGATCTGCCAAGTCATCTCGTAAGTGGCTTTATGTTTAAATTTATCAGTTAATTCTTGTGCACTACAAAATGCAAATGATAAAATAAGCATGGTTATTGAAGACGTAAATTTCATGTTATTGGCTTTGATTTTTAAGCAAGCTAAACAAAAAGCATGATTTCAAACTGTTTTTATTTCAAACTGTTTTTCTAGTTAATATTAAGGGTTTAGTTTTTAAGTAATTTATGTTCATCAAAGGCTTCAGAGATTATCTCATCTTTAGGCGCTACATCAATACATCTAAAACTCAAAGCTTGATGTCGAAATGCATTAAGCCTGCTCTGCTCAATTCAGAAAAAAGTCTTAAAAAATTTAAAAAATTATTTGATACGCAAAAGTTACTAAAATCACAATTGAATAAGAAAACTCATTTTAGATGCCATTTGCTAGAGAAAAACTTAATAGCAGCCTGTACAAACACGGTCATGAAAATCAATACTAAAGCATTGCATATTGACGTAAAATTAGCTCCTGTCTTAAATGAACTTCCTAACGACCAAAACTCCTCTTCTTCGCCAAGGCTGAGGTAATGTCTAAAAAATATAACAGCTAAAATAGCAAACAAGTAATCCAATATGAAAATAATGTAATTCTTTTGGGTCCACTGGTAATAAGTAGCAGATGAGGTAACTATGGCCCAACCTATCCATATACTTATGTGGTAGCTTCTCAAAGCTAGTCAAACTTGATCTGGAGATTTTGTTTCTGAAAATGCATTGTCCAGTTTTAGAAGAAAAAATATTAGGATAACAAACCCGATAGCAACAAAACACCAACTTACTATTTATTTAATAGACATGTCTATTTCGAATTTTATTCCATAAGAATATTATTAATGAACTAGTTTAAACCCTCACTAAATCTCATTAGATAAACCCAATATTATTGAATTATATTGACTTATATCTTGATTGAATTATGTGCGCTCTTGTTCAAAAAATTAAAGTATAATCTTACAGCAGAAGACTTGACCTAATATGTAAACTGCAAAAATTAGTCTACACTAAAAACTTTACGAATTGAAACTGGCTTTCCATCTTTAGTGAATCCTTCCAGTTCAATTTCAAATTCACCGCTTAAATCGGAAGTGAAAAAATTGAGTGACTTGTTACTGTCGATATCCACATAAGGATTCCACCAGAGCTGATATCTATAGTCGGGAATGCGGTCTAAATCTTCATTTTTATAGTCAGGGCTATAATACTGCTTTGGGGATTGTGCCGTAATGATATTTGCAGACTTCATATACGTATCTCTGAATTCTTCGGGGAAATCCGCTTCTTTAGTTTCAACTGCAACCACACCCTGAAATGTTTGTGGACCAAAAAAAGTCTTTTTTGTGAGAAGTCCTATACTTTGAATTCTTTCTGCTGCAAAAGATATCAATTTACTATGTTCCTGTACCACTACTCCATCAACAATCAGTAATGCTGGTAATGTAAATTGGCCATTGAAATTTTTATTCCTAACGAATATACTGTAGGTATCGTCTTTATTTTTTTCTACTCGTCCGGATTTTATTATTTCTACAAAAGTTTCACTAACTCCTTTGAATCTTTTGTAATCGTCCAAATTGTATATCGTTAATTCATTGCTGAAGAAATAAGATTCATCTGCAGTAAATAAAGTTTGATCGGCCTTAGTTGCTGAAAACGCATTTTCGATTTGATTATTTATACTTTTATCTAAAATAGAATCTTTTAGGTTGATTAGGACTTTAGGTGGCTTAACGAAATCCAATTTTGAATAATCTGGACTTATACCTTTGTAAAGCTCAACAGAAAAATCGTCCTTGTCATAGTCTGAAAGTTGAAACAAGATTTCATCTACTGCTGTACTTTCATTTACGGTAAAGTTGAACTCACCATTTTCATCTACAGAAACAATGTTTACTTGACTTTGTTCACCGGGAATGGATGTTATCAAATTGCTACTTTGAAAAGTTTGATTGTTTACTCCACTTATTTTACCCTTAAAGAACGAGCCTCTTACTTCTGGTAATATGAAATTATCGGAGAAATTCCAGGCTTTATTACTATAAATCTCAAAATAATCAATGCTTTTTACTCGATTTGGCTTATCAAAACCATCTGTTTTTCTAACAGAAATTGAAAAATCACCACTTACTTCTTTTAAATTATCAACAGACAAGACGACTTCTTCTCGTTTTGAAAATGAATTTTTATTCAGGCTTAAACTGAATTCATTTGAAGTTTGAGGTTTGATCTCTTCTTTTACAGTTTCAATTGTGTCCTTACTAACGAGGCCTTTATTTGATTGTTGATATGGATTCAAAATATGAATATCCTGTTCAAAATAATATTTTTCAGCATTCAGCATCCAAGATGTATATCCAAGAATTTTATAAGCTCCTGAAGGCAAGCTGGAAGGGATAAAAAAATCTGAATAAGCCTGACCGTTTTCTAAATCTAATTTGTGTTTGAAGACTTCCTCTTTATCTGAGTTTACTAAAACTACCCATCCAATTTTACTGAGCATGCTCAGCTTTTGAGAGTCAGCATTCACACAATAAAATTTGTAAAGCAGTTTTTCACCGCTCAGCAGTAAACTACTATTGATATGAAGGTAAACCTGCTCTTTAGGAATTTCGTTTTGTAAAAATTCTTTATCTGTAGTTTGAGAATATGAATAATTCACAAATCCAATCCAGGTAATAAAAATTAAAATTATACTTTTTATCATTCGTCTAGTTTGTGATTAATCTTCCCAAAATTCAGGTCGTTCGTTCGTCCCAAAAACTGTACAATCTACACATCGCCTTGGAACTACTGAAAATATACCTCCTGGAGAAGTTGATGACCATCTTATTTGATTTTGCTGTATTTGTATTCTCAAAGCAGGAATACTAAGAGCAACTTCAACACAGTTAGCATCAGCAACAAATTTTGGTCTTGTACTTCCTTGAGGATAAAAATCTAAATAATCAAAGTAAAGCCGCTTACTAGATACGGTCGAAACATCAAAATATCCAATGATTTTTTCATCTTGGTTATTAATATTTGAAATATTGCCTGCAAAAAAACCAGGTTGAGTTTGTGAAAAAAGGTTATCAGAGCCTGAAAGCTCTTTGAGTATTTCAAGATACGCATAAGCTCCCTGACTAATAACAAATTGCCTTACCAATATGCTATACCTGTTGGAAACTTTAGGATCATTTGAGTTAACAAATGTGATAAACAAATCTTTTACACTGTTTTCTGAAAGTGTATTGGTATTGGCAATTATTATATTTTGAGATTCATCAGTCCGGTAGCAGGTATATTCTTCCCTTTGTTTCGGAACCTCAACAATTTCACCATCTTCTATAATAAGGTCATTAACTTTAGCTGAATTAGAATTAAATTTAAATGTTTCAGTATACTCATATCTATAGTAATTGGAAGTTCCTGCGACGATTTCATTGTTCAATGTGATAGTAATCCCGTTTTCTCCGTTTAAATCAATGCGAGAAGCCTTGAGTTGATCTATATTACTAGTATTTGGCAATTGCATAGATTCGGACTCATACTCCTGGCCATTTACTGAAATCCTAAGTTGATAGCCAACCCCTGGTTCGGCTGCAAAAGTATCTCTTGAGATGTAGATGCCCGGATCTGTTTCTTCAAAAACGTAGTCGTTATTCCCTACTACCCTAACCTGAGCTCCAGATAAAGGGTTTGGGCCAGTTGTAGCAACGGCGTAAGTTTCTGATAACTTGATCTGATGTTGTTTTAGCTCATTTGTAATAGTTCCTTCTATAACAACAGCTTCCTCAAACCCTTCAGTTTCCAATGGGATTTCTTCAACACAAGAAACTGAAATTGCTATTAAAGCAATTAACAAAAATGATCGTATGTGTTTTATATTTAAGTTCATCACCTCCTTTGGTTGTTTAAAATCTAAAATTATAGGTTATTGTAGGAATTGGAATAGCAAAAATAGAGCTTTGAAAAGCCTTAACCTCACCATTATCAGTTACGAAAAATACAGAGTAGGGGTTATTTCTCCCCAGAACGTTGTACACTGAAATATTCCAAAAGCTATGTGCAAATTTCTCGATTTTATGGTTTCCTTCAACGTTAAAGCTTAGGTCCAATCGGTAATAATCGGGGATTCTAAATTGGTTTCTATCGCTATAAACCACATATTCGGAATTATTGAAACTATACTTTCCTATTGGATAAGTAATCGGTCTTCCCGTTTGATAAACAAGATTAGCCGAGAAACTGAAGCGTTGTGTCAATTTATAATTCATCACAGCGCTAAAATCGTGAGGTTTATCAAAATTGGTCGGGAAAAAATCACCATTATTTACTCTTTCTTCTTGAAAATCACCATCTAATTTTACAAATGATCTAGAATAGGTGTAGCCTAAATATCCGTTAAGCGCTCCCTTCTTTTTTCTAAGAAGTAATTCTACTCCATAAGCTTTTCCATCCCCTTGCAAAACTTCAGTTTCAATGTTGTCGTTTAAAAATAAATCAGCGCCAACTTTGTAATCCAACAGATTGTCCGCTGTTTTGTAGTAACCTTCCAGACTTAGCTCATAAATGTTGTTATCAAAATTTTTGAAAAAGCCAAGAGCATATTGATTTGCTCTTTGTGGTTTTATAAAAGAATCCGATAACTTGTAGGTGTCTGTCGGTGCAGCTGTGGTGTTATTGGAAAGAGTATGAATGTATTGATAGGTATTATTGTAACTCAGTTTTGTTGAAAAATTGGGCGTAAGGAAATATCTCCCAGAAACTCTAACTTCTGGACCACTATAAGTTTTTATGACCTCACCACTATCAAAGCTTTCTGTTCCAGTGTTGGTGATTTCATTTCTAGGTAAACCCTCTTGATAAGTGTTTATTTCAGCTGGTCCAAAAGCTGTGAAAAACGAATACCTCAACCCGGCATTTATTAAAAGCTTATCATTTACCTCAAAACTGTCTTCAATGTAAACAGCAGTCTCTATCGCGCGTTCTTGAGGAATATTAAGTTCTTCGATTAATGATTCTGAATTTCCTGGGCGTACTTCTCCAGGTGAAACATCATAATATTTTGCATTTATTCCGTAATTTAATGTATGTGCCTTATTATGAAAATATTTCATTTTCAATTTCACTTCAGACTCGTTGATTGTATATCCAGAGTCAAAATTGTTATCAAAGTCACTTTCATAATCTAAATTAAAATCATAATTGGAATTGGTTGCTACCAATTCTCCACGATTTTTTTCATTTAACACTTTACTGTAAGATACTGCAAACATTCTATTAGTATAACTAAATAATGAATCTGAGGTTACACTGAAGACGTCACTACTATAATATCCACTTACATTTAATTCATCCTTATTGTCAAATTCATGATTGTATTTTCCGACAAAATCATAGAATGAAGCTTGGCTATCTTTTAAAGACTCATCGTCTAAAAGGTTTAAAATCCAGTCGGAGTAAGTGGCACGTCCGCCAACGATTAAGCTAGATTTTCCTTCAACAATCGGTATTTCGAGGCTCACATTTCCAGTCACAGGCCCGAAGGAAACTTCTCCAGCGAATTTTTCTTTGTTTGCCTTTTTAGTGTTCAAATCGAAAACAGAAGATAATCTTCCTCCGTAAGCAGCAGGAATACTACCTTTATAAATACTAACATTACCCGTAGTAAATGGATTTAAGCCTGAAAATATTCCGAAAAAATGCGTTGGATTGTAAATTACTCCCTCATCGAGTAAAATTAAATTTTGATCTGTTTTACCACCTCTCACGTTGTAACCACTTGCTGCTTCTCCTGCAGTGGTAATCCCAGGTAAAGTGGTAGCAACTTTCAAAATATCACGTTCACCTAAAACTAAAGGAATCGTTTTGATTTCTGAAACATTTATTTTTTCAACCCCAGTTAATGCAGATTTTACATTATCCCTTGCATTTGCTTCTATTAAAACTTCACCTAATTCTTCAAAGTTTTTTTCTAATTGAAAGTTTAAAACACCATCGCTGTAGACCACCAGACGCTTTTTCATATTATCTACACCAAGAGCCTGCATCTCAATTAAGTTTACTCCTTTTGGTAATTTTATACTGTAATTTCCGTCTATGTCGGTAACAGTTCCGGTATTTTGATTTGGTAACAAAATATTCAAACCAGAAATTGGCTCTCCTTGTTTTGAAATTACTCTACCCGCAATCTGATAGCTATTTTGTTTAGACTGTCTATTTTCTTTCCCAATAAGGATAGTCTCAACAGTGTTTGATTTTTCAGTACTATTCACATAAAAAATAGGATTAGGTGTCTGAGTATCTTCTTCTGCAGGCTGTATTTTGTCTTTAGTTTCATAAAAATCATCAGAGAGCCTATCATAAATTATGCTTCCTTGAGTTAGGATGATACGTTGATCTTTAATAAAATAATTTATGTTTGTTTCTTCTAGAATATCACTCAATATGTTAAAAATACTGACTTGTGAGTATTCTCCAGATAACTTCTTAGAATCAAACCACTTTTCATCAAAGAAAAATCGATAGTCAGTTTTCTCCTCAATCTCTATTATGACTTCGAGTAGATTTTTATTTTCAAAGCTTAAAGATATTTTGGAATCTAAGGTTTGAGCAATAACACAAGGAAAATAAATTAAAAATAAAAGAAACAAATATTTTCTCATTCGTCGATAACATTTTGTGTATTTGAAAGAAGGACGTTCATTTTCTCAGCAAGTCTCTCCAAGAATTCATCTGGATTATTTCTCGATTGCTTTTTAAAATCCCTATAAAAATCTTTAATTTCTTTTTTGTGGTCAGGAAATCTTGAAAAGAGATCTCTGCGTTTGTTTAAATCATGAAACTCATCATTATACTCAAAAACATAAGCAGGATTGGCAGTGTAAAATTCAAAATAGGCTAAGCTTTTATCTCTTCTCTCAGTTCTATTTTTGATGTGTTTTTTAAATATTTTAAAATCACCTTCTTCACTTATGATTTCATAAAAACCTAAGATGCTGGAATCATTTTCAGCCCTGATATAGCTGAATTTGTGATCACTAATTTCAAAATTATTGACCTTATCACTGAACAATTCAAAGAATAAATTCCTCTGCTCATATTGAAGGTAAATGAGTAATAGATCGTCATAAATATTAAATTTTAGTGTCACGTCGTTGTATAGTTGTCCATCATAAACTAATACTCCTTTTTGAAAATCATTGGACTCGAAGAACTTATGATTTTCATTGATCATTCTATGCTCTTCTATATATTCAACACCACGAAGCAATTTAGAGTTTTGAATTCCGGTTTGAGTGTCGTACCAAGAATAAATTTCCGTATTAGGAAAGCTTTGGCCAAAACTGGACAGGCTGACAAATAAAATTAATAAAACTGAAGAATAATTTAAATACATTCAAAAATCATAAGAAGAGAATTCTAAATTTTATAAAAGGATTAGTTTGGTGTGTAAACTTAAATAAATTAATTACTAATTTTAAAATAATATCAAATAAATAAATCATCAATTCTAATTTTTATAAACAATAGTAAACCAATAAAATAAAATGACTTTCCTTAACTATATCCTACGACTCTGCAAAAGCCAGAAAATAAAATCGCAATTCAATAAAAAAACTATTTTTGTGGATTCAAATTAGTGTTTATGTCTTTAAAGAAAGCTTCTCTCCTTATTCTACTTATATTAATTGTAGACCAAGTCTCCAAAATCTACATCAAAACCAACTTTATGTTGGGCGAAGAAATCAATGTTTTAGGATGGTTTCGCATACTTTTTGTAGAAAATGATGGTATGGCCTGGGGAGCAAAAATTCCAGGATCCTATGGGAAAATTCTTTTGACGTCTTTTAGGATTGTCGCCATAGGACTCATCAGCTATTGGTTGTGGGACATCGTGAAGAAAAAATCCCCAAAAATCTTAATAGTTTCAGTGTCTTTAATCTTGGCTGGAGCCATTGGAAACATTATTGATTCTGTATTTTACGGCATCATTTTCGACAGCAGTTTAGGTAATGTTGCTACACTTTTTACAGAGGAACCTTACGGCGAATTGCTCAAGGGAAAAGTCGTGGACATGCTCTATTTCCCTCTTTATAATGACACCTTACCCAACTGGATTCCTATTTGGGGAGGTGAGCGCTTTGTGTTTTTTGAACCTGTTTTCAATGTGGCCGATACAGCAATCAGCACAGGCTTTGGTTTATTGGTCGTGTTCAACAAAAAAGCTTTTCCAAAGAAGTAAACCTAAGATTTATTAGGCTGAATTTTTAGCAAGAGCTGGTAAGCCTGAATGTTATCTCTGGCAGTAATAGGGTAAGGTGCCAGATTTTTCAAGAATACAACATGCTCGGATGTGGAAAAGAGTTCTCTATGAAATCCAAGTGCGGGAATCGCGATTGTTTTGGAGGTCGTGTCCGTTCCATCAAAAATCTCTAGCATCACGTTTGCTTCGCCAGGCCAAACGCAAGTTACTTTTTCAGGACACCTACCGTCATTTACAACACTTTTGAAAGTTAGCCGATACCCATCAATATCTACTTGTTCCAAGACTTTAAGTTTGGTCACAATTTCAGGCACCTGCACTTTTTCTTGAGGTAGGTTTTTATTTTCTTCTGAATCTTGAGCCGTTAGACTTAAGGATAGCGATATCAAGCTTAGAATTAAAAAGGTAAATTTCATGTGCCGTCTAGGTTTATTTGAAAATTAAATATAATAGAAATAGTTTTAACCCAACCCTACATCTAAAGTCATCATCACTACAAAACCACCAATAAAACCGAGGGTGGCCAAATCGATGTTACGGTCCTGTTGTGACTCAGGAACTACTTCTTCAATCACTACAAATATCATGGCTCCAGCTGCAAAACATAAAGCATATGGCAAAATAGGCTCAAAAGTCAAGACTGCCCATGCGCCAAGCACTGCCGCAAAAGGTTCTACGATGGCAGACAAATGACCATAATTAAAACTCTTCCAACGGGAAAGTCCAAGTCCGCGAAGCGGCATAGCGACAGCAAAGCCTTCTGGAAAGTTTTGTAAACCTATCCCAATGGCTAACGCCACCGCGCCTCCAATGCTTGCGCCCTCCATCCCTGCGGCTGCTCCACCAAACAAAACTCCCACGGCTAATCCTTCAGGGATGTTATGTAAAGTAATCGCAAGAGTTAATAAAACTGATTTATGCCATTTGGTTTTGACACCTTCTTTTCTATTCTCTTTGAAATTGACGTGTAAGTGAGGTAATACTTTATCGAGCCCAAAAATGAATAAAGCTCCAAGTACAAATCCCACCGCTGCAGGAATAACTTTTATAAATCCCTCGCCTTCGCTCATTTCAATGCCTGGAGCCAACAAACTCCAAAAACTCGCTGCTACCATTACCCCACCAGTAAAACCGAGCATAGCATCAAAAAACTTTCGGTTCATACTTTTAAATAAGAACACTAAAGATGCCCCAAGTCCTGTCACCAACCAGGTGAAAATAGTGGCAATAAGTGCTGCCATCACAGGATCCTGAGCTTCGAAAAAAGAGATTAAATTCTCCATAATTAGATTTTTATAAAAATGTTTGCAGTTACCATCGTGGATACTCTTAAACTTTGGTCTTCAATCTGAATCAACATTGATCCGTCAAATTCTTCTTTGTCAAGGACTTCAATGGTTTTGCCTAAGGCAATGTTATTCTTGTCCAGGTATTTCAAAAATTCTGGAGAAGTATCTTTAACACCTACCAGCGTTCCTTTTTCTTCCTTAGTCAGGTCCGCTAACAAGGTTTTATTGGCGACCTGGAAATCGCCATGAGCATCTGGAATAGGGTCGCCGTGTGGATCTCGTTTTGGATAATCCAAAAACTTATCCAGTTCTGAAATCAATTTTTCAGATTTGATGTGTTCCAATTCTTCAGCGACTTCATGGACTTCGTCCCAGCTAAAATCTAGTTTTTCCACAAGAAATACTTCCCATAATCTATGTTTTCTTATGATTTGTAAGGCGGTTTCTCGACCTGAATCAGAAAGATAAACTCCTTGGTATTTTTTATAGATTACAAGATGTTTATCAGACAACTTTTTAACCATATCGGTAACAGAAGAGGCTTTAGTTTGCATTTCTTCCGCCAAGGCATTTGTACTTACACCAGCTTTGGGATGCGTTTGCAGATGAAAAATCGCTTTGAGATAATTCTCTTCAGATAGGGAAAACATAATTTAGTTTTAGATTACACGAAAGTAATAATTAAATTTATTCCCATAAAATATTTAGATACCTCTAATTTTAAAATATCTTTTACTTAGTTATCAATTTTTGGAATTGATGTGATTGTGATTCAAATTTTTTGAAGTACATGTCATTGGAACACCAAAGCATTTTTATTAATGAAAATTTAATAAAAATGCATTCTATTATAAAAACTATTAGCAATAGTTTCGTATTTACATGATTTCATTAAACAAAGCAGGCAGAAATTCATATTCGGACGTCAAGCAGGAGCTTGTACGTCTTTATTTGAGTGCGTTTACAGAAGGAATTTCCGCTCAGAAGATAACTACCGATGATGCAGAAACCTACCTGGATAAATTATTTACTGACGGTTACGGGATTTTTGGATTTTCAGACGATCAATTAATTGCGGCTTTAATTTCAATCCCTTTAACCTCCGATAACGAACGCCCAGAAAACATCAGAACATTATACGACAGTACAACTACTGAATATATTGCAGAAGTACTTGTCGATAAAAATTTCCGTGGAATGGGGTTGGGTAAAAAATTGATGCAGACGTTTGAAGATCATTTAGATAAAAATTCAGAGCACGTCTTATTGAGAGTTTGGGATCAAAATGAGGCTGCTGTTACCTTATACCAAAAAACTGGGTTCGAAGTTTGCGGTCACATCGTTCAAGAAAAAATCAGGCCTCTTACAAATGAGAAGTTTGTAATGCATAAAAATTATATGGTAAAGACTTATTAGTCCATTAATATGAAACAATTTAATCTTAAAACCCCTAACCTTGTTGAGGGGAAGCAACAACTGAAACGTCAAGAAATTCTTGATTATTTTAATAGAACCTTTAGTCTGGATGACGAGTTGTATAAAACGCTTAAGGATGAAAAAGCTTTCTACATGCGAGCTGACCAGCTTCGCCATCCACTCATTTTTTATTACGGACATACGTCGTGTTTTTATGTCAATAAGCTGGTGTTAGCTGGACTTATACCCGCTCCTATCAATCCTGCTATTGAGTCCATGTTTGCCATTGGTGTTGATGAGATGTCATGGGATGATTTGAATGACAAAAATTATAACTGGCCTAGCGTTGATGAGGTTACTAATTACCGCAATACTGTAAAATCGACAATAATAAAACTGATTAACGAATTGCCTTTAACGCTTCCTATCAATTGGGAAAGTGCGTTTTGGCCCATCATTATGGGAATCGAGCATCAAAATATTCATATTGAAACTTCATCAGTTTTAATAAGGCAATTGCCTGTTGAGATGCTACAAAATGCAAGTTTTGATGCGGTATATAACACAGATGAACAACCTGTTCAAAATGAACTGATCACTGTTGAAGGTGCCGAAATGCAGTTGGGAAAACCACATGGTCATCATTCTTATGGATGGGATTTGGAATACGGTACCTATAATGAAAATGTCAAAGAGTTTAAAGCTTCCAAATACCTGGTTTCCAACGCTGAATTTCTAGAGTTTGTCGAAGATGGTGGCTACCAAAATGAACAGTGGTGGACTGAAGAAGGTTGGTCCTGGAAAACCTATAAAAAGTCAGAATATCCTTTATTTTGGCGTAAAGATGGTGATTCTTATCAACTGCGTTTGATGACCATGCTTGTGCCAATGAAATGGAGTTTTCCTGCTGAAATCAATTATCTAGAAGCTAAGGCATTTTGCAACTGGAAATCTGTTAAAACTGGAAAAAAATTGCGTCTACCAACCGAAGCAGAATGGTATCGTTTAGTTGAATATAGCGATGTCAAAGATGCTACCGAGTGGGATTCCGCACCAGGTAATATCAACTTAGAACATTATACATCTCCTTGTCCGGTAGATAAGTTCTCATTTGGTGATTTTTATGATGTGATGGGCAATGTCTGGCAGTGGACAGAAAGTCCGATTACAGGCTATCCAGGATTTAAAGTACATCCTTTGTACGATGATTTCTCAACGCCAACTTTTGACGGAAAACACAACATCATCAAAGGGGGGTCATGGATTTCTACTGGAAATGAAGCTACACTTCATGCGAGGTATGCTTTCAGAAGACACTTTTATCAACATGCTGGTTTTAGGTACATTGAATCTGAATTTGAACCAAAAATTCGAATTGACAGTTATGAAACTGACGAAGAAGTTGTCATTTCATGTGAAGAAAATTATGGAGAGGATTACTTAGGGTTTGAGAAATATCCACTTCAACTTACTGAACTATTAAAAGATCAAATTGAAAATCCCGCGGATAAGAAGTTTCTGGATTTAAATTGTAGTACAGGCCGTTTGGCTTTTGAAGCTGCAAAAATGTTTAAAGAAGTGACAGCTATCGATACTTCCGCACGCTTTATTCGACCTGCCATTGAATTGCAAAACAGTGGTTTGCTTCGCTATGTCATCAAAGATGAAGGTGATTTGCAATTGTATAAAGATGTGCTATTGGAAGATCTCAAGCTTAGTGAAAGTTCCAGCTCTTTAAATTTCTTGCAGGACGATGCCATGAAACTGAAGAAGAAATTCAGTGATTATGATGTGATTTTAGCATTCAACTTACTTGAAGAACTTCAAAATCCAACTGCTTTTCTCAGCACAATCCATGAACGATTGAATGATGGCGGCACACTGATTCTTGGCTCAACTTACCAATGGCAAGAAAGCGTTAGCCATAAAGACAATTGGGTAGGTGGTGTCAAAAAGAATGGTGAACCTGTAAAATCAATTGAAGCTATAACCGATATATTATCGTCTCATTTTACTTTGGTTACAGAACCAATTGATTTGACATACGCGACTAGAAAATCAAGCCGAAATTTTGAAGTGAATAGTTCAGAAATAAGTGTTTGGAAAAAAAAGTAGTAATTGTATGTATGAATTAGAGCTTCGATTTTTATAAAAATTAGGAGAAATTAATAATGATAATTGACGATTTTTTGAAGGTATATATTTTCTATTTTTCAAAAAATTAATAATTTAAAAAAATATGAATCCGACAAGTAAGCGAGTTGTACTGTCCTCCATAGGCTTATATGTGGTCATTTTTATAATTGATATCTCCAAAGTTTTTGATTTTGATTTTAGTGACATAAGAGAACTCCTATTGTGGGTTTATTTGATATTTAGCTTTGAACATCACAGGAAATCCATGAAAGAAAAAAATTCCACTATTGCTGAGCTGAAAAAGAAGATTAGCATATTTCAAAGAAAGAATTAAACTCCGCTAAGCGGAGTTTTTTGTTTTGCAATACAAATTAATTACTTCCCTGATCATTTTATCAGCCATACTTGATAAATATCTCCTAAGATAATAATTCAACCCATTCATAAATTTTTTGTTAATCACTTTTATTATTTAGATGTCTGACTTTTTATTTTTAGCTTTGTCTAAAATTAAATTGATTATTAATGAAATATATAATTTTGTTAGCCTTATCGCTTGTAAGTTTCGGATCTTTTTCTCAAAATGGGAGCATAAAAGGGAAAGTAAGTTTTGAAGATGAAGCTGGCTTATCAGCAACAATTGAAATTATTGGTGAAAACAACTATACAGTTACAGATCAAAACAACATATTTTCATTTCAAAATTTAGCTGAAGGCACTTATAATTTGAAGGTTACTTCACTAGGCTATATCGACTTAACCAAGTCAGTAGAAGTAAAATCAGAAGAAATCATTAGGGTTCAATTTCAACTTCAACCCAAAAACAATACCTTAAAGGAGGTTGTGATTATTGATCAGCAGACAGGCTTGAATTCAAAAACGCCTTACAATTATACGCCTGTGAGTATGGATAGAATTGAAAATAAAAGCAGCCCGTCAGGAGTCATGGGTATTCTAAGAGAAGTTCCCGGCGTTTATGGCGCTGAATTCGGGCAAGGGATTGTCAAACCATTTATTCGCGGGCTTGGTTTTAGTCGTGTGGCTACTATTTTCCAGGGCAATAAATTAGAAAATCAACAATGGGGCGCCGATCATGGCTTGGGGGTAAATGATCTGGGAGTAGAGAGTATCGACGTCATCAAAGGTCCTGCTTCTGTACTTTACGGTTCCGGAGCTTTAGGCGGAGTCATTTTGATTCAGGATGATGAGTTTTATAAAACTTCAAAAGAGCTCTCAGGTAATTTTGGAACTACTTTCAATTCAGTTTCTAATGGATTTAGAACTTACGGTTCTGTAGGCCAAAAATTGGAAAATGATCTTTTCGTTGGGGCTGAACTTGCTTACGAAAATCACGCTGATTACAAATCTGGTGATGGTGATATCATTGGCAACAGCAGATTCAATATGAGTAGCGCGAGAGTTCATGCAGGGATTGATAAAGAAAATTTCGACAATAAATTATCGGTTTCCTATTCAAGACAAAACCTTGGAATTATTGAAGATAACGAGCTGGAAAATTCCAATGCCACCACAAGAAATGATAGAGATATGCAGTTACCGTTTCAGGAAGTGACCGATGTTTTAGTATCTTACAATCAACGTATCGACCATGGAAAATTTGAATCTGTTTTTCATATCTCTCATCATTTTAACGATAGGAAAGAAATTGAGAATGACCTGAATCTTGTAGATCTTGGCCTTAACCAAAACAATACTTTTTACAACGCCAGACTAAATTTTGACACTGGTCGATTCAGTCACAATTTCGGACTTCAAGGAAATTTCTTAAGGAACGAAAATCAAAATAAGGTTCAGGAAATTTTAATACCCAATGCCAGTTATTCTGAAAATGGCGCCTATTATATGGTTAATCTTGACTGGAAGACTTACTTCATTCAAGCAGCTCTACGATACGATTACAGAACAGTCAATGCAGATGCGAGTGATTCACAATTTATAGATGCAGACTTTGTGTTGCCTGGCGAACCAGAAAGCAGAACACTGGAGTCCAACTTCAATGGGTTTACCGGATCGCTTGGGATTACTAAAACCTTGAGCAAAACTCAAAAGCTTAAAGCAAATATTTCCTCAGGCTTCCGCTCTCCAGATTTAGCTGAATTATATTCTTTTGGCCAACACCCGGGTACCAATAGATTTGAAATTGGTAATGCCAATTTTGAACGTGAACAAAGCATACAGCTTGATCTAAATTATAGTTTGACTATGGATAGATTTAGGCTGGACTGGTCTATTTTTGGAAGTCAGGTCGATAACTTTATCTTTTTTGCAGATACAGGAGAACTTCAGCCAGATTCAGGACTTCAAATTTGGGAATATCAGCAGGTCGAAGCTCAACTTTATGGAAGTGAAATCAATTTGCAGTATGTCGCTTTGGAAGATCGAAACTTGAGATTCAATCTTGGAGCAGCTTTGGTAAGAGGTGAGAATAAGGATTTTGATGAACCGCTCACTTTTATTCCGCCAGATAATTTAAATTTTGAAGTGAATTATGGGTTTGGCAGGCTACAAAATACATCCTTATATTCAAAAATAAGAACAGTGGCCAGACAGGATCGTCCTGGATTTAATGAACAAGAAACCCCAGGCTTTACTTTAGTAGATATTGGATTAAGCAGAACATTTGATCTCGGAAAAACCAATCAGATTGAGGCATCGATTGCTCTACAAAATTTGCTCGACAAAACTTACGTAGACCATTTATCAATCTTGAGAGCTTTTAACATTCCAAGCCCAGGAAGGAATCTATCTATTAACCTTAGGTATAATTTTTAAAAGATTTTAAACTAGTTATTTCGTATTTGTTATCCATACCAAGAGCTGGTATATTTTATAAAAATTAAAAGTTATGGCCAAAAACACGTGAATTTTATTGGGAGACTATTTCGACAATTTTATTAACCGGCAGGTTAAAACAGGTCAATATTCTTTTGCTATTGAAGTCATAAGAGTTGCATTGAGAATGTTTGAACATGAAGAAGCAAAAAAAGCAGAGCTTATTAATAAATTAAGTAAGGGATAAGACTCAGGGTTTTTGAAGATTTTGATCAAAAAAAAGTATTAGACCAACTCCATCAAAAACATCTGACTGAAAAATGAACTATAGAATCAGTCGAGAGGCAAATCGAGACCTTGAGGCAATTTGACAGTTTGCATTCGATAATTGGTCTATTAAACGAGCAGATAGGTATTTCAATTTGATCATAGACGAAATTGAATATATAGCCCATAAATCCAAAATATGGAAAAGATTATTCTAAAATAAAAAAAGGATATTACTGCAGTCAAAAAAAATCTCACTTCATATTCTATAAAATCAATCTAAAGACAGAAGAAGTTTAAATCATAAGGATTTTACATCAACGGATGGACATTGAAACTCAATTGGAATAATCATTAATTGACAAATCAAATCCTAAATCTAATTTACTGACAAGACATACTTTTCTATAATTTCAACACTGATTAAATCGCGACCGCTTATCTTTAAACTTCAAGATAATCCTCACATTTATGGAAGTTTCATTAACAACGCCTGCCCTATTATTTCCAGCGATTTCATTATTGCTTTTGGCTTATACCAATAGGTTTCTAACCATAGCTGGACTGATTAGGAATTTACATAAGAAATATCAGGACGATCCAGATACCAACATAAAAGCCCAAATTTCAAATTTGAAAAAGAGAGTGACTCTTATCAAAAACATGCAATTGTTTGGAATTGTTTCTCTTTTGCTTTGTGTAGTCAGCATGTTTGCCATTTATGAAACCTGGCAAACGATTGGCAGTATCATTTTTGGAATTTCACTAGTCTTGCTGATGATTTCGCTTATTTTATCCATTATCGAAATCCAAATCAGTGTGAAAGCCTTGAATATTCAACTGAAGAATATAGAAAACGATTAAATATCGTCGTAATCCACTACTACTTTAGCGGAGGTGGGCTGTGCCTGACAAGTTAGGACCAGACCTTCTTCCAATTCATCATCGGTTAAAATTTGATTTTTACGCATTTCCACAGTTCCTTCTTTAATTTTGGCAACACACGAGCTACAAATACCACCTTGGCAAGAATAAGGTGCATCAATATCTTGTGCTAAAACAGCATCTAAAATGACACCGCTTTGGTCCATGGATAGTTCAAATTCTTCATCGTCGACTATAACGGTGAGCTTTGTTTCTCCATCAGTAGCAGCTTCAACTTCGCCTTCTTCTTTGGAAAAGAATAGCTCAAACTTGATTTGATCATCATCGACTTCTGCCTCTTTTAAAGTAGTCTGTACCATCTCTATCATTGGCTCTGGTCCACAGAGGTAATATTGAGAAAAGTCGAATCCATCGTATTTATTTTTGATGACGTAATTCACTGTGCCCTTGTCGATCCTTCCAAATTTGGCATCATCCTCCTGAGTTTCACTGTAAATGAATTCAATGAAAAGACGCTCAGGCAACTCTTTTTGCAAGTCCAATAACTCTTGAAAGTAAATAGTTTGCTCCGGAGATTTATTACCGTAAACCAAAACAAATTTTGCGGTTTCAGATTGAGATAACAAAGTTCTTATCATGGCCATAATTGGCGTAATACCACTGCCCGCTGCAAAGGCACAAAATGTTTTACCATCCAATTGTTCTGGCAATAAAAACTTACCTTCTGCAGGATGGACTTCAATCGCATCCCCTTCTGTTAAAACAGAGTTAGCATAATTTGAAAATTTTCCATCAGGAATTGCTTTCACAACAATTCCAAGATCTTTTCCTTCTTCAGAAGAAATAGAATACGAACGTCTCACGTCCTCTCCGTCAATCTTGGTTTCTAAAGTTAAGTATTGACCGGCTTTAAATTTATATACTGAAGCGTATTCAGAAGGAACATCAAAGATGATGTTGACTGCTTTATCGGTTTGTCTATTGATTTCTTTGATAGAAAGCGTATGAAATTGTCCCATTAATTTTTATTTATGGGCTAAAAATACAACCCTTCAGAAATTAGCCTAGTTAATGAACAATATTTTAATGTGCTTTTAAGTTTTATCCAGAAGTACACATTTTCAAATTATATTTGTACAATTAATTTTTTTTAACTTATGACTCTAAATAATCTACGTTTTACTTTACTTTTTCTAAGCTTAGGAACGATTTGTTTTGCACAAGGTTTAAAACCAGACTTAAAAAATCAATCTCCGCAAAAAGTAGAACTGCATAAGATTGAGGTAGATTCATTGGAGTTGATTTTGGAAGATTACAGACAATCTATGAAATTGGATTCGTTATGGAGAATCCAATTGACAGATCAAAGCTATTCCAGACGTTTAGAAAATATCATCAAAGACAGTTTGGAAAATAATGCCGTTATCACAGAAATACCCACAGAACTTTTAAAAGAACGCTTAGCTACTATAAACGCAAAAACTCCATTTAATATTGAATACAATGAAAGTTTGGAAAGTGTCATCGGTTATTTCTTAAGAAGAGAAAAACAAGGAACTGAACGACTCATGGGACTGAGTAAATTTTATTTCCCCATGTTTGAAGCCACACTGGATAAATATGACGTTCCGCTAGAAATGAAATATTTGGCCTTAGTAGAGTCTGCCTTAAATCCTCAGGCAAAATCCAGAGTTGGCGCCACAGGTTTATGGCAATTTATGTACAGCACAGGAAAAATGTACGATCTCGATGTGAGTAGTTATGTAGACGAGCGTATGGATCCAGTGGCTTCAACTGAAGCTGCAGCAAAGTATTTGAAGAGATTATATTATATGTTCGACGATTGGGATTTAGCCTTGGCCGCTTACAATTCCGGACCAGGAAACGTATCTAAAGCCATACGGCGCAGTGGAGGAGAAACCAATTACTGGAAACTTAGAAATTATTTGCCAAGAGAGACGGCTGGCTATGTACCTTCCTTTCAAGCCATGCTTTATCTATATGAGTATGCAGACGAACACGGGTTTCAACCTCAGCTTCCAATGTCCACCTACTATGGAACAGATACTATCAAGGTTAAAAAGCTTATCACTTTAGACCAAGTCGCCAAAATCACCCAGACCAATAAAGAATTGCTGGAATTTCTCAACCCCAGCTACAAATTAGGAATTGTACCTTTTGAAGAAAATAAATCCTATTATTTACGTCTTCCTTATGAAAAATCAGGACTGTTTGTAGCCAATGAGGATGAAATTTATGGCTTTGCAAAAGAGCATCTTGTTGAAAATGAAGAATCTCTTCCCAAAAATTACAAAGCAGACGATAAAATTAATTATTACGTCAAGTCTGGCGATTACCTGGGAAGGATTGCAGAGAAATTTGGAGTTGGCGTGAGCCAGATCAGAGCCTGGAATAATTTGAGAGGGAACAACCTGAATATAGGTCAAAAGCTTATCATCTATCCAAAAAATGTAAATGCCGTAGTGGAAGCTCAATCCAAAACTAAATCAGCCAAATCTTCAGCTGAAAGTAAGCCTGAATTCTATAAAGTTAAAAGAGGGGATTCACTTTGGACTATATCAAGAAAATATCCAGGCATCAGTGTTGAAGACTTAAAGTCTATCAATAAACTGAACAATACTCAGTTAAAGCCAGGAATGAAACTCAAAGTGTCCAAAAGCTAGAAGAACGCTCTTAACTGAACACTTCCCGTATGGATTGCATTCACATTTTCGCTTTTCCTACCAAAATAGGTCAAATTAAGATCCAGAAAATCTGTGATTTTCTTCTGGAGAAACAACGACCAGGTAAAATTGTCATTGGGTAATAAGCCTTCAAGCAACTGGTAAGCCACTGGAGAAAATGTACTCCCGTCAAATTCATTTTGAATGTAATTTACCTCTCCGTTAATGCTATATTTTTGAGCGTTATTCAAAGTAAAGGATAAACCAAAAGTTTGCTGGTTCAAAGATTCCTGCTCTCCAACCTGGTTTTCTTTGGAAGCCAATTCATAGAATACATCAAAGCGTTTATCACCAAGTAAGTAGGACAGTTTAGGATTTAAAGAAAAGCCTTCAATTTCAAAATTCCTATTCTGAAATCGATCCGAAAAACTCTCAGAAGAATTGACGTCCTGAGTTAATGTCAACAACCAACTCTCCTGAAACTTATGAATAAACTTGAGCTCATGCAAAAGGTTTGAACTTTCCTGAAGTCCTAAAAGACTGAGGTTTTTGGTTGTATTCTGTGTGAAATTATAAGACGTTGTGAATTTTTGAAGACTTCGGTTAAAAAATAAAATATTTCTGAACGTCGTATTTTCTCCGAGAATATCTTCACCACTTCCTCCAAAGGGGTTCAGACTTAATGAATTTCCATCTTTACGTAGCTTTTTATCCAGCAAAAGTGAAGTTTGATTATAGAATCTGGAAGCTATTTTTTTCCAGCCTTCTTTATTCTGCCAGGTTTGAAAATTTAACGTTAGCTGTTGACTAAATCGGGTTTGATTGGTTCTGACGAAAATTTGATTGGGTAGTAATATTCGTACAAATCTCCCTTCGTCCAGGAATTGAGCAATTTCAAATTCATTCAACTCCTGGACTCCATTAGCATTGTAATCTATCCAGGTGTATTGTCCTTGACCCGGCTCGACTTCGAGATAAGTAAATTCTTGCTGTGCAATGCTTCCGCTATTGGTTTCGTAAGTCGTGTTTAGATTGACTAGCCTATCCCACAAATTTTGCGAATACGTAACTCTGGAGTTCAAACTTTGCTCATCTGCCCGGTCTTGCTCATTGAACTTTAGATTCCTGAGGTTGGCAAATACCCTGAGTTTCGTCGCTTGCGTATTGACTAATTGAGACCTCACAAAGTAATTATCTGAAGAGTTGACGCGTTGTAAACTATTATTTCTTAAACTATCATTTTCACGATATCTATAACCCAATTCCGCATATACATTTGTAGAATCCCCCACCCCGGAGAACACTTCATAACTAGCAAAGCGCTGAGTGTTGGCGGTAAAATCTTCGGTGTCTACTCTCGATTCCTGATTATCCTCCATATTGTACCGTAAACCTGACCAAAATTTTCCGAAATCATAAATCCCGGAGACACTTGCCCTAGCGAATTTTGAATTTAGGAATGAAGATTCACTGTCCATGTAGCTGGCGTTGGCATCTATTCTGAATTTGCTTTGAACTTGTCTCGCGCTCATAGAATGTTTTTCGCCTAAAAAATCATTTGAATATTCCAAGCGCTGAAAGCGGTATTGCGTGTTGCTTTCCAAATTATTTCTGAAATCAAAACCCGTATCGACAAATGTTTGATCTCCTGTTGGATTAAAAAGATTCCAATCTCTGGTAAATTCCACGTTGTACAAACGTTCTATACTGGTGTAAGTTTCTTCTATGAAATTCAAATTTCCAAAAACATCCAACTTTTTATCTGCGCCCTGTTGATATAAAGTCTGATTGATAGATAATTGAGTCGCCAGGCCACGATTATCGCCCTGGTCGCTATCAGAAAATGAATTTTCATCATTATTGCTTGCTGCGACTTCAAACTGAACGGTCGTTTTTACAGAAGGGGAATACACGCCAGTGAGCATAGCGATTTGAAGTTTGGTCGGAGCAAAAAGTCTTACGACAGGTTCAAAATTTCCTTGAGGAACACCATCAATTGGAGAAACATATTCATAAATATTGGCAATAGCATCTCGACTTGATAAAATATAATTCCCCTGATTGGCTCCAAGATTGGTATAACGAACATTGAACAATTCAGCTTCGGGGTCATTCGAAAACACAAACACTTCTCTTCCGTCTCGAAGTTCCTTTTCATATAAAATTCTATTTTCAGAATAATCAGCCGGAACTGCACTTGGTGCAAACATTTGGTCCTGATTATCACCAGCTTCCTCCAGAGCATTTACTTGCTCATCTGTAAGGCTTTGTTGTAAAGGCTGATTTTTTAGATCATTTTCATTGTAAAGAAATCCATTCAGTTGAAGGGCTTCAGAACTGAATCGGGATCCTGTAGTTGCAACAATTCTTGAAAAGTTCCTGTCAGAAACCTGATATTCAACAACAATTCGCATTTCAGAAGTAATAGGAAAAGTAGAGTTGAAAATAATTTCACCAGCGTTATAGTCTATAAGGTAGTCTTCGTTTTCTCCCCGGGTTAAAATCCTACCGTTGACATAGACATCTTCGCTTCCGGAGATGATCAAAACAAAAAGTTCACCGTTTTGCCCTACTAGTTTATAGGGTCCTTGATTTCCTTCCTGAGCAGTCAGCTCACTTCGTGTAAAAACACCTCTCACCAGTGCACCGGCAGAGTAAACTTCGGTTTGGCGCTTTTCATTACCTACATCTGCAGAGAGCAAAAGTCCTTGGACCCGCTTGGTGTAGGAAGCAAAAAAAGATTCATTTTCTATCAAATCAATATCACCGGCGCGTATTCTCCACTTTTCAGATTCCAATTCGATGAAAATCTGGTCAAATTCATCTAGTTGTTGAGTATATCCGCCAGATTGAGTTGGTGAATTGTCATCTTGAATAGAAGCCTTTAAGGTCACATTTTCAGAAATTTTTCCAGAGATCTGCAAATCGAGTTCTGATCTTACCACTGCATTTTGATTATTTCCCACACTTATGGCTCTTGAAATACTTCCGCTGGTATTAAGTCCCGCAAAAGGAACGAAATTGCTAGGTTGCCTTTCTTGCTGCAATTCATATAAATTATCGACAGGATTACCGATGTCTACAATGAGCTTTTCATCCAAGCCTTTATAGGTTTTGGTGAGAAACTCAGGGTATTTAAAATAAGTCACTAATAAGCTGTCCTGTTCCATTTTCAATTTGGAAGATGGAATTAATTGGGAGCCCGGAAAATCGATTGTATAAAAAGAAGGGGGAATGGCTAGGCTATCTGTAGACTGAACTTTAAATTGGAATGGGCTTATACTTACCTCTTCTAGCTGTATGGTATCTTTTATGGGAAAAGTTTTTACGACTATCCCCGACTGTCCAAATAGGGAAGAGAATCCAATACATAAAAACACACCTAAAAGATATCGCCTCATGTGTGTAAAACTAAAGCTTTGCTAAAATATTTTAAAGTCTTGTGAAAAAGAAATCGGAAAGTGGGAAAAATAAGGTTTCTAAAAACACAAAACCCCGGTTTTATAAAAACCCGAGGCTCTGCTAATTAATCAATCTATTATGAAAAACTTCATCCTGATTCAAATATAAGATTTAAGTCCAATTATCAAAACAATAAGAAAGCTAAAGTTTTATTAAAATCAAAATTAACTCTCAAAACTCTGATTTACAGGGGGCT